>Ga0160428_1001214_pt1 | contig 20825 bp, 20 predicted proteins | sample SolpanmetagenomM_FD_108198 | JGI IMG/M metagenome (GOLD analysis project Ga0160428, IMG submission 108198) | Solar panel surface microbial communities from Lawrence Berkeley National Laboratory, California, USA - M | ecosystem: Engineered > Built environment > Solar panel > Unclassified ... | reverse complement strand
GATTATGAACGAGTACCCCGACTACTCGCTCAGCATCGCCGGCCACACCGACAGCAAAGGCGATGACAACTACAACCTGCGCCTGAGCTACGAGCGCGCCGCCGCCGCCCGCAAGTACATGGTAGACCATGGCGTACCGGCCGACCGCATCGAGGCCCGTGGCTATGGCGAAAGCAAGCCGATTGCCGACAACAAAACGGCTGCCGGCCAGGCCCTGAACCGCCGCGTAGATTTCGACCCCTACCTGACGGGCGAAACCAACGCCGCCGAAGCCAAGTACGGTCCGGCCCCGAGCATCTCGGAGCTGAAAGCCGCTGGCCAGAAGCTGCCCGGCAAAAAGACCACCGGCACCGGCTCGCCCCGCAGCCGCAAGGCTCCGGTGAAAAAAGCCCCCGCCCGTAAATAGGCGCCGGCTAGCGGCTCAGTCGCTGGCAGCTAAAGAAAAAGGCAGGCTCCGCGAGGGGCCTGCCTTTTTCTTTATAGGCGCAGTGGCAACGTGCCACTTGAGAAGAGGCAACCAATCTGACGCACAGCAGTAAAATGAAGGAAATCTGAAGAGTTGCCGCGTTGGCTAGCTGCTTCTTATACCCCCCTATGACATCTTCTAAATATACCGCGCTGCTACCGGCGCTGGGCCTGCTGGCCGCGTGCAGCAGCGGCCCTAGCCAGGAGGAAAAGCAGGTTGCCCAGGCTGATAACCCGGCCCAAACCATCACCACGCCCAAGGATGTACCGGTGAACTTACCGGCCCCCTACGCCACTAAGTCGGTAACCAAGCGTGTTGATATCATCGACTGGCCGGCCGGCAAAACGCCGACTGCCCCCGCGGGCTTCACCGTGAGCGAGTTTGCGGGCGACCTGCAAAGTCCCCGCTGGGCCTACGTGGCGCCCAATGGCGACATTCTGGTATCGGAGGCTGCGACATTGCCGAAGGGCACTAAAAAGCAGATTGCTGCCACGCTGGGCCTCGATAAGTCGCGCTCGTTGCAGCGCACCAGCGCTAACCGTATCACGCTCTTTCGCGATACCAACGGCGATGGCAAGCCCGACCTGCGCACGGTGTTCTTGGCTGACCTGAAGCAGCCCTTCGGCATGCTGGTGCTGGGCAACAGCTTTTACGTGGCCAATACCAATGGTGTGCTGAAGTTTCCGTACCAGGCCGGGGCTACCAAAATCACCGCGCCGGGCCAGAAAATACTAGACCTGCCCGAGGGCGGCTACAACAACCACTGGACCCGCAACCTGTACCCGAGCGCCGATGGTTCGAAGATTCTTGTTACCGTAGGCTCGGGCTCGAACGTGATGGAAAACGGCGCTGCCAACGAAGTGCGCCGGGCTAATATTCTCGAAATCAACCCCGATGGCTCGGGCGAAAAAATCTACGCCAGCGGCCTGCGCAACCCCATTGGCCTGGCCTGGAACCCCGTGACCAAGGCCCTGTGGGCCGCCGTGAACGAGCGCGACGAGCTCGGCGACGAGCTGGTGCCCGACTACATCACGAGCGTGAAGCCGGGCGGCTTCTACGGCTGGCCCTACGCTTACTACGGCCCCAACGAAGACCCGCGCCGCAAGGGCGAGCGCCCCGACCTGGTGCAGAAGACCCTGGTGCCCGACGTGCCGATGGGCCCACACGTGGCCGCCCTCGGCCTCACGTTCTACGACAAGAAAGCCTTCCCCGCCAAGTACCAGAACGGCGCCTTCGTGGGTGAGCACGGCTCCTGGAACCGCGCGGCCTACTCGGGCTACCAGGTGGCTTTCGTACCCTTCCAGGCCGGCAAGCCGGCTGGCAAGCCCGAGCCCTTCCTCACTGGTTTCCTGGTGGGCGATGGCTCGGACAAGGCCTACGGCCGCCCCGTGGGCGTAGTAACGCTGCCCGACGGCGCCCTGCTCGTAACCGACGACGCCGGCAACAAGCTCTGGCGCGTGAGCGCCGCCAAAACCACCGCCGCAACCAAAGCTGCCAAAGTCGCGCCCAGCGTGGCTAGCAGGTAGATAAGAATTGTAGCATACAAAAACGGGTCATGCTGAGCTTGTCGAAGCATCTCTGCCACGCCGTTAGGATTACCAACCCTAGCAGCGCGATAGAGATGCTTCAACAAGCTCAGCATGACTCGTTTTTCTATTAATAAGCTGTCGTTTTGCCTTGCTCAAACCTTGGAGTTCAGCCTCAGGCATACATTGCTTTCAGCTTAGCAAGCCTTCCATTTCTTGCGCATTAGGAATGGCAGCGCCGCCGATGTCGTTGTTGAAATATAAATAAGCCTGCTCCACGCCGGGCTGGCTGGCCACTTCGGTGGCCTTCTGGCGCAGGGCTTCGCTAGGGTAGGGGGAGGCGTAGAGGTCGGGCACGCCGTGGAAGCGATAGTAGAGCGTGGGGGCGGTGGCCACCACGGCAGCGGGCAGCTGCGGGTGGCTTTGGCCGCAAAACGCGACGCGGCGCTGGCGCAGGGCCGCGTACACCTCTTCGCGCCACCAGCTGGGATGCCTGAATTCCAGTACGTTCATAAAACCCGGGTCGAGGCAATCGAGAATGCGCTGGAGCCGGTCGGCTTCGTAGGCCAGGCGCGGCGGCAGCTGAAAGAGTATTGGCCCCAGCTTTTCGAGCAGGCCCTGGCCGGTGATGTCGTAGAAGTCGCCCAGCAGCTGCCCCACGCCGTGAAACTGCTTGTAGTGCGTGATGAGCCGCGGCGCCTTCACCGCAAACTGAAAATCGGCCGGGCTCTGCCCATACCAGTTTTCCAGGGCGGAGAGTTGCGGAAAGCGGTAGAACGTGACGTTTAGCTCCAGGGTGCGGAAGTGCTGACTGTAAAACTCAAACCAGCGCCGTACAGGCAGCTTGTCGGGGTAAAAAACGCCGCGCCAGTGCCGGTAGTGGTAACCCGAGCAGCCAATGTGATAGGTAGCCATACGCGAGAAAACCCTGTAGATACTCCTGAAAAACGCCCGCCGTGCTCGCCACGGGCCGCCCCTCGCCGAGGTAGCCCGGCGTACATTACCCAGGGAAAACGCTTCCCCCGCTAGCAGGGTAGACGTTGCGTGTGCAGCGATTGTTAGCCAAAACCGACCCTAGCCCATCCATACCACTCCTACGCCCCTGGCAACCATGAAAAAAATGTTACTGCTTCGCCCACTGCTGGGTAGCCTGCTTGGCGGGGTGCTGGCCGGGCCCGCGTGGGCACAGGCCGGCGCCCCGGCTGCGGGGCCAATATTCACTGCGGCCGTTAAAGAATTTATTAAAGTGAGCGCGCCCGTGGTGGCTCTCACCGATGCCAAGGTTATCGACGGCACCGGGCGGCCCGCGCTGCTGCACCAAACCGTGGTGCTGCGCGGCGGCCGCATCGAGCAGGTGGGGCCCAGCAAAAAAGTGAAGGTGCCCGCCGGCGCCGAGGTTATCAGCTGCACCGGCAAAACGCTGATTCCGGGGCTGGTAATGTTGCACGAGCACCTCTACTACACCATGCCGGCGGGCGGCCTCTTCAACATCGCCCAGATGCCGTACTCGTTTCCGCGCCTCTACCTAGCGGGCGGGGCCACCACCATCCGCACGGCGGGCAGCATCGAGCCGCAGACGGATTTGGCCATTCAGCGGCTCATTGGCGAGGGGAAGTTCATCGGCCCCGACATGGACGTGACCGCGCCCTACATGGAGGAGCCCGGCATGGATATTCCGGCCCTGAATACTATCAAGGGGCCCGCCGATGCGGCCGCAAGCACTAAATTCTGGGCCGATAAGGGCTGCACATCGTTCAAGATGTACATGCACGCCACCCGCGCCGACCTAGCCGCCGTGGTGCGCGAGGCCCACGCCCGCCGCCTCAAAGTAACCGGCCACCTTTGCGCCATCACCTACCGCGAGGCCGCCGACCTTGGCATCGACAACCTGGAGCACGGCTTCATGGCTAGCTCCGACTTTGCGGCCGGCCACGTGGCCGATGCCTGCGACTACCCGGTGGCCCGCCAGGGCCTGCTGCGTGAGCCAGCCAACAGCCCGGCCGTGGCGGACCTCATCAAGCATCTGATTAGCAAGAATGTGGCGCTCACCTCCACGCTGCCCGTGTTCGAGCCCTACACCGGCCGCGAGGTGGTGCTGGGCGGTGGCCTGGAGGCCCTCATTCCGCAGCTGCAAGAGCGCGAAACCAAGACCTGGCAGGCCAGCCAGGGCAAGGACTCGGCCAGCGTGGCGCTCTTCAAAAAAGAGCAGGGTTGGGAAAAGCAGTTTTTTGACGCGGGCGGCCTGCTGGTGGCCGGCACCGACCCCACCGGCGCGGGCCGCACCATCGCGGGCTACGCCAACCGCCGCGAAATTGAGCTGCTAGTGGAAGGCGGCTTCACGCCGCGGCAAGCCATCCAGATTTGCACCCTCAACGGCGCCAAATACCTGGGCCGCGACCGCGAAATCGGTACCATCGAGGCCGGCAAGCAGGCCGACCTGGTGCTGATAAACGGCGACCCGGAAAAGGACATTCGCCAGCTGCGCCAGACGGAAATCGTGTTCAAGCAAGGCGTTGGCTTCGACTCGCCCAAGCTCTTCGAGTCGATGAAGGGTAAGGTGGGGTTGAATTGATTGTATAAGCAATTAAAAAAAGACCGTCATGCTGAGCTTGCCGAAGTATCTCTACCGCGCCGTGAGGTTAGTGACCCTGGCGGCGTTGTAGAGATGCTTCGGCAAGCTCAGCATGACGGTCTACTTGTGAAGGCACAGCTTACTCAGCCGGCAGGCTAGCCTCGTAGGTGTCGGCAAACTTGAAGTCTTCCAGCCAATAATCCGAGCTAATGATATCGTAAACCACGCTGGTGTCAGTCTTCTCGCTGGGCGTGAATTGCCACAGAATGTCGTCGGCCTCGGCAAAATCGCCGCCCGCCAGCTGGTCGCCAAACAAGCGGTGCAGCAGCGCCCGGTCGGAGAGGCCGGGGGCGAGCAGGCGCAGCAGCGGGGCAGCGGGCGCGTGGTCGAGCAGCGCCAGGTCGTCGGGGCTGGTCGCCGTTATTTTCACCTTAAACTCAACGGCCTGCGGGTGCGGAAATTTGCCATTGTAGGCTTCGTAAAGCAGCTGCGTGGCGTTGAAGAATTTCTGGTGCAGCGCAAAGTTGGGGTTTTCTTCCCACAGCTTTTCGGTCTGCATCTGGTGGGCTAGCTGGTCGGTCTGGCCCTTGGTCAGCGCCTCGCCGGCGAGGTAGCCGAGCACAGTTTCGGCAGCTTCGGCTGGCTCCAGGTCAGTGAGGGCCAACTGGGTCATCTCCTTGAGCTCGGCCGGGGCAATGGCCTCGGGGCTGTCGTAGTCGAGCTGCGTGAGTAGGGCTAGGTAGTCAGCATTTTGCCAGGCATTGGGCAGAGCGGCGAGGTGCTGAAAGGAAAGACGTTCAACGGTGAAGGCGGGCATAAAAGGGAGGCTTTTTAAAGAATAGCCTGGGCCTTTTACGCACAACTCCTGACCGCAACCGAAAAACCTGCTCCGGCTAGCCCCCGCGCCGCGCCGGCTACGAGCTGCACGAGAGCGTGGCGCTGCCCGGCTTATCGCGGGCCCAGTCGGGTCGCTTGGCGGCCAGGGCCTCGTGCGCCGGGTGCTCGTCGAAAGGCGTTTGCAGCACCTCAAACAAATTATTGAGCAGCGTTAAGTCGCCGGTCTCGGCAGCTTCAATGGCGTTTTGCGCCAGGTAGTTACGCAGCACAAACTTAGGGTTGGTGGCCAGCATTGTGGCCCGGATAGCCTCGGGGCTGGCCGGCTCCTGGCGCAGGCGCTGGGCGTAGCGGGCCAGCCAGTCGAGCAGCGCCTGGTTTTCGGCCGGGGCGGGGGCGTAGGCGGTTTGCGCCAGCAGTTCGTGGCCCAGCGCGTTGGCTTCGGCGGGGCTGGCCAGTAGGGTGGGGGCGAGGTGCGAAAGCTGGCGGAAAAAAAGGGTCATGTCCACCTGCGGGCCGGCCAGGGCAGCGGGCAGCGCCTCGGTGAGGGCACGGTCGGCCGCAGCATCGCGGTCGGTGAGGCCCAGCTTGCGCAGGAAAAGCGCGTGCTGGGTAGCGGCCAGCGTATCGGCATAAATGTCCAGGGCCGGGCGCAGGGCCTGGGCATCGGCCACCAGCGGCGCCAGCGCCTGCGACAAAGCCAGCACGTTCCACATACCCACGCGGGGCTGCTGGCCAAAGGCGTAGCGCCGCCCGCCAAAGTCAGTAGTGTTGGGCGTCCAGTCCAGGTCGTAGGGCTCAAGCCAGCCGTAGGGGCCGTAGTCGATGGTGAGGCCCAGGATGGACATATTATCGGTATTGAGCACGCCGTGCACGAAACCCACGCTCATCCAGTGGGCCACCAGCACGGCCGTGCGCCGGGCTATTTCTTCGAGCCAGCGCACGTACACCTCGGGCGAGGGCGCGCCCAGCTCGGGGTAGTGGTGCCGGATGGTGTAGTCGGCCAGGGCGCGCAGGTTGTCGATTTCGCCCGTGGCCAGCAGCAGCTGAAAATTGCCAAACCGAATGAACGTGGGTGCCACCCGCGCCACGATGGCGCCCGGCTCGGGCGCGGCGCGGCCGTCGTAAAACATGTCGCGCACCACGACATCGCCGGTGGCCACCAGGCTCAGCGCCCGGGTGGTGGGCACACCGAGGTGGTGCATGGCCTCGCTGCACAAAAACTCGCGCAGCGACGAGCGCAGCACCGCCCGGCCATCGCCGCGCCGCGAGTAGGGCGTGGGCCCCGCCCCCTTCAGCTGAATTTCCCAGGGCGTGCCATCGGTGGCAGTCACCTGGCCCAGCGAGATGGCGCGGCCGTCGCCCAGCTGCCCCGCCCAGTTGCCAAACTGGTGCCCGCCGTAGCGCGCCGCAAAGGGCTGCATGCTGGCCGTGACAAGGTTGCCGGCCAGCACCGCCACGGCGGGGCCGCGCTCGGGCGGGCGGGCTAGCCCCAGGTAGCGGCCCAGCGCCTCCGACCAGGCCAGCAGGTGCGGGTCGGCCACGGGCGTGGGCGCCACCCGCGAGTAGCAGTAGCCCGGCACCTGGCGCGGGCGGTTGTCGCCGGTGGCCTCGCCGGGCAGCTCGGCCACGAAGGGGTTGTCGAAATGAACTTGGTCAAGCTGCGGAAAATCCATAAAAAAAGACTGATTGAGGCTCGCCGTGGGCCTACTCGCCCGGCTGGGTAGTAGGTTCGCACCCGCGCCGCCCAGGGCTGGCGGGAATGTGTGGGGCTAGCCGTTTTGCTACGAATGAAAATACTGATTACGCTTTTACTCTTGCTAACTGCCCTGCTGGGCCACGCCCAGCAAAGCGAGCTGCTGGCGCTCATGCACCAGCACAACGTACCCGGGATGCAGGTAGTTTACACCAAGGGCCGCCGGGTGCAGGCCTTCAGCCTGGGCGTGCGCCGGGCCGGCACCACCGAGGCTGTGGCGGCGGGCACCATTTTTCAGGCGGCCTCGCTGGGCAAAGTGGTGCTGGCCTACACTGCCCTGCGCCTGCTTGACCGGGGCGTGCTCGACCTCGATAAGCCGCTGCTCAGCTACGCGCCCTACCCGCGCCTGGCGGCCGAGCCCCGCGCCGCCCGCATCACGGCCCGGATGGTGCTGGCCCACACCACCGGCCTGCCCAATTGGGCCGAGTACCCCATGGGCCCCGGCTGGCCCACCTCGGCCCTGCACCTGCGCTACGCCCCCGATAGCTGCTGGAACTACTCGGGCGAGGGCTACGTGTGGTTGCAGAAAACGCTGGAGCACCTCACCGGCCAATCGCTCGAAACGCTGGCGCAGCAGGAGGTTTTCGGGCCCCTGCGCATGGCTAGCAGCCACTTTACCTGGCAGCCGGCCTACGGGCCGGTGGCCGCCATGGGCCACGATGCCCAGGGCCAGCCCACCCAGGGCGCGCCGTTTACGCAGTCCTACGCCGCCTACTCGCTGCGCACCACGGCCACCGACTACAGCCGCTTCCTGCAAGCCATTATGATGGGCAAGGGCCTGAAAGCCAGTACGGCCCGTCTGCTCACCACGGCGGCCAGCCCGGCCAACCGCTGCGGCCAGCCCACTACGGCCGCCGACCCCGCCATTGCCTGGGCCTGCGGCGTGGGGCTGGCCGCCACCAGCCGGGGCCCGGCCCAGTGGCAATGGGGCAACAACGACGATTTCAAGGGCTTTTTCATGACGCTGCCCGGCCGGCGCGAGAGCGTGCTGTTCTTCACCAATAGCGCCAACGGCGACCAGCTCACCGATGAGGTGCTGCGGCTGTTCTTCGGGCCCGGCCAGTACTGGGCCGCGCAGTGGCTGGCCCCCTAGCCACCCCTAGCTTTGTCCCCATGACCCTGCACTGGACCACCAAGCCCTTCGCCGCCCTCACCACGGCCGACCTCTACACCCTGCTTCAGCTGCGTAGCGAAGTATTTGTGGTGGAGCAAGCCTGCGCTTTTCAAGACCTCGACGGCCACGACCAGGCCGCCTACCACCTGCTGGGTTACACCGAGGCCGGCGAGCTGGCCGCCTACGCCCGCCTGTTTGCCGCCGGGCGCAGCTACGCGCAAGTCAGCATTGGGCGGGTCGTGACGGCCCCGCGCCACCGGCGCGCCGGCCTGGGCCGGCAGCTGCTCAGCCAGGCCATCGCGCAGTGCGACGAGCTGTTTGGCGCGCAGCCCATCAAGATTGGCGCCCAGCTCTACCTGAAGAATTTTTACGAAAGCTTCGGCTTTGTGCAGCAGGGCGAAGGCTACCTGGAAGACGGCATTCCGCACATTTACATGCTGCGGGGCTAGCGAAAGCCGGGGCGCGGCCAACAACCGCCGGGCAATTGCGTATAGGGGCAGGCGCGGCTAGCTTGCCGCGCCGCGCACTTTCCTTCAGCCCTTTTCCACTTTCTCATGAAAGCTTCCCTGCTTCTCGCTGCTGCCCTGGCCTTCACTACCAGCGCCGCCCTGGCCCAAACTGTAGCCCCCGGCACCCAAACCGGCAACTCGTCGAACGCTAGCACGAGCTCGACAGTTGCTACCGACCCGACTGCAAACAACCCCCGCATGGATAATATGTCGGGCAGCGACAAGCGCGCCATGCGCAAAAGCAAAAAAATGAAGTCGCACGATGGCGGCATGAAAACCAAAACCAAGATGTAATACCCGCCCGTGGCGCCGGCCTAGCAGGCTGCCCGCCCCGGTTCGCGCCGCAAGCCCTTGCCCCTCAGTAGGCAAGGGCTTGTTTGGTAAATACCCCCTTCTTACTGCCTCATTCTGTGCATACTCCTACTTCCGCCGCGCCCGTGCTCATCGTGCTGGCCGGCGCCACCGGCGACCTGGGCCACCGCATTGGGCTAGCCCTGCTCGGCCGGGGCGCCGCCGTGCGCGCCCTCGTGCGCCCCGGCACCAACAAGCCCACGCTTAGCGAATTGCGCGCCCGCGGCGCGGCTATCGTCGAAGTTGATTTCCACGACGAGGCCGCGTTGCGGCTAGCCTGCGAAGGCGCGGCCTGCGTGGTATCGGCGCTTTCGGGCCTGCGCGAGGTGATAGTAGATGCCCAAACCCGCCTGCTCGGCGCGGCCGTGGCGGCCGGGGTGCCGCGCTTCATCCCCTCCGATTTTTCCATCGACTACACCAAGCTGCCCGTGGGCAGCAACCGCAACCTCGACCTGCGCCGCGAGTTCGGCCAGTGGCTCGACCAGGCGCCCATCCAGGCCACGTCCGTGCTCAACGGCATGTTCATGGATTTGCTCACCGGCCAGGCCCCCGTTATCCTCTTCAAAATACGGCGCGTGCTCTACTGGGGCTCGGCCGACCAGCCGCTCGACTTCACTACCATCGCCGACACGGCCACCTTCACCGCCGCCGCTGCCCTCGACCCCACCACGCCCCGCTACCTGCGCGTGGCCGGCGAGGTAGCCACCGTGCGCGACCTCCAGGCGGCCGCCACTGCCGCCACCGGCCGGCGCTTTGGCCGCCTGCGCGCGGGCGGCCTGTGGCTGCTCCGGCTCATGATTCGCGTGGCGCGCCGGCTGGCCCCGGCCCCGGGCGAGGTGTTTCCGCCCTGGCAGGGGATGCAGTACCTGCACAACATGTTTACCGGCCTGCCCAAGCTCAAACCCCTCGACAACGACCGCTATCCCGACCTGCGCTGGACGAAGGTGCGCGAGGTGCTGGCCACGCGGCCCAAGCAGTAGCAGCTCTCCGGTCTCCATTCGTCGTTTTCTGTCAATAAACTCTATGAAATTCTCGCTGCTGCTGGCTGGCGCGCTAGCATTATCCGCCCCCGCCGCCCTGGCCCAAACCGCCGTGCCCGCCAACGTGCCGGGCGCTCTGCCCGTGACCCCGCCCGATGCCGCCAGCGCCGGTAGCCCCCGCGCCCACCGCCGCACCGAGCAAGTGCCTGGTATGACCCACCGCGACAAAAAGCGCCTGCGCAAGCTGGCCAAAGTGCCCGCTAACCCCGAAGGCACGCAAAAAGTAAGGTAGCCCGACTAGCGTCGATTGCTAACTCGAACTGCTATTGAAGGAGGGCTCATCAGGTAGTTAGGAGTTTAAAAGAACGTCATGCTCATCTGGCGTCCGCCTGTCGAAGCATCTCTGCCGCGCCATATATGCACTCTAGCGGCGTGGTAGAGATGCTTCGACAGGCGGACGCCAGATGAGCATGACGTTCTAAAGGTGATTTTGGCAAAATCTAAACCCATTCTCAGTGAAACTGACGGTTATAGGCTTCCACCGCCTTGCCATAATGGTCGCCCCCTAGCAGCAGCGCGCTGATTCCCACGAAGGCCCCGAGACCAATTGAGAAGGGAACCGGTGCCTTGCTAAAGGCCGAGCCCGATTCATACTTGTGCTTGTCGGCCTGCGTGCCGCCCACGATGATGCCCGCCAGACACACCGGCACCAGCAGGATGGCTAGCCGCTGCCGCTTTTTTTCGATGTGCAGCTCGGCCGCCGATGGTGGGTAGCGCTTCAAAATGCCAGTCAGCGTGGCGCTGGTAATTGGCTCGTTATTAATAGTGTATACCACGTGCGAGTACCGGCCGCTGCGCACCGCCGTTACCTTGATGGCACTGTCTGGGCGGCTAACGACTTGAAGGTCTTGCGCCTGCGCCGAAAGAATGCCCAGCAGCAGTGCAAGCACTAGCAAACAATTTTTCATGAGCGTTGCGGGGCGTGAAGTTTCCAGAATGATGGAGCTAGAGTAGGCTACGATAGGGCCTGCGGGGGCGGCGAGCCCGAGCCGGCGGGCCGGGTGCGGTCGTTGGGCAGGGGCACAAACTCGTGGTTGTCGGTGGGCGGCAGCGCAATGCGGCCCGCCTGCCAGTCGGCCTTGGCCTGCTCAATGCGCTCGCGGCGCGACGATACGAAATTCCACCAGATAAAGCGCTCACCCAGCGGCTCGCCCCCCAGCAGCATCAGTGTGCTGGGCTCGTGGGCCACCAGCACCGGGTCGAGGCCCGGCGTGAATACCAGCAACTGGCCCGGCGTGTACACCCGGCCGCTTACCTCTACGCGGCCCTTGGCCACGTAGGCCCCGCGCTCGGGGTAGCCGTGCGGCAGCCCAAAGCGCGCCCCGGCTTGCAGCACCACGTGCAGGTAAAACAGCGGCGAGTGCGTTTCCACCCCGTTTTTCAGCCCGAAGGCCTCGCCCGCAATCAGGCGCATCCACACGCCAGGGTCGGTGAAGATGGGCAGCTCTGAGGGCTGATAGTTGCGGAAGGTGGGCGCCTGCTCCTCGTCGGCCTCGGGCAGGGCTACCCAGGTTTGCAGCATTTCGAGAGCGCCGCCCGCCAGGGCTGCCGGGTCCTCAAACCGCTCGGAGTGGGCGATGCCCGAGCCGGCCGTCATCCAGTTTACCTCGCCGGGGCGAATAATCTGCTCCACGCCCAGGCTGTCGCGGTGCGTCACCTGCCCGCCAAAGAGGTAGCTCACTGTGCTCAGCCCGATGTGCGGGTGCGGCAGCACGTCGAAGCTGGCTAGCTGCGCCGGCGCCGCGTGCACCGGCCCCGCGTGGTCCATAAAAATGAATGGCCCCAGCATCCGCCGCAGCCGGTAGGGGAGGATGCGCTGCACGGCAAAGCCGGGGGCCAGCGCCGCCGGGCGGGCATCAATAACGAGGTCGAGCATAAGGAATTAGCCAGGCTGGCAAAAGTAGCTTGCGGCATCTGTGCGAGGCGTGAAAGAAAAAAAAGAAGGCGAATTGCCAATATACTTTGAATTGCAAAGCTCTTTTTGTTTAATTTGTATTGCCGCTGGCAACCTGCGCTTGGCTGGGCCCCGGGACTGCTCTAGTTGCCTCTTCACTCATTTTATTTCACTCATTTTCTGCCGCCTTTCAACCATGACTGTAGCCACGAATATTTTCCGCGTTGCGCTGGGCACGGCGCTGCTGCTGCTGATTCCATTAGTAGCTATGAAGTTCACCACTGAAGTGAACTGGACGCCCGCCGACTTTGCGGTGGCGGGGCTGCTGCTATTTGGGGCGGGCCTCGCCTACGTGCTGGTGGCCCGCATGGGCAGCAATGGCTCGTATCGCCTGGGGGCGGGGGTGGCGGTGGCGGCGGGGCTGCTGCTGGTGTGGGGCAACCTGGCCGTGGGCTTTATCGGGAGCGAGGATAACCCCGCTAACCTGCTCTACGGGGCAGTGCTGCTAGTGGCCGCGGTGGGGGCGCTGATAGCGCGGTTTCGGGCGCCGGGGATGGCGCGGGCCATGTTTGGGGCCGCGCTCACGCAGGTAGCCGTGCCGGTGGTGGCGGCGCTTATCTGGCGGCCCGAGGTAAACCTGGGGATGCTGTATGTGCTGGCCCTGAATACCATTTTTGCCGGTATCTGGGCGGCATCGGGGTGGCTATTCCGGCGGGCCGGGCGCCCGGCCCGGTAGCCTTGGAAGCCCGGCGCCGCTACTTTTGCCTTGGCTATTTGTTTCTGAAAAAGTTTTGTTTTTCAGTGTTATAGCAAGGTGGTCAGGCGTTGCTACTCCGGTTCAAATCGAATTGCCGCCGGGCGCGGTAGCCCCTTGGCCTGCCCGCGACGCGGGCAGCCTCGCACCCCGCGTCGCGATGAAAAAGTGGCTGGCCTAAGCTGCGGAAATTGCAAACAATCCGGCCGGGCGCGTGGTCTTAGCACGGGTCGCTTGATAAAGTTGCGGCCCTTGTACCACTCGCTTAGCTACTTATTTTATGAACATTGGAATCATTGGTGCTGGCCACATCGGCAGTGCCCTGGCCGGGCGGCTCACCAGCCTCGGCCACTCGGTAAAAATTGCCAACTCGCGCGGCCCTGAAACCCTGACGGACCTGGCTCAGCAAACCGGCGCCACGCCGGTTACGACCCAGGAAACGGTGCGCGCCGCCGACCTCATCGTGGTCACCATCCCGCTCAAAAGCATCCCCGACCTGCCCAAGGACTTGTTTGCGGGCGTGCCCGCCAGCGTGCCGGTTATCGACACCAGCAACTACTACCCCCTGCTGCGCGATGGCCAAATTGCGGAGCTGGAAACCGGCGACCTCACCGAAAGCGAGTGGGTGCAGCAGCACCTAGGCCGCCCGGTGCTGAAAGTGTTTAACAACATCTTCGCTGCCCAGCTTGCTAGCCCCGGCAAGCCCGCTGGCACGCCCGGCCGCATCGCCCTCACAGTGGCTGGCGACGAGGCTGCCCACAAGCAAAAAGCAATGGCCCTGGTAGAAGAGCTAGGCTACGACGCCATTGATGGCGGCAGCCTGCACGAGTCGTGGCGCCAGCAGCCGGGCTCGCCGCTGTACTGCACCGACCTGCCGGCCGAGGAAGTGCGCAAGCACCTCGCCGACCTGGGCACCCAGCGCACACCCGAGCAGCAAGCTGAGTTCGCGGCCAACCAAGCCGCCTCGGAAAAGCAATTGCAGGCGCAGGGCGTCAAGCTGTAAGTAATTTCTAAGGTAGCTATCAGCCGCCATCTCCTCGCCACAAGCCCCCGCAAACGAGTCCCGTCAGTAGTCGGAGCCGTTTGCGGGGGCTTGTTTCAGTTAAGAGCTCAGCTTTTACCAGGGTAAAACGCCGGTAGCGGAAGACATGATGCCGCTGGGCCCATCGGCCGGCAGCAGGGCCAGCCGGATGGCTTCCGCCGCGCCCTGCGCGGGCGTGTCGGTGCCCTCGAAGCCGTTGAGGTCGGTGGCCGTGTAGCCGGGCGCGGCCGAGTTTACCTTGATGCCTGTCTCGCGCAGTTCGTAGGCCAACTGCACGGTGAGCATATTGAGTGCCGCTTTCGAGGCCGAGTAGCCCAGCAGAGCCCAGTCGTGCTGCCCCACAATGGTGAGTGACCCTAGCGGACTCGATACGTTGACGATGCGCCCCGCCGCAGCCTGCTTCACCAGTGGCAGAAACGCTTGGGTAGCGGCCAGCGTGCCCAGGAAGTTGGTTTGCATCGCCTGCTCCACACTGCGCACGTCGGTGGTGGTGGGCGAGCCATCGCCGGGCACGTTGATGCCCGCATTGTTCACCAGAATGTCGAGGTAGCCTTCGGTGCGTTGCAGGTGCGCCGCTGCCGCAGCTAGGGTGGCTTGGTTGCCCAGGTCTACTTCAAGGAAGCGCACATCGCCTTCGGCGGCTAGCTCCGCTACGGCTTGCTGGCCCTTGGCGGCCTCCCGGGCACCCAGGTACACACGGCAGCCCGCTTGCAGTAGCCCCCGCACTATTTCCAAGCCGATGCCTTTGTTGCCGCCGGTGACCAGCGCTATTTTTTGGTTTGCCATATTCATCTGTGGGGTTTGGCCTCCTGGGTAGGGGAGGCGGGTAAGTACACCACAAAGGTCCAGGGGGTAGGCGAGGGGCAAACTTCGCCAGTCAACCCATCTGTTTTAGATTTCAAACACGGTGGCCAGTATACTTCGCCTCACGTGGCGCCTCACCCCCGGCCCCTCTCCGAAAAGGAGAGGGGAGACGACCGTAAGCAGAAGTAAAAAATCGCTGGGTAGTCGTTCGGCTCCCCCTCTCCTTTTCGGAGAGGGGGCCGGGGGGTGAGGCGCCACGGTCGCGCCGCTATACCCGCCGAAATTCCCCCGGCGTCTGCCCCGCATTACGCTTGAAAAAGGTGCAGAAATGCGCCACATCGGCAAAGCCCAGGCTGTCGGCAACCTCCGAAACGCTCCAGGTGGTTTGCCGCAGCAGCAGCTTGGCTTCCTGCGCCAGGCGGCGGCCGATGAGGACGGTAGTGGTCTGGCCCGTCGTCTCCTTCAGCACCCGGTTGAGGTGGTTGACGTGCACGGCCAACTGGTCGGCGTAGTCGGCCGCCGTGCGCAGGCGCAGCGGTGGCTGCGGGCTGAGGCGCGGAAACTGCCGCTCCAGCAGCTCCGCAAACTGGGTGGCCACCCGCTCGGCGGCGCTGTGTGTGGCCAGCGGGGCGGGGGCCGGCTGGAGCTTTTGCACCAGGTGCAGCAGCTCCCAGAGGTAGGTGCGCAGCAGGTCGGGCCGGTAGGCGTAGCCCGACGGCAGCTCGCGCAGCATCTTCTCAAAAATAGCCTCGATGGCCGCGCAGTCGGCCTCGGTTACCTCCCACACCGGGTAGGCGCCGGGCCGAAAAATCGGCAGCTCGGCCAGCACCACGCCGGGGCGGGCGGGCAGCAGAAAGGCATCGTCGAAGAGGCAGCTGTAGCCCCCAAAATTCTCGGTGAGCGGCAGCCAGCGGTAGGGCACGCGCGGCGTCACAAGAAACAGGGTATTGGTGCCCACGTGCGGGGCCTGGTCGGCGCACTCCACCTGGCTGCGCCCGCGACAGAGCGTGATTTTGTAGTACTCGCGCCGGCTAAACGCCATCGGGGGTGCCCCGCGCAGCTCGGCCAGCGCGAACACGTTGAAATGCCCCACGCCCGGCCCCATATCCGGCGGCGGCACCACGCCCGCGGCAGACGCCGGACCGGGGGCAAGCGCTTCGTAAAAGGCGGCTAGGGTGTTCGGTTTCATGTTACTTGTCAGGTAATAATTACTCGCGTCCGTCATGCTGAGCTTGCCGATGCATCTCTACCGTTGAACTAACTTCTAACGTAAGCAACGAAGCGATAGAGATGCTTCGGCAAGCTCAGTATGACGGACGCGAGTTCGGGAAAGGAACTAAGCCAAAGGCCCGTAGTTTTGGAAGTATAAGACACACCTTCAAAGTCTCCTATCAAGATGCCGAGTCGGTGCTAAGAATACTTCCTGCCACGGTCTTTAGCTTCGTTCAACTATGCCCACTACGTTGGTTTTAGAATCGGCCAATGATGCCGACCTCGATTTATTGCTTCACTTGGCGCAGCGCCTCGGTGTGAAAGCCACAGCAACTCCCTCGGCAAAGACTTCCGACGCAGAACAGGCGCGGCTACTAGATGAATTTGCAGGTTCTTGGCAGTCAGACGAAGACGGTACTGAACTGGCGCGCCAGATTCGGGAAGCCCGCTATTTCCGCGACCGCGACGTGGAGCTATGAGCCAATACCTACTCGATACCAACATTTGCATTCACTGGTCGAAAGACGAATTTAGTCTACGCCAGAAGGTGCAGCAGGTAGGCGTAGAAAATTGCTTTATCAGCGAGTTGACCATTGCCGAACTACTGTATGGCATCGCCAAAAGCGCACCCGCTAAGCAAGCCGCTAATCGCCATTCGCTCAGTATCCTGCAAAAGCTTTTTGAGAGGCGCACCTTGCTGGTCGGCACCTGCTTCGAGCTATACGCTGCGGAAAAAGTGCGCCTGCGTGCCCTAGGCCGCCCCGTCGATGAGTTTGACCTGATGATAGGCTGCACGGCATTGGCTCACGGCCTCACTCTCGTCACGCGTAACACCCGCCACTTTGCGCCCATTGCTACCTTGACGCTGGAAAATTGGATAGACCAGCCGTAGCTTGCGTCCATTGAGTCTCTTCATCTTCTTGTACTGCTGGAATTATTTGTGAACTGCTGAAAGCTGTTAATGACTCTTCTGCGTCACAGTCAAAAAATTTGCAGATTGTGTAGGCTTACATGGATTGCATTTGTAAAATGTTTCAATAATTTACATTTAGAGTAAAAATGGCTAATTTGTTTTTGCAGATACCCATAGAAGATATTATTAAGGAGTATTTAAGTACGGTTCAACAGGATAGAGGTCAACTCAAGACCATTCTGATTTGGACAGTAGTCGTTATAGTTATAAACATAGCATCTGTTGTATGGAATTCAATTCTGCAAATAAGGCTTAAAGACAGAGAGAAGGAAATTTCAAATTACAATACTAAATTAATAAAAAAAATAAAAGTTTATGAAGATGTATTTAGTAAATTTAATGAATTAACGTTATTTATTCCGAATAACAATACAGCTGGCTTGACGCAATTAATACAAGTGCTACAAGCTTATATTAACAGCAACAAACTTTATATTGACTCTAGTTCATCTGCTCTATTTAATAAGCATTTAGATTATTTTAAAAACCTAATAATAGTTCCATACCATAAAGATGTTCGTTACGAAGCAGATATGATACAAGAATTGGCTAACAATTTTGCTAATATTTAATATGGAAGATTTTGTAAATTTGATAAAGAATGACCGTAAAGAGATAAATGTAAGGCCAGCTTATGTAATAAAAGCTCCTAGAAAGTTTGTTATTTCTGCAACAGACGCATTTTTGAAAGAGTGTGAAAGTGTGTTTTCTTATGTTGGAAAATACAGACCTGGTGGATTGTTTCAGTTTGGATTAATTGAAGAGATAAGCATTGTTAATGTTCTTATTTTATATAAATTGCTAAGCTTTTGCGTTGATAACAGATGCGTAATGGCTAGTCGTGTTTCTGCTGAAGATTATCTTATACATGAGCTCAGGAAATATGGACTATATCCCCTCTTCCTCTCTTATGTTAGTAATGTTTCTCAGGTTGAAAGTGATTATAAAAACTTGAAGGTTGTTGATACAAATAGTTTTTTAATTGCTCCCCAGGCCTTGATAAGAGAAGATGCGTATTCTCATGATACAATTAGAGGTCAATACTTGCCTGCTATTGAAAAATATTATGAACATAATTATAAAGGTGGATTAATGATTTTGACTTGCTTGAGCGAGATATTACTTAGTTTTTGGGAGCATGCTGTTGAGGATGATAGAACTGTGATTATGGCCTATGGAACGAAAAATAGAATAGAGATAGCCTGTGCTGATAATGGGAATGGTATAATATCAACTCTTTCGAAAGTTTATCCTGGTGTAAAATCTAAAGAAAAACTTTTGTTGAGTGCGTTAAAAAAGGGAGTTACATCTAAAAAGCACACAAATCATATGGGCTACGGCTTGTGGTTAATTAACGAAATAGTGACTAGAGTAAGGGGTAGACTTCATATTTTTTCAGAAGGTGGACATATTCAAAATGAATATGGAATAACAAAATATCTCTCATCCGGAAATTGGAGTGGAACAATAATATACCTGGATTTGCCATTGGGTAATCCTGTTACTATTAGCGATATTGAAAGCAGTAACACTATGGTTCAGCAGCTTCAAATAAATTGGGTGTAAAATGGATACAATTCATGTAAATCAGTTCGGCTCTGTTATTACTGATAAAGAGGTAGGAGCTAAAATTTTGCATCTTTCTCGTGAGAAAATAGATGCTGATGGTGTAGTTAAGATTGACTTAACCGGAATTCTTACTATGGCAACTTATTGTGCAAAACAGATTTTTGGTTCTTTATATGTTCAACTAGGGCCAGAAGGTTTTTTTAGAAAAGTTTCTATTTCAAACGCGAGTGATGATGTAAAGGCGCTTATTCAAATGGGGATATTAAGTGCCTTACAGGAAACTGAAAGAATAAAAAAATGACAAACTGTCATTCTGAGCGAATTATCTTGCTAACTATTCAGCCAAAAAGTCCGATTTCTCGCTTCTGCACCTCGTTTGCTAGTACCCTCGTACAATCTTCCTAACCCGAAGCACCTACCGAGAACTTAGCAATCAAATGGACTTTAAAAACTTCACTATCAAGGCGCAGGAGGCCGTGCAGAAGGCCACCGAGCTTGCCGGCGCCAACCAGCAGCAGGCCATCGAAACCGGCCACCTGCTGAAGGCATTACTACTGAACGACGAGAACACGCTGGCCTTCCTGGGTAAGAAGGTGGGCGCCAACCTGGCCAACCTCGGCCAGCGGCTCGATGCCCTCGTGGCGGCCTACCCCAAGGTAAGCGGCGGCTCGCCCTATCTCGCCAACGAGGCGGCCAACGCCGTGCAGCGCGCCAACACCCAGATGAAAGACATGGGCGACGAGTTCGTGTCGGTCGAGCACCTGCTGCTGGGCATCCTGGGCGGCAAAGACAGCGTGGCCAGCTTGCTCAAAGACAACGGATTTACGGAGAAGGACTTGAAAGCTGCCATCCAGGAGCTGCGCGGGGGCCGCAAGGTCACCAGCCAAACCGCCGAAGACCAGTACCAGAGCCTCAATCGCTACGCCATCAACCTGAACGAGCGCGTGCGCAGCGGCAAGATGGACCCCGTTATCGGGCGCGACGAGGAGATACGCCGGGTGCTCCAGATTCTGAGCCGCCGCACCAAAAACAACCCTGTGTTGCTCGGTGAGCCCGGCGTGGGCAAAACCGCCATTGCCGAGGGCCTGGCCCAGCGCATCGTGGCCGGCGACGTGCCCGAGAACTTGAAAGACAAGACCTTGATGAGTCTCGACCTGGGTTTGCTCGTGGCCGGGGCCAAGTACAAGGGCGAGTTTGAGGAGCGCCTCAAGGCCGTTATCAAGGAGGTGACCGACGCCGAGGGCGAGATTATTCTCTTCATCGACGAGATTCACACCCTGATTGGGGCCGGCGGCGGGGGCGAGGGCGCCATGGACGCCGCCAACCTGCTCAAGCCCGCCCTGGCGCGCGGCGAGCTGCACGCCATCGGGGCCACCACGCTCAAGGAATACCAGAAATACATCGAGAAAGACAAGGCCCTGGAGCGTCGCTTTCAGGCCGTGCTAGTGGACGAGCCAAGCGTGCCCGACGCCATCAGCATCCTGCGCGGCATCAAGGAAAAGTACGAGCTGCACCACGGCGTGCGCATCACCGACGACGCCGTGATTGCAGCCGTGGAGCTGAGCAGCCGCTACATTACCGACCGCTTCCTGCCCGATAAGGCCATCGACCTCATGGACGAGGCCGCCGCCAAGCTGCGCATCGAGCTGAACTCCATGCCCGTGGAGCTGGATGAGATTCAGCGCCGCATGATGCAGCTGGAGATTGAGCGCGAGGCCATTCGGCGCGAAGAAAACCACGACCGCGAGGCCGTGCTGAGCAAGGAGCTGGCCGAACTGGGCACCCAGCGCGACGAGCTGAAGGCCAAGTGGGAAGGTGAAAAATCTGTCCTCACCGGTATCCAGACCGAGAAGGAGAACATCGAGCGCTTCAAGACCGAAGCCGAGCAGGCCGAGCGCCAGGGTGACTACGGCCGGGTGGCTGAGTTGCGCTACGGCAAAATTCAGGAAGCCGAGCAGAAGCTCAAGCAATTGCAGGACGAAGCCAACGCCACCAAAGACGGCGGCGGCATGCTGCAAGAAGTGGTGACCAGCGAGGACATTGCCGAGGTGGTGGCCAAGTGGACGGGCATCCCGGTGAGCAAAATGCTGCAATCGGACCGCGATAAGCTCCTCAACCTCGAAAACGAGCTGGGTCGCCGCGTGGCCGGCCAGGCCGAGGCCATTGCCGCCATCTCGGATGCCGTGCGCCGCTCGCGCGCCGGCCTGCAAGACCCCAAGCGGCCCATCGGCTCGTTCATCTTCCTAGGTACCACCGGGGTAGGTAAGACCGAGCTAGCCAAGGCCTTGGCCGAGTACTTGTTCAACGACGAGAACGCCATGGTGCGCATCGACATGAGCGAGTTTCAGGAGCGCCACGCCGTATCGCGCCTCATCGGGGCGCCTCCCGGCTACGTGGGCTACGACGAGG
>Ga0160428_1001213_pt1 | contig 20828 bp, 18 predicted proteins | sample SolpanmetagenomM_FD_108198 | JGI IMG/M metagenome (GOLD analysis project Ga0160428, IMG submission 108198) | Solar panel surface microbial communities from Lawrence Berkeley National Laboratory, California, USA - M | ecosystem: Engineered > Built environment > Solar panel > Unclassified ... | reverse complement strand
GGCCTTCGGCGGCTCGGTCCCGACCTTCGGGCCCGCGGCCGACGCACCGGAGGCCGTCGATGCCGTCGATGACGAGGTGGCCGAGCCCGATGACGAGGTGGCCGAGCCCGGCTTGGCGGCGGCCCCCGTCGATCCGGCGATGCCGGCCCTGGGCGGCTCCGTCTTCGTGTCGAACTTGGTGGTGTCGGCCTTCACGGCGTCGGGCCTGCCAATCGGCTGGGCGGTGGGTCCGGTCGCGGGCTTCGGCCCCGTGGCGCCGAAGCCCGGCTTGCCGGCATCAGGCTTCGCATCGGTCGAGCCCGGTTTCGCGGCCACGACCGGCTCGGTCGCCGGCCTGGGCGGCATCCCGGAGCCCTGGCTGGATCCCTGGCCGGATCCCTGCGGCGCGCTCGCGGTCGAACCCGGGGCGGCCGGCTTCACGCCACCGGTCGCCGACGACGTCGATGAGGAGGCCATCGATGCGGTGGACGCCGGGGCGGGGGTCGCCGGGGCGGGGGTCACCTTGGCATCGCCCCCGGGCGAATTCGGCTGCCCGGGCCGACCCGATCCGGCATCCGGCTTCCGGTTGCCGGATCCGGGCTTGTCGGCGTCGCTGGGTGGTGGCGTCACGGGCAGGTCCTCCAACTCTCATGCGTCGCCATGTCCCCCTAGCACCGCGGTGACCCGGTGTGCGAGGGCGGGATACGGTGGCCCGGCCTCCCTGTCACCGCACCCTTACGGGTGCGGTCCGAGGGCGTCGAGCAGCTCCGCTTCGCGCGGTCGCGCCGCGACGAAATGGATCGGGACGCCGGCCGCTTCCAGGGGCGCGGCGACATCCGCCGATAGGCAGTAATGCCTCAGGCCGCGGAAAGCTCCGCCGTGACCCGCTCCATCCGCGAGGGCGAGGGCGACGGCGGCGCTGCGCCGCGAGTAATGGAAGGCAGCGTCGAGGTCGCCGCACGACAGGGCGCCGTCGACCGCGCCCGGCAATCCGGGCAGCGCCTCCGCCGCGTAGGCCACGTAGGTCGCCACCTGGAATCCGGCCGCCGTGAGCGTGGCCGCGGGTTCGGCCTTCCGCTCGGCGCCGGCGGCATGCAGCACGCGCGCACCCGCCGGAAGCGCCTCCGCCACCAGGGCCGCGAGCCCGGCAGCCTCCCCCGGCCCTTCCCGCACGGGACTGAGACCGGCGCGGGCCGCCGTCGCGGCCGTGCGGGCGCCCACGACGAAGACCGGCAGTCCGCGCAGGGCCGCGGCGTCCCGCAAGGCCGGAACCGCGTTGGCACTGGTGAGCAGCAGCGCGTCGAAGGGGCCGGCCGGCGGCGCCCCGCCGGTGGGCCGCACCGCCAGGACCGGCGCCACGAGGGGCGCGTGGCCGCGTGCCGCGAGCGCCGCGCCGGTCCGCGTCGCACCGGGCTCGGGGCGCGCGATCCAGACGCGCAAGGCCTCAGCTTTCCAGGGTCAGCCGGACGCCGTGGTGCGCCGCTGCGTCCGGGTCGAGGCGGCGCTGCGCGTCGCGCTCGGTGAGGTCGCCGGAGAAATCGGCCCAGTCGGCATGGCCGGTCCAGCATTCGAGCGACAGGAACGGCGCCGTCGGCTTCGTCCAGATCGCGAGGTGGGGGAAATCCGCCATGTCCATGCGGATCGTCCGATCGGGGCCCGCGAAACGCATCCGGCGGCTGCGCGCGTTCCGAATCACGAAGGCTTCGGTGAAGATCGCGGGATCGAGGGGCAGAGTCGCCCCCGTCATCGGGATCGGCTGCTCGTCGCGCAGCAGCAGTCCACCGGGCCCGACCTGGGGTGCGAACGGGCGCTCAGCCTGCTCGAACTCCACCGCGTAGCCGCCGTCCCGGGCGCGGCTGCCGCCCGCGAAGGGCCACGGGAAGGCCGGGTGGAACCCGATGGCGTAGGGCAGGGGCACGTCCCCCGTGTTGGTCACGCTCACGTCGAGGTCGAGGCCGGCCGGGCGGACCCGGGCGGCGATATCGAGCTGGAAGGCGAAGGGGTAATGCGCCCGGGTCTCCGGTCCGTCGGTGAGGCGCAGGGTCACCGCGTCGGCGCTCTGCGCCACCACCGCGAAGGGCAGGTCGCGGGCGAAGCCGTGCTGGCCCATCGGGTAGCGCGCGGACCCGACCGTCACGTGCCCGCCGGCCGAGGCGCCCACCACCGGGAACAGCCAGGGGGCGTGGCGATTCCAGTGCTCCGGATCGCCGCTCCAGAGGTACTCGTGTCCGCCGACCCGCCAGGAGACCGGTTCGGCGCCGTGAGTCGAGAGCGCGGCCGTGGTGCCGTCCGAAGCGGTCAGGTCGATGCGCGTGCTCACAGGACTCTCCCGCTGATCCTCGGAGAGCCGAGGTAACGGATGCGGCGCGGGGCGCAAGGGCCGCGCGGGGCGCAAGGGCCGCACCTCACGCCGCCGTACCCAGGCCCGGCAGCACCGCCTCGGGCGGCCCGGAGGCGACGAGGCGGCCGGCCTCCAGCACGTGGACCGCGTCAGCGCCCTCCAGGGTGGAGAGGCGGTGGGCGATGAGGATCAGCGTCCGCCGGCCCGACAGGGCGCGCAGCGCCCGCATCACCGCAGCCTGCGTCTCGTCGTCGAGGGCCGAGGTCGCCTCGTCGAACACGATCACGTCGGGATCATGGTAGAGCGCCCGGGCGATGCCGATGCGCTGGCGCTGGCCGCCCGACAGCCGCGCCCCGCGCTCCCCGACCCGCTCCCCGTAGCCCTGCGGCAGGGCCGCGATGAAGTCGTGGGCGCCGGCGAGCCGCGCCGCCCGCTCGACGGCGGCGAGGTCGGGCGCATCGAGGCCCAGCGCGACGTTCTCCGCCACCGTGCCGTCCACCAGGAACACCTCCTGCGGGACGTAGCCGATCCGGTTCTGCCAAGCGGGCAGGGCGCCGGCATCGACGGGGCGGCCGTCCACGGTGAGCCGCCCCGCGGTCGGGCTCAGCACGCCGAGGAGCAGGCCGGCCAGCGTCGACTTGCCGGAGCCGGTGCGGCCTGCGAGCCCGACCGTGGTGTTGACCGGGATCGTGAGGTCGATGCCGGAGAGCGCCGGCCGGCCGGTGCCGTAGTCGAAGCCGATCCCTTCGAGCCGGATCTCCCGCGCGAAAGGCAGGCGCTCCGCGGTGCGGGGCAGGGGGGTGCGCTCGTCGGCGAGCTCGTCGACGATCACCCGCACCGCCGGCAGGGTGAAGCGCATCAGCGCCACCGAGGTGAAGATGTTCTGGAAGGCCGGCAGCATGCGGTAACCCGCGAAGGCGAACAGGCCGAGCAGCGGCAGGATCCCGGCAACGTCGAGCCCCTGGGCCAGGGCGAACAGCACCACCACGATCACCCCGCCGAAGGCCAGGGCCTCGATGACGAAGCGCGGCATCTGACCGGTGAGCTGGCTCGCCGCGGTGGCGAGGGCGTAGGCGCGGGCCGGGGCATCGAACCGGGAGGCGAACGCCTCCGCCCGGCCGTAGAGCTTCAGTTCGGTGAGCGCCCCGAACGTCTCCTGCACGATGCGGAAGCGGGCCTCGTTGTCGGCCACGGTGCGGCTGCCGAGCCGGGCGAGCCGGGCGCGCATCACGAGGTAGATGCCCACGTAGAGCCCGCCGAAGCCGCCCCCGAGGATCAGCGCGAGCTGCGGCGCGTAGGCCAGCAGGAAGGCGATCACCGCCAGTGCCGAACTCGCCCGCGAGGCCAGCACGGTGGCGGGGGTCAGGGCGCCGACCACCAGCCGGTCGGTCTCGGAGAGCACGTTCTTGGCGAGTTCGGCGCTGTTGGCCCGGGCGAAGAACAGCCGCTCCCGGTCGAGGTAGCGGAACAGCAGCCGCCGGCTGAAGCCGTAGCCGGCCAGATGGGTGAACCGGAGCTGCGCGTAGGTCAGCCCGGCATTCACCAGCGCCGTGACCAGGATCGCCGCGAGCGCCGCGCCGCCGGTCACCAGCAGGAAGCTGCGCTCGTCGGCGAGCCCGAGAAACGCCCTGGTCTGGGCGAGGTAGGGGATGCGGGTCGCCGCCGACGGGTCGCCCACCAGCGTCAGGAACGGGATCACCGCGGCCACGCCCACCACCTCCAGCAGGGCCGCGACAGCGAGGCCGAGGGCGATCAGGGCGAGGCGCCGCCGATCCGGCGCCCGCATGGCGCGGACGAGATCGGTCAGCGCGCGCATGGCGTCGGACAGGTCGGCGGGGGGGATCGCATGGCGGGCCCGGGCTTAAGGGCGCCGCCCCGGCCTGTCCACGCCGGGCTCAGCCGAGCTTCTTCAGCGTGCCCAGATCCACGTCCCCGTTCTGGCTGGAGAAGGTCAGCGACTGGCCGCTTCCATCCGCCTGCGAGACCCCCCCGATCCGGTGGTCGCCGCTGTCGTAGGTCGAGACCTGTCCGTCGCGGTCGATCAGCAGGCGGTGCTTGTCCGGGAAGAACGCGTATTTCATCCCGTTCTGCGCGCCGCTGGTCGCGGGCTGGCCCAGGTCCTTCGGCCACCAGGGCTCCATTCCCTTCATCGGTTCCATGGGCTTCATCGGTTCCATGGGCTTCATCGGCTTCATCGGTTCCACGGTGCGCAACTCCTGTCGATTCGGTGACAGGAGGACGCGGCGGGGCGGGAAGGGTTGCATGCCGCCCCGCCGCGGGCCGACCTACGGCATCGGCCGCTCGCGGACTTGGCCGTCGAAGCCGACATGGAGCTGACGCTCGCGCCCGTCCCGATCCTTGGCCGCCACCTCGATGTGGCGCGGGCCGCGGCCGGTGACGCGCACGTCGCTGTAGCCGGCGGCCTGAACCGAGGCGGTCAATGCCGGGAGGTCCGGCGTCGGCCCGAGGCCGATCCGATCCTTGGCCCAGTCGAGGCTGCCGGTCGGCGGCCCGCCCGCCGGCCCGAGTACCACCTTGCGCCCGTCGCCGTGGGTGAGGACGCTGGCGTGCAGGAAGCCCCGCTCGAACCGGCCCTGAACGGTCACGGCCTCGCCCTTGGCGACGAGGCCGCCGCCTTCGCCGGCGCGGCCGGTCTCGACGAGCGCCCGGCCGGTGCCGTCCTGGACGACGAACTTGTTGCCGAAGATCTCGGCGACGTTGCCCCTGATCGCGGTCGCGCCGGAGGGTGCCAGCGCCTGGATCGCCACGGGCTCCACCGGGGTGGGCTCGAAGGTCGTCCCCTGCGCCAGGGACAGGCCCACGGCGCCCAGGACCAGGGGCGCCGCCACCGCGCCCACCACCCAGGTCCGGCGGGGAACCGCAATCCGCCGCGAGCCGGCGGGGCCGGCTGCCGGCTCCGGGATCTCCCGCGCCGTGCCGTCGATCGTCTTGTCGTTGCTCATGATGTGTCGCCTCTGAAGGGTCCGGATCCGTTCGATCCGTGGCGCCTTCGTAAGGGGCGGCATCCAATCCGGCCTGAACCGTCCGGTTCAGGTCCGGTTAAACCGGCCGCCCTAGACCGCATCCTGGGGAACCCGTGCGGGCGCAAGGGCTTGGCGGCAGGAGCCGATGCGGGTCCGCGATGCGCGATACCGGGCGGGCGCCTGGGATCCGCCCCCGCGCTTCCGTGTGCACGGGCGACATGAGAAAACGGCTCTAAGTCTCGGCGGCGGCGTCGTTTGCGGCCGTGGGATCCGGGCGCCATGCGCGCCCGGTCTCCGAGCCGCCCCGGGGACACCGCGCCCCGCTCGCGCCGCCGGAGAGGGCGAGCGCGACCGGATGTCCCGGCGCGGACGGATCGGGCCTCGACCGGGGATCGAAGGCCAGACGGGGGAGATGGGACGGGTGAAGATCCTGCTGGTGGAGGACGACGCGGCGCTCGCCGCCGAGGTCGCCAAGGTGCTGCGCGCGGAGAACTTCGTGCTCGACCACGCCGCCACCGGCGAGGACGCCCAGCATCTCGGCGAGACCGAGGGCTACGACGCCGTCGTGCTCGATCTCGGCCTGCCGAAGGGCGACGGCGTCTCGGTGCTGCGGACTTGGCGAGCGGCCGGACGGACCCTGCCGGTGCTGGTGCTCACCGCCCGGGACGGCTGGAGCGACAAGGTCGCGGCCTTCAAGGCGGGGGCGGACGACTACCTCGTCAAGCCGGTCCGGGTGGAGGAGCTGGTGATCCGCCTGCGCGCCCTCGTGCGCCGGTCCCAGGGCGGCGGGGCGAGCCGGATCGCCTGCGGCCCCCTGAGCTTCGATCCGGGGCTCGGCGCCTTCGAGCACGAGGGCCTGCCGCTCAGGCTCACCGGCCTCGAATGGCGTGTCCTGTCCTGCCTGATGCTGAACCGCGAGGCTGTGGTGCCGCGCCCGCACCTGATCGAGCGGGTCTACGAGGGCGACGCCGACGTCGATTCGAACTCCGTCGAGGTGATCATCACGCGGCTGCGCCGGAAGATCGCGCCAGCCCGGATCGAGAGCGTGCGCGGCCACGGCTACCGCCTGCACGCGGATCCCGCCTGATGGCGGGGGCGACGCGGCGGCGCTCGCTGCGCACCCGCCTGCTCGCGGCGGCCCTGGTGCTGGTCCTGGCGGCCCTGGTGGTGGCCGGCCTCGCCATCGGGGTGATCCTGCACCGGTTCGTGCGCGGGCAGCTCGACGGACGGCTCGACGCGCAGATCACCGCCCTGCGGGCCGGGCTCGAGGCCGGGATCCTCCCGCAGACCCTCGATGCGCCGCCCTTCGACCGGCCGGGTCCCGGCTGGGCCTGGGAGGTGCGCCGCGGCTCCGAGACGATCCGCTCCGGCTCGCTGCGGGGCGGCGACATCCGCCTGTCCGATCCAGGGCCGGACGACGACCCGGACCGGCCGCATCCGGCCTCGGCCACGGGCCCGGGCGGTGAGCCGCTCGTCGCCCGGGTGCTCACCGTGCCGGGGCCTCCGCCCGCCACGATCGTGGTGGCGGCGCCCGAGGCGGAGTTGCGCGGGCCCCTGCGCGAGGCGCTGACCAGCCTCGCCGTGGCGCTCGGCATCCTCGGCCTGTGCCTACTCGCCGGGCTGGCCGTCCAGGTGCGCCTCGGCCTCGCGCCGCTGACGCGCCTGCGGGCGGATCTCGCGGCCGTGCGGGCCGGGCGGCGCGAGCGCGTGCCGGCGGACCAGCCGGCCGAGATCGCGCCCGTGGTCGTGGAACTCAACGCGCTTCTCGACCAGAACGCACAGACCCTGGAACGGGCCCGCGGCCACGTCGCCAACCTCGCCCACGCCCTCAAGACGCCGCTGGCAACCCTGTCGATGGCGCTCGCGGAGCCCGCCCGCGACCCGGACGGCGCGCTGCGCCGGCAGGTGGACGACATGGACCGGCGGGTGCGGCATCACCTGCGCCGCGCCCGGGCCGCGGCCCTGGCCGGCTCGGCCCGGGGCCGAATGCCGCTGGCGCCGCGTCTGACCGACCTGCGCGACGCCCTCGTGCGCCTCTACGCCGAGAAGGGCGTGGCGATCGACCTCGCCGTACCGGAGGCTCTCTCCGCCGCCTGCGAGGGCCAGGATCTCGACGAGATGCTGGGCAACCTCGTGGACAATGCCTGCCGCTGGTGCCGGAGCCGCGTGCGGGTCTCCGCGGGGCTGCGCGACGGCACGGTGTCCGTGTCCGTTGAGGATGACGGGCCAGGCCTCGACCCGGCGGCGGCCGCCGCCGTCATGGCGCGGGGGCGTCGCCTCGACGAGGGCGTGCCAGGCCACGGTTTCGGGTTGCCGATCACCCTGGAACTCGCCGAACTCTACGGCGGCGGCCTCAGCCTCGGGCGGTCGGATCTCGGCGGCCTGCGGGTGGACTTGGCTCTCCCGGCCTGACCGGACGCGCTCAGCCCAGCGCCTCCCGTAGGATCGGACGGATGCGCGGATCGGCGCAATGGGCCACGTTGAAGCGCATGTAGCCGTTCCAGGCCTCCGACAGGCTGAACGAGGTGCCCGGCGCCAGCACCATGCCGCGGGCGAGCGCCCGGCGGGCGACCTCGGCCCCGTCGCGCCCGTCCGGCAGACGCATCCACAGGAAGAAGCCGCCCCGCGGCTGGGACCAGGGCTCCAGGCCGCAGCCGCGCAGCTCCGCGGAGGCCTGCACCATCGCGCCGGCGATGCGGCGCCGGGTCTCGGCGAGGTGACGCCGGTAGGCGCCCTCGCTGATGAGCGTGTGCACCAGGGCCGCCGTGACATGGCCGTTGCCGAGGCTCAGGGCCAGTTTGAGGTCGACCAGCGGCTCGACCCAGTCGGCCCGGAGCGCGATCCAGCCGCAGCGGGCGGCGGCCGAGAGGGTCTTGGAGAAGCTGCCGATCTGGATCACCCGCTCCAGACCGTCGAACCCGGCCAGCCGGGGGGCCGCGTCGGGCTCCAAGTCGCCGAAGATCTCGTCCTCGACGATGAGCGCGTCGTGCGCCTCGCACAGCTTCAGGAGCCGGTGCGCCACGGTGGGCGCGAGGCTCGCCCCCGTCGGGTTCTGCAGCGCCGCGTTGGTCAGGTAGAAGCGCGGCCTGTGCTGCTCCAGGAGCGCGGCGAGGGCCCGCAGATCCGGCCCCTCCGGCGTCATCGGCACGCCGACCACGGCGACCCGCTGGGCGCGCAGCAGTGCCAGGAAGTTGAAGTAGCAGGGGTCGTCCACCAGCACGGTGTCGCCGGGCTGCAGCAGGAAGCGGCAGACGAGGTCCAGCGCCTGCGTGGCCGATTCGACCAGCACGATCTGATCGGGCTCGGCGCCGACGCCCTTCTCGCCGACCTTGCGGGCGATCTGGTGGCGCAGGGGCTCGTAGCCGAGCGGCCGGTCGTAGTTGGTCATCTCGGCGCGGTCGGCCCGGGCCACCCGGCGCAGGCCCCGCCGGATCGCCTCGTGGGGCATCCAGGAATCGGGCAGCCAGCCCGCGCCGGGCTTGAGCTGATCGGAGCCGGCCTGCTGCGCCTGCCGGGTGATCCAGAGGGGGTCGACGATCCGGTCGAGCCGCGGTCCCATCGCCTGGAGCGAGAGCGGCCGCGTCTTGCCGGCGACGTAGAAGCCCGAGCCCGGCCGGGCCACCACGGCCCCCTCGGCGGCGAGCCGCTCGTAGGCCTCCACGACCGTCGATTTCGAGACGCCCATGGCGTCCGCGAAGGCGCGCACCGACGGGATCCGCACGCCCGGGACGAGCCGCCGCGCCGCGATCCGCTCGCGGATCTCGCCGACCACGGCGTCGACGCGGGTTCCCGGGCTTCTGGCCGCGACCGGCATCCGTACTGCTCTCCCGTCCGGACAATTCTTCTAAACCGTACCGAAGTGTTCCTGTCGCCGCCAGTCCCCAACGGCCAGGATCGCCCTGCCCCAGAGATGATGGAGGAGGGGATCATGGACCATGGCCTGACCGAGACCGCCGCAACCCCGCCATCCTGGCTCGCCCGGCTGGCCGGCGCGGTCTCGGGAGCCGCCGCGGAGATCCGGGCCGCCCTGTCGCGCACCGCGATGAACCGGCGCGTGCTGCAGCGGCTCTCGACTCTTACGGCCCGCGAGCTGAAGGATATCGGCCTGACCCCGCAGGACGTGGCGGATGCCTGCCTGCCCGGCACCGGCGACGCCATCGACCTGCTGGTCAACCGACGCGACGAGCGCCGCCACGCCCGCATGGCCCAGCGTTGGTGAAGCGCGTGGTTGCGGCATAGGATCGGGGCATGACGCTGCGCGACGGGCTCGCCGCAATCCTGGTGGTCACGATCCTCGGTCTGGCCTTCGTAGCCATCAAGGTCGGCCTGGAGACGGTCCCGCCGCTGATGCTGTGTGCCCTGCGCTTCGGCTTCGCGGCCCTGCCGGCGGCCCTGCTGATCCGGCCTCCCCGGGCCCCCGTCGCGCTGGTGGCCGGGTTCGGGATGGCCCTCGGGGTCGGCCAGTTCGGGCTGCTCATGACGGCGATCCGATTCGGGATGCCGGCCGGGCTGTCGTCGCTGCTGATCCAGGTCCAGGTGCCCTTCACCGTCGCGCTCGCCTGGGCCGTGCAGAAGGAGCGTCCGCGTGGCCTCCAGATGCTGGGGGGCGGGATTGCCCTCGTGGGCGTCGCCGCGGTGGCGCTCGGACGGGGCGGAGGCGCCCCGCTGGGCCCGCTGCTCCTGGTCGTTGGCGCGGCCCTGGCCTGGGCCAGCGCGAACGTCATCGTGAAGCGGATCGGCCGGGTCGACCGGCTGGCGCTCATGGTCTGGGGCAGCCTCGCCACCACGCCGCCGCTCCTGATCCTGTCGCTGATCATCGAGGGACCGGGCGCCCTGGCGGGGCTGGCGCATCCCAGCTGGGGGGCGATCGGATCGGTCGCCTTCCAGGCCTACCCGACGACGCTCCTCGCCTTCGGGCTCTGGAGCGGGCTCCTGACCCGCTACCCGGCGGCCACCGTGACGCCCTTCGCCCTGCTGGTGCCGGTGGCGGGCATCCTGAGCACGCATCTCGTGGTGGGCGAACCGCTGAGCGCCGACATCCTCGTCGGCGGAGGCCTGATCCTGGCGGGCATCGCACTGAGCCTTCGCGGAGGCCGGACCGCGGCCGACCCCTCGGCCCGAGCGAAGGCGACCGCACCGCCGGAGGTCGCCTGATCCCCGGCGGTTCATGCGAAACGACGGAGAAGGCCGGGCACGCCGGCGGACCCGAACCGCGACAGGGCATGCCGGCTCGGATCTGCGACGGACGCGGACGTGACGCCGGGGAGGGGCCCGAACGTGCGGTGCTCAGCGTGACAGGCCGGATGGAAACGCCACCCGTCGCTGCCGGGTCGAAACAGCCGCCTTTGCGTTCACACCCGGCAGGGCCGGGATCGTCGACCACGCGGAGAGGGCCGGCCCGCGCACCATGGCCGTGCCGACGGTTGACGTTGGATCCCTGATGAGCCCTTCCCCCGGACCGCTTCAGCCTCTTCGGACCAGTCGGCGATCCTCGATCGAACGGCCCCCGCCACCGCTGCGACGATCATGGCGGATCGCTCAGCTCGGCCCGGGCCTCGTCTCGTCACTGGAACACCGACGGTAGCACGTCGTCCCGGCTGCGCAACAGAGCCCGTCAGCACCGCGTCCGGCCCGGCCGATGAAGCGAGGATCGCCCAGAGAACTTCCACAGTCTCGGAATATGTGCAACAGCTCGTCCCCGTCCGGCTTACCGTTAGCGCCAGTAGAGGCGATACGCCATGCCCTATATTGTACCCGATCTATCTGCATTTGAGCGCAAGGTACGATCACAGCTCGGCGAAGACGGTATTATAGAAAAAATATCTGAATGCCTGGGGATCAACACGGGCACGTTCTTCGAGTTCGGCATCGGACCAGCCTGGAATCACCCGATCGAGGACGGCCTGGAGGGCAATTTTGTTCACCTCAGGGAGCAGGGCTGGAAGGGCATCTTCCTCGACGGCGCACAATACCCGCCAAAATACGACGTCAGGCAAGAATTCATTACGCCACTCAACATCAATACGCTCTATAGAAAATATGGATTGCCGGACGATCTGGACTTCATGTCGATCGACGTTGACGGCCAGGAACTCTGGATCTGGCTGTCACTCCAGGCCAGACCAAAAGTTGTTATACTAGAATACAACGGCGGGATCGGGGCTGACCCGTCAATATCGATTCAATTCGATGTAACGCACAGGTGGGATGGAACAGTCTATCACGGCGCCAGCCTGCGCGCCCTGGACAAGGTCGCGAAGGACAAAGGGTATACTTTGGTTTGGTCGAACGGTGTCAACGCCGTTTTCATCCGAGACGATCGGGTGAGCAATAAGAGCGATTTCGCCTTCGAGCGGCTGTTTGTTCCTTTCACACCTCACGCGCCGGATCCCAAGAATCGCCCGTGGGTGACGATCTGACCGAACAACACGGGCGGCCAGCTTCATGAGCCGCCCGAGATCGCTCGGACAGGCAGGCCCGCCTGCAGGTCAGACGGTTCGACGTCACCGGAAACAGGCGGACGAGGACCAGGACAGGCGGCGAAGCGCGCTCTGCCGGACGCGGTCGTGTCGTCCACGCCCGCGTCCGGCACACAGGCAGGAATGCCCGGCGGGGAGCGGTCCCGGCGGCTCGAGCTTTTGCGACCCATGCCACCTCGGGCCAAGGGGGAACCGGCGGAGGCTCGTCATCCGGCGCTCGCCCGCGGCCGGTGCTAAGGGACGGGGATGCGTCACGCGACCATCACGGCCGCAAGCGCGCCCGGGTCGATCGCCGACCATGCCGGGGTGACGCGCATCTGTCGGCATGCCGATCCCGACGCCGGCACATGGCCAATCGCGTCAGATCGTCGGACACACCCCGCCGACGCGGCAGGTCGTTCGATGATGCCGGATGTGCCGGTACGGCGATTGGCGGGGATTCGAGCCGAGCGCTCGACGGGAATGGCGCGGGCGACGGGGCTCGAACCCGCGACCTCCGGCGTGACAGGCCGGCACTCTAACCAACTGAGCTACGCCCGCACGGCGTGGTCGCCTCGAAGGGGCGTTTCGCCCGGCGACGGGGCGGGGTTTATGGGCCGCTACGGGACCTGTCAAGCGCATCCGGTGCGGATTCGCCGGCCTCGGGGCTCATGAGCCTGCGCGCTTCCGTCGTGTTGCAGGCAGGCCGCCCATTCCCATCTCAGGGAAGCGCTGACAGCGCGCATTGTGCGACGCGACAAGCCATTGTCATGGGGCGGCGGCTCGACTAAGCCTCCGGCCGCGCGCATCCTGGCATAAGAACAATTCCACGGGCGAGTCCGGATCGGCGTCGCACCGCGGTTTTCTACGTCTCGCGAGGCCCTGGCATGACCGGATTGTTGGCGGATTACCTGCCGCTCATCGTGTTCATCGGCGTGGCGCTGTTCATCGCAACGGCCCTGCTGGTGGTGCCCTTCATCGTGGCCTTCAAGAATCCCGATCCGGAGAAGCTTTCGGCCTACGAATGCGGGTTCAACGCCTTCGACGACGCCCGCATGAAGTTCGACGTGCGCTTCTACCTCGTCGCGATCCTGTTCATCATCTTCGACCTTGAGGTCGCGTTCCTGTTTCCCTGGGCGATCACCTTCGGGGACCTGGGCTGGTTCGGCTTCTGGTCGATGATCGTCTTCCTCGGCGTGCTGACCGTCGGTTTCGTCTACGAGTGGCGCAAGGGCGCCCTCGAGTGGGATTGAACCCCGTCAGCCCCCGCCCGCACCGGACCCTGAGTCGCCGATGGCCCTGATCACCGATACGAACCGCGCCCCCGCGATCGCGCCCCAGCCGAAGGGGATCATCGATCCCAACACCGGCCGCCCGATCGGCGCGGACGATCCGACCTTCCTGTCGATCAGCGACGAGCTGGCCGACCGGGGCTTCCTGCTCACGACCACGGACGAGCTGATCAACTGGGCCCGCACCGGCTCGCTGATGTGGATGACCTTCGGCCTCGCCTGCTGCGCGGTCGAGATGATGCAGATGTCGATGCCGCGCTACGATTGCGAGCGGTTCGGCTTCGCGCCCCGCGGCTCGCCCCGCCAGTCCGACGTGATGATCGTGGCCGGCACGCTCACCAACAAGATGGCCCCGGCGCTGCGCAAGGTCTACGACCAGATGCCCGAGCCGCGCTACGTCATCTCGATGGGCTCCTGCGCCAACGGCGGCGGCTACTATCACTATTCCTACTCGGTGGTCCGCGGCTGCGACCGGGTGGTGCCGGTGGACATCTACGTGCCCGGCTGCCCGCCCACCGCCGAGGCGCTGCTCTACGGCGTGCTGCTGCTGCAGAAGAAGATCCGCCGGACCGGTACGATCGAGCGCTGAGGAGCGGCCATGACGAACGGCATCTCGATCCTTCCCCACACCCAGCCTGTCTACGGCGACGACGCCGTCGCGGCCCTGGCCGAGCGGGTCGTCGGCGCGCTGGGACCGGCGGTGGTGTCGCACGCCATCGCGTTCGGCGAGCTGACGCTGGTGGTCCAGGCCTCCGACATCGTCTACGCGCTGACCTACCTGCGCGACGACCCGTCCTGCGCGTTCCGCAACTTCATCGACATCTGCGGCGTGGATTATCCGCAGCGCGAGAAGCGCTTCGACGTGGTCTATCACCTGCTCTCCCTGCGTCATAACCTTCGCATCCGCGTGAAGGCGCAGACCGACGAGGTGACGCCCGTCCCCTCGGTGATCGAGGTGTTCCCGGCGGCCAACTGGTACGAGCGCGAGACCTACGACCTCTACGGGATCCTGTTCTCGGGGCATCCCGACCTGCGCCGCCTGCTCACCGATTACGGCTTCGAGGGGCACCCGCTGCGCAAGGACTTCCCGCTCACCGGCTTCGTCGAGGTCCGCTACGACCAAGATGAGGCTCGGGTGGTCTACGAGCCGGTGCAGCTCACGCAGGAATTCCGGAACTTCGATTTCCTCTCGCCCTGGGAGGGCACTGATTACGTGCTCCCGGGCGACGAGAAGAAGTCGGCCTGAGAAGGGGCCGTCCGATGACCGAACACAACATCCGCAACTTCGCGATCAACTTCGGCCCCCAGCATCCGGCGGCGCACGGCGTCCTGCGCCTCGTGCTGGAACTGGACGGCGAGGTAGTCGAGCGCGTCGATCCGCATATCGGGCTGCTCCACCGCGGCACTGAGAAGCTCATCGAGTACAAGACCTACCTGCAGGCGACCCCCTATTTCGACCGGCTCGATTACGTTTCGCCGATGAACCAGGAGCACGCCTTCTGCCTGGCGATCGAGAAGCTCGCCGGCATCGAGGTGCCGCGCCGGGCCAAGCTGATCCGCACGCTCTACTGCGAGATCGGCCGGCTCCTGTCGCACCTCCTCAACGTCACCACGCAGGCGATGGACGTCGGCGCTCTCACGCCCCCGCTCTGGGGCTTCGAGGAGCGCGAGAAGCTGATGATCTTCTACGAGCGGGCCTCCGGCGCCCGGCTCCACGCCAATTACTTCCGCCCCGGCGGCGTCCACCAGGACCTGCCGCCGAAGCTCATCGACGACATCGAGGCGTTCTGCGACCCGTTCCTGCAGGTGGTCGACGACCTCGACGCCCTCGTCATGGGCAACCGGATCTTCAAGCAGCGCAACGTCGACATCGGCATCGTGTCGGTGGACGAAGCGATGGAGTGGGGCTTCTCGGGCGTGATGGTCCGGGGCTCGGGCATTCCGTGGGACCTGCGCAAGGCGCAGCCCTACGAGTGCTACGAGGAGATGGAATTCGACATCCCCGTCGGTAAGAACGGCGACACTTACGACCGTCAGGTGATCCGCATGGAGGAGATGCGCGAGTCGGTGCGCATCATGAAGCAGTGCATCACCAAGCTGCGCGAGCCCGCCGGTCAGGGTCCGATCGCGGCGCTCGACGGCAAGTTCGCGCCGCCGCCGCGCCGGGCGATGAAGCGCTCGATGGAAGCGCTCATCCACCACTTCAAGCTCTACACCGAGGGCTTCCACGTGCCCGAGGGTGAGGTCTACGCCGCCGTGGAAGCGCCCAAGGGCGAGTTCGGCGTCTACCTGGTGTCGGACGGGACCAACAAGCCGTATCGCTGCAAGATCCGCGCGCCGGGCTTCGCGCATCTGCAGGCGATGGACTGGATGTGCCGCGGCCACCTGCTGGCCGACGTCTCCTGCGTGCTCGGCACGCTCGACATCGTGTTCGGCGAAGTGGATCGGTAAGACAAAAGCGATGGCAAACCGCAGACTCGCCCCCGCCTCGGACCAGCCCGAGAGCTTCGCGTTCTCGCCCGAGAACGCCGAATGGGCGAAGACCCAGATCGCCAAGTATCCGGAAGGACGGCAGGCCTCCGCGGTGATCCCGCTCCTGTGGAAGGCGCAGGAGCAGAACGGCGGCTGGCTGCCGCGCGCCGCCATCGAGGCCGTGGCGGCCGAACTCGGCATGCCCAACATCCGCGTGCTGGAGGTCGCCACCTTCTACACGATGTTCGCCCTGGAGCCGGTCGGGCGCTTCTGGATCCAGGTCTGCGGCACGGTCCCGTGCGATTCCTGCGGCGCGCGCGGGCTGAAGGAGATGCTCCAGGCCCGGCTCGGACCGTCGGGGCACGTCTCGGCCGACGGCAACTTCTCCTGGCTCGAGGTCGAGTGCCTCGGCGCCTGCTGCAACGCCCCGATGGTGCAGATCAACCAGGATTATTACGAGGATCTGACGCCGGAATCCCTCGGCGCGCTGATGGACGACCTCGCCGCCGGCCGGCCGGTGACGATCGGCTCGCAGACCGGGCGCGTCTCCTCAGAGCCGCTGGGCGGCGCCAACACGCTGACCGACCCGACGCTCTACGACGGGTCCCGCGTCGGCGCGTGGCGCAAGCGCTTCGAGGAGGCCGGCAAGGCCGAGGATCCGGCCGCCAAGACCAGCGAGGCGGCCTCCGCGACGCAGCAGGCCGCCGAGAACCCGAAGCCGGCGCGGCCCGATGCCGGCCGGCCGGTGGAACGGACCGTGAGTGACGCCCCGGCCCAGCGCGCGGCCGACGGGGAGACGCCCGTGAAGCCCGAGGACCGCGCCGACGCGGCCGAGCGCGGCCGTTCCACCGCCAAGCACGGCGCCGCCCGTCCGGGCGATGCGGACGTGATCGAGACGCCCGCCAAGCGCGTCGTCGAGGGCGAGCCCGCTGCCGGGGAGCAGGGACATCAGGCTGTGCCGGAGCGCGACGCGGTTCCGCAGCAGCCCGAGGCCTCGGGCGCCAGCGAGGGCGAGGTCGCCGCCGAGGCCGAGGAGGCCCGCGTTGCCGGTGCCCTCGCGGCCCTGCCGAAGGACGCGAGCCCCGAACAGAAGGCCGATGCGGTCGGCAAGCGCCCCGCCGGGCTGGATGCGGCACGCGCCGGCCAGCCGGACGACCTGACGCGCATCAGGGGCATCGGTCCCGGCAACAGCCAGCGCCTGAACGCGCTCGGCATCTACCATTTCGACCAGATCGCCGCGTGGAGCCGCGACGAAATCACCTGGGTCGGCACCTACCTCGCGTTCCCTGGTCGCATCGACCGGGAGGACTGGGTGGGGCAGGCCAAGGCCCTGTCGGCGCCGGCTCAGTGAGGACCTGACATGCTGTCGGATCAGGATCGCATCTTCACCAATCTCTACGGGCTGCAATCCCCGGGCCTGGACGCCGCCAAGAAGCGCGGCGCCTGGGACGGGACCAAGTTCCTGCTGGAGCAGGGCCGCGACTGGATCATCGAGGAGATGAAGGCCTCGGGCCTGCGCGGCCGCGGCGGCGCGGGCTTCCCGACCGGCCTGAAATGGTCGTTCATGCCCAAGAAGTCGGACGGACGCCCGCACTACCTCGTGGTCAACGCCGACGAGTCGGAGCCGGGTACCTGCAAGGACCGGGAGATCATGCGGCACGATCCGCACCTCCTGATCGAGGGCTGTATGCTGGCCTGCTTCGCGATGAACGCGCATGCCTGCTACGTCTACATCCGCGGCGAGTACGTCGCCGAGAAGCACGCCCTCCAGAAGGCCGTGGACGAGGCCTACGCGGCCCGCCTCGTCGGCCAGTCCAACGTGCACGACTACCCGTTCGACATCTACGTCCACCACGGCGCCGGGGCCTATATCTGCGGCGAGGAGACGGCCCTCATCGAAAGCCTGGAGGGCAAGAAGGGGATGCCGCGGCTCAAGCCGCCGTTCCCCGCCAATATGGGCCTCTACGGCTGTCCCACGACGGTGAACAACGTCGAGTCGATCGCGGTGGCGGGCACGATCCTGCGGCGGGGCGGGGCGTGGTTCGCGGGGCTGGGCGGCAAGAACAACACCGGCACCAAGCTCTTCTGCGTCTCCGGCCACGTCAACAAGCCGTGCAACGTCGAGGAGGAGATGGGCATCACCTTCCGCGAGCTCATCGACCGCCATTGCGGCGGCATGCGCGGCGGCTGGGACAATCTCCTGTGCTCGATCCCGGGCGGCTCCTCGGTGCCGCTGGTGCCGGCCGAGCAGATCGTCGACGCCAAGATGGACTTCGACACCCTGCGCAACCTCGGCTCCGGCCTGGGCACCGCGGCGGTGATCGTCCTCGACCGGTCCACCGACATCGTCGCGGCGATCACGCGGATCTCGTACTTCTACAAGCACGAATCCTGCGGCCAGTGCACGCCGTGCCGCGAGGGCACCGGCTGGATGTGGCGGGTGATGCAGCGCATGACCGAGGGCCGCGCGCAGAAGCGCGAGATCGACATGCTGTTCGAGGTCACCAAGCAGATCGAGGGGCACACGATCTGCGCGCTCGGCGACGCGGCGGCCTGGCCGATCCAGGGCCTGATCCGACACTTCCGCCCCGAGATCGAGAAGCGGATCGACCGCTATACGGCGAACCCGCACAGCGAGCCCGTGCCGATGGCCGCGGAGTAGAAGCGCCATGCCGTCGTCCAACCCGCAGCCTCAGCCCGAGGTGCTCGCCCCGGTGGTCCTCCGAGGAGGCCTCCGGGGACCGCGCGGCGGGCTGGACATCTCCTTCGAGGCTCGTCTGCGCCTCGCACCTCAGGATGAGGGCGTGGGTCGGATCCGGCCTCCCGCGTTTGGGCCAGTTTACGAGACGATCCGATGACAAAAATTCTCGTCGACGGCACCGAGGTCGACGTCCCCGCCGACTACACGCTGCTCCAGGCCTGCGAGGCCGCGGGGGCCGAGATCCCGCGTTTCTGCTTCCACGAGCGCCTGTCGATCGCCGGCAATTGCCGCATGTGCCTCGTCGAGTTGAAGGGCGCACCGAAGCCTGTGGCGTCCTGCGCCTACGCGGTGAAGGATTGCCGCCCCGGCCCGAACGGCGAGCCGCCGGAGGTGCTGACGCGCTCGCAGGGCACCAAGAAGGCCCGCGAGGGGGTGATGGAGTTCCTCCTCATCAACCACCCCCTCGACTGCCCGATCTGCGATCAGGGCGGCCATTGCGACCTGCAGGACCAGGCCATGGCCTACGGGGTCGACTCGACCCGCTACACGGAGAACAAGCGCGCCGTCGAGGAGAAGCACATCGGCCCGCTGGTGCGGACGGCGATGAACCGCTGCATCCACTGCACCCGCTGCGTGCGCTTCCTCGCGGAGGTCGCGGGGGTGCCCGACCTCGGCGCCATCGGCCGCGGCGAGGACATGGAGATCACCAGCTACCTTGAGCAGTCGATGGCCTCGGAGCTCCAGGGCAACGTCGCCGACCTCTGCCCGGTGGGCGCCCTCGTGCACCGGCCGCAGAGCTACAACATCCGCCCCTGGGAGCTGAACAAGACCGAGTCGGTCGACGTGATGGACGCGGTCGGCTCGTCCATCCGCATCGACACGCGGGGCCGCGAGGTCATGCAGATCGAGCCGCGGATCAGCGAGGAGATCAACGAGGAGTGGATCTCCGACAAGACTCGCTACCACATCGACGGGCTGCGGATGCAGCGCCTCGACCGACCGTACCTGCGCGAGAACGGCCGCCTGCGGCCGGCCTCCTGGGGTGAGGCCTTCCAGGCCATCGCCGCCAAGGTGAAGGGCGCGGATCCGAAGCGCATCGGCGCGGTCGTCGGCGACCTCGCGGGCGTCGAGGAGATCTTCGCCTTGCGCGAGCTGATGCGGAGTGTCGGTTCGCCCAACCTCGACTGCCGCCAGACCGATGCCGGCCTCGACCCGGCTTTCGGCCGCGCCTCCTACATCTTCAACCCGACGATCCCCGGCATCGAGGCCGCGGACGCGATCCTGATCGTCGGCGCCAACCCGCGCACCGAAGCCTCGCTGCTGAACGTCCGCATCCGCAAGCGCTGGCGCATGGCACCGCTGGCGGTGGGCGTGATCGGCGAGCCGGTCGACCTCACGTATCCGAGCCACTACATCGGCGCCGGCCCCGATTCGCTCGCGGGCCTCGCCCGCGGCGAGCACAGCTTCCTGGAGGTGCTCAAGGAGGCCAAGGCGCCGATGGTCATCGTCGGCGCCAACGTCGCCCCCGGCATCCTGGCCGCCGCCGCGTCCCTGGCGAAGGCGATCGGCGCGGTCTCGGCCGAGTGGAACGGCTTCGGGGTGCTGCACACCGCCGCCGCCCGGGTCGGGGCGCTGGATCTCGGCTTCGTGCCGGGGGAGGGCGGCCTCACCTTCGCGCAGATGCTGGAACCGGGCGCGCTGGACGTCCTGTTCAACCTCGGGGCCGACGAGCGCGACGTGCCGCCGGGCGCCTTCATGATCTACCAGGGCACCCACGGCGACCGCGGCGCCGCCCGCGCCGACGTGATCCTGCCGGCCGCCGCCTACAGCGAGAAGTCGGCGACCTGGGTGAACACGGAAGGCCGGGTGCAGATGGGCAACCGCGCCGCCTTCCCGCCGGGGGACGCTCGGGAGGATTGGGCGATCCTGCGCGCCCTGTCGGACGTGCTGGGCCACCGCCTGCCCTTCGACTCGCTCACTGCCCTTCGTCGGGCGCTCTACGCCGCCCACCCGCACTTCGCGGCGGTCGGAGCCGTCGAGGCCGGCACCGTCGCGGAGGCGGTGGAGAAGCTCGCCGGACTCGGCGGCACGGCGGGCGGACCGGCTTTCGCGTCGCCGATCACCGACTTCTACCTGACCAACCCGATCACCCGCGCCTCGCGGATCCTCGCCGAGTGCTCGCGCCTCGCCCGCGAACGCGCCGCCGAGGCGCGGCCGCTCGCGGCGGCCGAGTAGGAGCTCCAGACCGATGACGTCGCTCGAAATCCTCGGGACCGTGCTCCTGATCGCGCTGAAGAGCTTCGTGCTCCTCGCCGCGCTCCTCGTGTTCATCGCCTACGCACTGCTCGCCGACCGGAAGATCTGGGCGGCGGTGCAGCTCCGCCGCGGCCCCAACGTGGTCGGGCCGTTCGGCCTGTTCCAGTCCTTCGCCGACCTGCTCAAGTTCGTCCTGAAGGAGCCGGTCATCCCGGCGGGCGCCAACAAGGCGATCTACCTGCTGGCGCCGCTGGTCTTCGCGATGCTGGCCCTGTCGAGCTGGGCGGTGATCCCGCTGGCCGACGGCTGGGCGATCGCCGACATCAACGTCGGCATCACCTACAT
>Ga0160428_1001212_pt1 | contig 20834 bp, 20 predicted proteins | sample SolpanmetagenomM_FD_108198 | JGI IMG/M metagenome (GOLD analysis project Ga0160428, IMG submission 108198) | Solar panel surface microbial communities from Lawrence Berkeley National Laboratory, California, USA - M | ecosystem: Engineered > Built environment > Solar panel > Unclassified ... | reverse complement strand
GTCAGGTAAGGGGCGACCAGCGCCCACTCATCATCGGAGACATCGGATGGGTAGGATCTGCGCGAAGAGGTCATGCCCCTTCATCTGGAATCCTCGAACAACGGGTCCATAACAGCCTCTAGGCTTAAGCGGCTCGACTACATTGGTAATTATTAAGCTATGCAATGGCTTTCAGATTGGTTGCAACAAACAAGTTTTGTATCTGGTCTTGATGCACATCAGCAATGACTGTGAGAGGCATTGGCCGACTAAACAGGTAGCCCTGCATCTGATCGCAGCCGAGGCCTTGTAGGATGCGCAATTGCTCGATCGTCTCCACACCCTCGACCGTGACTTGAAGGCCGAGGTTGTGCCCGAGATTGACGATCGCGCGCACGATCGTGAGCGTGTCGCTGTTCTGTCCGAGCGTGCGCACGAAGGACTGATCGATCTTAATCTTGTCGAAGCGGAAACGCTGCAGGTAGCTCAGGCTGGAGTAGCCGGTTCCAAAGTCGTCGAGGGCCAAGCGGATCCCCTGCTCACGCAGGTTGGTCAGCACTGCGACAGCCTCAGCGCCGTTTTCGATGAAGACGCCTTCGGTGATCTCGACGACCAGGCGGTTGGGCGTAAGTCCGTTGCGTGCCAGGGCCGCGGCGACCATGGCAGCGACGTCCGATTGCCTGAACTGGCTTGGTGAGACGTTCACTGAGACCCGCCAGGCTTTCGGCCAGGACACGGCCGTCGCGCAGGCGGTCTCGATGACCCACTGACCGATGCGGGCAATCTGACCGCTCTGCTCGGCCAAGGGGATGAACTCGGCCGGGGAGATGAAGCCGCGTTCGGGATGCTGCCAGCGGATCAGAGCCTCGAACGTTTCGATCTCGCCCGAGCGGGCGTTGACGATCGGCTGATAAAATAAGCGCAGCTCATCCTTGTCGATGGCACGGCTGAGCTCGTGTTCGAGCTGGCGCCGGTCATGCAGGGCTTCGTCCAACTCGGCCTCGAAGAAGCAGAACCGGGCTCGTCCCTCGTCCTTGGCTCGATCGCGTGCGGTGTCGGCGGCCCGCAAGAGCGCCTCGCTCGTGCGGCCATCGTCGGGGTAGAGGGCGATGCCGGCGGAGGCCGCGATCTCGATACGCTGCTCCTCGATCCGGTAGGCGCGTCCGAGCCCAGCGATCAGGCGTGTGGCCAACCGGGAGACCTGTGCCGGCGTCCGGGCCTGGGCCAGTACGATCACGAACTCGTCCGCGCCGAGACGGGCCAGGGTATCGCTGGGCCGGAGTTCGGCCTGCATCCGCTTGGCGGCTTGCACCAGGAGAGCATCTCCGACGGCGTGACCATACAGATCGTTGACCGGTTTGAAGCGATCGAGATCGAGGTGGATCACGGCCAGACGTGCTCCGTCCTGGGCCGCCGCATCGAGGGCAAGCTTGAGACGCTCGTCGAGCAGATAGCGGTTGGGAAGATCGGTGAGGGCGTCGTGCAGGGCGAAATGGCGGATGCGGGCTTCGTCACGCCTGCGATCGCTGAGATCGCGCAAGGCGACCGCAGTCGCCGGACTACCGGCATACGCGATCGTCCGACAGGAGAGTTCGACCGGCACCAGGGTGCCACCCGAGGTCCGGATCGCGAACTCCTCGGGGGTGAGTTCCTCCGAACGGCAGCGCGCACGCCGCAGGAGGGCCGGCGTATCGGCCTCACTGAAGAGGTCGAGGATCGGCGTACCGATGATCTCGTCGACACCGCGTCCGAACAGGCGCGCTCCGGCTTGGTTGACTTCGAGCACGTGACCATCGCGGTGGATGAACAGCACCTCGTGAGCGAGATTGGCGAGCAGACGCATCCGACCGAGTTCGTCGCGGCGGCGTTGCGAGAGGTGCTGCTGCTGCAACAGCGCCACCAGGAAAGCGCTGAGAAGAGCCACGCTGACGAGACCGACGGCGAGACCGAGATGGGTCGAACCGAGAACGAAGCTGCCTCCATCCTGTACGGCTGCAGGGGCAACGGTGAGACCGGCCATGCCGATGAAGTGCATGCCGCAGATTGCAAGGCCAAGCCAAACTGTGACTTCGAGACGGCGAACGAGGCTTGCCAGGTCGGCCGCACGGACAAGGGCGAGGATCGCGAAGCCGACGCTGACGCCGATCGAGCCTGCCAGGTAAGCAGGATCGAGCTGGACGAAGCCAAAGCCCTGCATCGCGCCGACGCCGAGATAGTGCATACCGGCGATCGACAGCCCGAGCAGTGCCCCGGCCAGGGCCAGACCCACCCCGTGCTGCCGGCTGCGCTGCCACAGCAACAGGGCGACGAGCGAGCCCGCAATGGCCACGGCGATCGAGAGGATGGTCAGTCCAAGCGCGTAGGCGATGTGCTGACTCGGCAGGAAGGCCAGCATCGCCACGAAGTGCAGCGACCACACGCTGCTGCCGAACACGCCGGCAGCGCCCAGGATCCAGCGGGACGAGCTCTTATCCCGCTTCTCCGTAGCCTGGGCCAGCAACACGACGGCACTGAAGCAGCCGATCAGGCAGATGCCGGCAGAGAGCAGAACGAGGCGCCAATCGTGATCGTGCGTGACGCAGGTAAGAACTCGAAGCATGGTCGCAGGCCATCCTGGATCGGCGTCTCAGGCCAGGAAAGCGGCTAAACGTAAGAACTTGATTGATCGCAAGGGTCGCGACGTGTCTTTCCGGCGGTACCGTTTCGCGGAGGTGAAGATCATTTGATAGATCGGTCTAGGGTGAAGGTAGAACGCATCGAGACCCAACTGACGCTATTCTAGACCGCTTGGACGAGGCGGATCAGCGATGCGCGCGGGTTCTCGTGGTTCAGAGATGAGGGCACGGACCGGGTCTGGTTCCGACCCCCGCTCTTTGCCTCATAGAGAGCTGTGTCGGCGGCGTGATAGAGGTCGTCGGGATCAAGCACGCCCCAGCCGAGGACGGCCGAGGCCGCGCCGATACTCACGGTCACCGCGCCGGCACCGAGCCCCGCCTTCGGCAGCGTCATTCTGGCGACCTCTGCATGGACCTTACCCGCGATCCGCAGGGCACCGGCCTCATCCGTCTCGGGCAGGAGGATCGCGAACTCCTCTCCGCCGATGCGGCAGACGAGGTCGCCGGGACGGTGGACGCTGGTACCAAGCTGGCGAGCCAGACTCCTCAGCACGTCATCCCCGACCACGTGCCCGTAGCGGTCGTTGAAGCGCTTGAAGTGATCGGCATCAATGATGAGCAGCGACACCGACGTTGCGGCTTTGTCCGTGCAAGCTGCGCGAAGGGCTTCCTCGAAACGCCGGCGGTTAGGCAAGCCCGTCAGAGCATCGGTAAGCGACAAGCGCATCAGTTCGATCTGCATCGCGGCGCGACGCTTCAGCTCGCGTCCGAACAGGAGCGTGAGTCCGACGGTCAGCCCGCAGAGAGCGAGAACCGCGCCGCCAAGGATGACCGCCTTGATGCGCCATTCCGCCTCGATATCGGCAACCGAGAGGGCAACGTTGAGGATGAGCGGCAGCGCACCGACCTGGGTGAAGGCGTAGAGGCGCTCCACGCCGTCACGTACCGAAGTCCCAACGAAGCTGCCCTGATGGGCGTTCGCGAACCTCGCAAAGGTCGGCGCATCCTTGATGTTCACGCCGAGATCGGCTTCGACGAAGGGGTAGCGCATGATCCGCGTCCCGTTGCGATGATAGAAGTTGATCGCGCCGTCCTGGCCAAGTGCGAGCTGATCGAACAAGGTGCTGAAGTAGGTCAGCTTCATCGTGCCGAGGGCGACGCCGGCAAACGATCCGTCGGCACGGCTGATGCGCCGGCTGAACGGCAGCATACGTTCACCCGTGAGGCGCGAGACCAGAGGGTTGCCGATGAACAGACCGAGATCGGCTCGCGCCTTGTGCGCCAGGAAATAGTCGCGATCGGCATAGTTGCCCGTGCGTGGCGGGATCGCGCTCATATCCTCAATGGTGTTTCCGGAGGCATCGATGATGAGCATCACGCCCATGTCACGGGCGGTGGCGGCGCGGTCGAAGAGGATGGTTTGGCGAACCTGGGGGCTGAGTTGAGCCAAACCCGGCGTTTCGAGGTTCTCGACCGCAGCCTTCAGCGAGAGGTCGTAGAGTTCGACGTTGCGTGCGATGTCGCGCTCGATGACCTGCAGGAGGTTGCCTGAGGTTTGCGCTGCCTTGTCCCAGGCATCCTGACGCAAGCTGAGGAGCATGACGCCCGACAAGGCGAGGATGCCGAGAGGCGCCAGGAGGCTGAGCGCGATCCAGGTTTGCGCAGTGCGCAATTGGCGCAGGCGATCGAGCCACGATCTCATGATGCCTCACATCCCTGTGTCAATCATCTCGGTGGTTTGATAGGCTCCCGATGATTAAGAACAACGTGAACGTATTCAGGTCAGGGATCCCAATGCATGTTTTGGTAAATGATGGGATGACGCGTTGTCGTGACTTCATTCATCATCAGGCGGCATCGATCATAGGATGCGCTCCGACGGGATTGACGACCGCGTTCGATGAACGATCGAGGAAAGCGAGTACTTCGGCCTCTGGCATCGGTTTGTGAAAGAAATAGCCCTGCATCGCCGTGCATCCCAAGGCACTGAGCAGGACGACTTGCTCAGCGGTCTCGACCCCTTCGACGACGCAGCCGAGCTTGAGGTTGCGGCTCAGATCGATGATCGAGCGTACGATGTTGCGCGAGGTCTCGTGCTCCAAGATCGCCTGGGTGAAGCTGCGATCGATCTTGAGCTTGTCGACGGGCAGGCGGTGCACGTAGCTCAGGCTGGAGTAGCCCGTGCCGAAATCATCCAGCGAGATGCTGACGCCGAGTCGCTTGAGGCGTAGCAGGGCAGCCTGTGCCAGGTCGAAGTCCTGAATGATCGCCGTCTCGGTCGCCTCCAACTGGATGCGCCCGGGATCGATACCGCTGCGCACGATCAAGGCGCAGAGACGCTCGACGGCCACGGGCGAGCAGAGATCGGCCATCGAGAGGTTGAACGAGAGCGACACCGTCTCCGGCCAGGTCCCGGCTGCTCGCAGCGCTTTGACGAGGAGCACCTCGGTCAGCTGATTAATCAGTCCCGTGCGTTCGGCGACAGGAATGAACTGATCGGGTGATACGCAGCCCAGGGTCGGACTGACCCAGCGGGCCAGGGCTTCGAAGGCGATGGTGCGATGCGTGAACCCATCGATCATTGGTTGGAACGCCAGCGTGAACTCGTCCTCCAGCCGTGCGTGTCGCAGGGCCTGTTCGATCGCAGCCTGACGACGCAGGCGCGACTCGTGTTCCGTGCTGAACAGGACAGCGGTGCCGCGATGATGGTCCTTGGCATGGTAGAGCGCGTAGTCCGCACGCTCGACAAGGTGCGCTACGGAGCGTCCCGCATCCGGGTAAAGGGCAAACCCGATCGAGGCCCCAATTCGGGCTGTATTAGCACCGAGCAGAAAAGGCGCTTGCAGGGTGCCGATGATCACCCGACTCAGGTCTTGGAGTGCCGCCGGCGTCGGATTGCTACTCAAGATTAGCCCGAACTCATCACCGCCGAGACGCGCTAGGAAGCTTTCGCCAGCAACAGCCTGCAACCGCTGACCAACTTGCTGAAGCAGCAGGTCACCGGCGACATGGCCGAAAGTGTCGTTGACAGCCTTGAAGCCATCGAGGTCGATGATGCCGACGGCAAACCGAGTATCGCCCGTGCTGGCTATCGCGATTGCCTTGTCGAGAGCGGGAAAGAAGCTGCGCCGATTCGGCAATCCCGTCAGCACGTCCACGCTGGCAAGCCGAAGATTGTCGTCGCTGAGATCCTTGAGGGCATCATTCTGGCGGATCAGCCGGACGAAGTCGCGGTAATACACGAACAGGATGAAGACCATGACGCCGACGACGAGGAGGTAGTTGACCGCGATCGCCGTCAGGACGGGATGCCCTTGGAGAAAGATGTACCCGGTGAAGGGGAACGTTACGCCGACCGAGACAAGGATGGCGGCCGAGCGCAGATGCATCAGGCAGAACACGCAGGCGATCGTCGTGATCGCGACGTAGAAGAACACGTGCGAGTGCGTTGCCTCGTTGCCGTAGCCGGTTAGACACAGTGACCAGCTCAGGAAGCCAAGAGCGAGCATCCCGGCCAAGCGGTTCGTCGTGCGCAGCAAACGGAAGGCTTCATCGGGCGAGAGGCTTGTCGGGTCGAGCCGGCGCCAAGCGAAGAATCGAACGCTGCAGAGCAGGCACAGGGCGCCGAGCGGTCCGAGCACCAGCCCATCCGGGGCAATGCCGGAATGCGTGTAGGCCAAGGCTAGCGAGTTGATGCTTAAAATGACGTAGAGCAGGGGCGCCTGCGTCCTCAGCGCCGTAACCTGGGCTCGGACCAGCATCGGATTGCGGTCGGTGACCTGCAGGTATTTGAAAAATGTTCGTGCGGACATCCGTTTCCGCTCCGGTCCGGGGCAGGTCGAACGATCATGCGGACAAGAGATGATCCGATCGTGTTGAGATCTGGTAAAATATTGCTTTCAACCGAGCTACCATGTTACGGGCCAAATCTCAGCGTGTCGTATCTGATCGTTCCTGATAAGCTGCGAGACCGTCCGCAAAACTATGTTATGATAGGAAAGGCACGAGCTTGCGAAATCAGCGACTTCAGCTGATTAGAGATCGTATCGACACGGGTGGTTCGTATCAGCTCCCTAAAATCCGCGGGCGCCATCACAGCTTCTAGGTTCGCGAGTTCCTGCTTCAGGTCGAGCAGGGTGCGTTCGAGGGCCCCTGCCAGCGCATGGATATGCGGCGCTCGAGATCCGAGATCTTCACCGGCCTCGAATGAAGCCGTTAAGCGCTCTGTCAGACGACGAACTGCTTCGTCGCTGAACCATTGCGGAAACGCATGGATGTTTGCCACGGGGCTCAGCCCGTCGCCCGCGCACTTTGACGAACCTGATGCGTAGCCGCATCAACCGCGTGCGTAGCCTCGGCAATCCCAGCCAATCCATCGGTGATCGTGCCGACGCCTTGCGCGGCCATCTGCATGCTACCCGACATCTCCCGGGTCACCGCCGACTGTTCCTCGACCGCGGCTGAGATGGCGCTGGAGACCTCGTTCAAAGTCGTGATTGTTCCTTGCACCGAGTTGATGGCGCCGACAGCTTCCAGAGTCGCCTGCTGCGTCGTTGCAATCTGGGCGCTGATCTGCTGCGTCGCCTTACCGGTTTGCTCGGCCAGAAGCTTGACCTCCTGGGCTACGACGGCGAAGCCGCGTCCCGCCTCGCCGGCCCGTTCCGCCTCGATCGTCGCGTTTAACGCAAGCAGGTTGGTCTGTGCAGCGATGCCCTGGATTAGGCTGACGACGTCGCCGATCTGGCGCGCCGCCTCGCTCATGCTGGCGATGATGTCACCGGCTTGCCGGGCCTGATCCACAGCTTGGCTTGAGACCTCGGCCGCATGCGTGACCTGCTGGCTGATCTCGGAGACGGAGGCAGCGAGTTCCTCGGCGCCCGAGGCCACCGTCTGGATGTCGGAGGCGACCTGCGTCGAGGTCGATGCAGCTGTCGCAGCCTGTCTAGACGCCTTTTGGGCAGCCCCAGCAATCGTCTCCAGTCCAGCGAAGACAGCCGCCTCGACGCCAGCATGGTACTGACGCTCGTGTACCCGCGCCGTGACGTCGATGGCGAATTTGACCACTTTGATCGGTCGGCCATCACGATCGAAGATCGGATTGTACGAACCCTCGATGTAGATCTCACGTCCACCCTTGGCGACGCGCTTGTACTCGCCCGCCACGTACTCGCCGCGGCCGAGCGCTTCCCAGAAGAGGCGGTACTCGGCGCTTGCCTTCAGTTCCGGCGCTACAAACAGACTGTGATGCCGTCCTTGAATTTCGTCGAGCCGGTAACCCATCGCCGCGAGGAAGTTTTCGTTTGCAGTGAGGATCTTACCATCGAGAGTAAACTCGATCACGGCCTGCGAGCGGTGCAGCGCCTGCACCTGCCCTTCGTAGTCTATGCTGCGCTCGACTGCTGCTGTGACGTCGCTGGCGAACTTGACGATTTTGATGACGCGCCCGCTGCGACCGAGCACCGGGTTGTACGAGGCCTGGATCCAGATGACCCGGCCGTCCTTGCCAACCCGCTTGAACTCACGCGTCTGGCTCCTGCCGGCGCGCAGGTCATCCCAGAACTGACGATACCCCGGGCTGTTGCGCTCAGCCTCCGGCACCAGGGTGCCGTGCGGTTTGCCGACGATCTCAGCGCGACTGTAGCCGATGAGATCGAGGAAGCGCTGATTGGCATCGAGAACGATGCCCTCGGGGGTGAAAGCGATACGACCGCGCGACTGATCGATCGCGGTCATTAGGGCTTGCAGCTCAGACGTGAAGATCGACATGGGCTAATCCTGACGCGATGTGGCGTGCATCACACGGCTCAAAAAGCCCAGAACCTCCTAAGACTCCGTTAACGCCGGGTCATTCCGGCAATCTGCTAGGTAATAAAGCCACGCCTGTCTCGTCGAAAAAGAGGGCTCCGGCGGCTTCTAAAGTCGAACGAATGCGCTCATTGCATGTTGCGCGAAGTGGCTGCTTGTTATGACGGTCCTCCAGGCGCTTGATCGTATTGACGGACACCTGCGCAGCCTTCGCCAAATCTGCGATCGTCCACTCCAGCATGGCTCGGGCCCCACGAACCTGCGCCCCGGAAACGTGAATTGCGTTCGAGAAATCGAACCCTGTCGGGACGCCTTCCTCCACAAATAGGGAAGCTCCCCCCTTGTTGCGTAAGGTATGACGCAACCAAAGTTCACCGACGACGAGGCGGGCGAGATCGAGCAGATCCTTCGTCTGTGCCGCATCGAAGGTTCGTGGCTTCGTATCGAGCAACGCAAGAGCGCCGACGCGAATGTCTGGAAAGACCGTCAGGGGCGCCCCGGCATAAAAGCGCAGATGCGGCTCGCCTCGCACATAGGGGTTGCCGCAAAATTCCTGACTTTGAAGCGTATCCGGTACAACCAATACTGTGTCATGCAGAATGGTGTAGCTGCATATCGCATTCTGGCGCTCGGCCTCGCAGATGTCGATGCCCCAGCCGGTCTTGATCCAAGCGCGGTCAGCATCGACAAAGGTGATGAGAGCGTAGGGTACGTCGAACAAGTCCCGGGCGGCCTGTGCCAGTCGATCAAATGCAGCCTCTGCCGGGGTATCAAGGATCTTGAGGTCGTACAGCGCCTGCAGACGGGCAGGTTCATTGACGATGGGATAAGCCAACAAAGGGTCCTCTGAAGAGCAAGGTCGAAGGGGTAAGGTATGCAAGAACGGCTAGTGCCCGGCATCTGTGTCGCGCGTGCTCGCGCTGCCCATCACAGCCAGGAAACAGTAGGTGTTGCAAAAATATCATCGCTTCGACCGCCGGGCTCGTTTCTAACCTATTGGCAGAAGAGGATATGCGTATGAAACGACCCGGGGCAGCACTTCTGCTGGCATTGAGCCTGTCCGCCTGCCAAGCCACAGCACCAAAACAACAGTCTGCTGTGCTGCGCGATGATATCGTCCAGCTCAAAGCGGAGCGCGACGCTGGTCGTCTCTCCTACACCGAATGGGCCGAGCGTACAGGTGCGTTGGCACACGCAAACGTGAATATGAACTCAGATCAAGCTGCAGCGATCGCCTATCGTACACAGCTGGCACGCCGCGTAGATGCGGGAGAGCTGAGCCCGGCGCAATTCGAGCGTGAGAGCGTTCGGGCCTTGCAGCGGACCAAAACGAATCGTCAGGCGGTCCAGTAAGATCTAAATCCCGCCAATCAAGCGATTGTCTTGCTCTTCATGCGAGGTCCGGCGATCAAAGATACTCGTTAGGGATATAAGCTGTACGGTCCCGCTTTGCTGTTTCAGGGGTTCTTGCAGGATGATCGTGTATGTGGGCAGCGAACATGCGGTCGATCCACTGCGCGTTCTTAAAAATACGCTTTGAACGCAGTAAATTAAATGGCGCTATCTTACGATAGGTCTGCCGTTGGTTGAATTCCATCGCCGCCAACAGCTCACCGTTCCAGGGATTGGCGCCATCCATAGCAACATCATCGAGGTAGACGGGAAGGATGGGAAGATACTGCTCCGGAGAACCCTCTAAAATCTTCAACGTATCTGTTGCGGACGAGTAATAGTCGACGTCGACCGACACGAAGCCGATGGGGTTATCGCTTGCGACACTCTGCAGGAACGCGGGTATCGTTTCAGCGACGGGACCGATAATCAGGCGGCAGCGTTCCGGCAGCACACGGCGTAGTGCCTCAAAATCCATTGGGAAATCACCCTCCTGAAAGTACTCCGGCAAGTCGCGATAATCGAGCGCCGGCGGCATACCGCTTCCGGTATCGAAGCCAACAACATCGATTTTGATGCCAGTCACCGCCTCGGTACGAGCGGCGCAGTCACAGAGATTAAGGAGGCCTGCTCCGGTTGCCACGCCGAATTCCAGCACCTGGATCCGGGATACGCCAAGCTTCCGAGCTTCGTCGGCTGCGAAGAGAACTGGAAACGCGTATTGCTGTCGAACCATTAGGTCGAAAGCAACCTTGGCGCGGTATCCCCCAAAGAGCGCAACGCCAAATGACATCAAATTAAGATGCAGCGGCTCCGTCAGACGTTCGACAAAGACCTTCCGGTACTTGTTGTCCGATAAAGCGCGTCGAATTGCATAAGAACTGAGCACCGCAGGCCCTCGCCGGTTAGTGAGATATCCCCTCACACAGAATTAGAAAATCCATCATGCCCTCTCAAGGATTTCGTGAATCTCTGTTGTGGATTTATAAGAAATTGCAACAAATTTCTAATAGGCGCCTATATTTGTGGCGCGTCGAGACTTCGGTCGTAACATACTTTTGACCGTCTCATATGGTCTTGGCCGATTGATGACCTCGTCGAGACGCGACCACAGCGTTTTTCGAGAAAATGGTTTGGCTATAACCTCCTTGACGCCGAGCCGGACCTCCCGTTCGACCCTGTCCTTCTGCGGGCGCGACATCATCAGGATCAATGGCGTGGTTGGGGCGGGCGATGTCTCCGCGTTGCGGATCAGGCGGATGACTTCCTCACCAGAAAGGATCGCCAGATCCCAGTCCAAGATCAGCAGATCAGGCCGGCCCTCTGCGACGCATCCGAGCGCCTCGGCACCATCGACAGCTTCCTGCACGCGTCGGATGCCGGTACGTTGGAGCATATCTCGCACGATGCGGCGAATGTAGAGACTTTCGTCGACGACCAATGCCGAGAGGTCGGGGAAGCTGGGTGCGCCAAGCATGGGCCATAATCTCACAAACGCGCAGGTTTGGTGCTTGCGCGAAAAATCTCATTTTAAGCTGAATTATTCTTTTATCAGACTAGGTCTTGGCAGTTATTACACTTCATATTCGCTATTCACTTGTTATTTGCGTTCTTTTTTGATTATACGTGCCGTGCTTTCGACGAGAGATATAATGTTTCGACGAAGTTCATCATTCGCAATTTCTGCGAAAGATCGCAGTAGAATGTTTGCGCCGGGTGTTCCAAGTAGGACAAGATCTGCAGATCTTCTGTTCGAATGAGCGTCATCTTCAAACAAGACTGAGATGGACACGTCGAGATGGCATGCGATCTGTTGCAGGCGACTGGCTCCGACGCGATTGACTCCTTTTTCGTATTTTTGGATCTGCTGGAATGTGACGCCCACCGCCGTGCCGAGATCTGCTTGTGACAAGCCTTTGGCTCTACGCATGGAAGCAATACGGTAACCAACGATCTGATCGACTTTAGTGGCTTCCTTCGGTCCCATGACGGCAACCTACTTGCATAATTGCTGGAATAACCAGCAGAAACCCTTGGATTGTGTTTGCAATTCTTACTGTAATATCTCAATATATAAAATTTTTCGATAAATTTTCGCGAGAAAAGATTCAAACCCAATCCGGACCAAGCCTATTTTCTGGCTTCCCTAAAATGATGTCGCTGAGATTTTCAAAGCTGAGGAATCTGATGGCTGATTGTAGAGGTCCGTATGACAAGGAGCTGCTGTTGCATCCGGTTGGCTTGGTATGGAAGCGACATAACGGGCTGTAGCACCGATCCCATCCCCTGCCAGACAGTCCGTTCTGGCGTTGTCCTCGTTGTCGGCCAACAGATCATTCAGATTGGGCATGGTCCGTGCTACCGGCATGCCGTTCCTCCCAAGGAGCATCCTCATCTCAGCCTCGCCCACCCAGCCTCGTGCTGCGGTGGGCTTTTTTGGTTTCGTTCAGCACGTTGCTCATGCCGACGCGATCGAACACGATATCGCACTCAGCACGCATTCAATGTCGGAAAGGGTGGGGGGAGAGTGGGTGATACGCTATGTTGTGGAGGTGGCACCCGGATCGGAATTTCCGGTACGCGGAGGCTGTATTCGGCGCTTAAGCTCGGACATCAGATAAGATGGCGGCCTGACGATCGTTGAATGCTCGATCTTCTCGATCAGGTCTCTCAGTAGGAGTTCGAAGGACGCCAGCGACATGCCCCGTTTCTTGGCCAAAACCTCCAGGCGGTGCAGCTCGATGGCCTGCTCGTCGGGTGTCATGGTGAGGTCCGTTAGCGGTCAGAACATGTGGCGCGCGTGTCCGCGAAACTAAGCCATCAAACTGCATCCGCTGTCACAACAAGCTCTTGCGAGGCGCCGCTGCTCGCGGCTTTTGTTCAACTCATGATTCGATCCGAACTCGTCAAGCGCATCGCCGCGCAGAATCCGCAGCTTCATGAGCGGAAAGTCGGAGCGGCGGTACACTCCATCCTGGAACGCTTGTCCAATGCGCTCGCAGATGGTGACAGGGTCGAACTTCGCGGTATCGGCACGTTCTCGACCCGATCCCGCAATACGCGACGGGGACGCAATCCAAGGACCGGCGAGCACGTCGTCGTCGTCGAGAAAAAAGCCGTCGCTTTTAAGCCGTCCAAGGTCATGCAGACACGCCTCAACCCGGGCAGAACGATGAACATCCGTCGACAGAGTGTCGCATCGAACAAATGATCAGGGGTAGGTCCCCTTCGGGGCATAGAGGTCGAGCGATCGATTTCAGGCTCGAGCCGCGCGCAAGCACGTTTTGATCTTGTTTAACCAAATCGTCTTAGGGGTGGGTGAGATGCGAACATCGCGTCAAGGGAGTCCCGTCCGTGCCGTTGTTCGACGCTGATTTGCGTGCACTGATGAGTGCCATTGATCGTTCGAGGGCGCGGATCGAGTTTACACCCGACGGCACGGTACTGACCGCCAACAGTCTCTTCCTCGCTCTGATGGGTTACACGCTCACGGAGCTGAAGGGGCAGAACCATGCTCGGTTGGTCGCACCTGCTGAACAGACGAGTGCGGCCTATCGAGCCTTCTGGGATGCCCTGCGGCGGGGAGAGCCGCAGACGCGCGAGTTCAAGCGGTTCGCCAAAGATGGCCGCGAAGTTTGGATCCAGGCGACCTACAACCCCGTTCTCGACCGGGCCGGACGGGTCACGCGCGTCGTCAAGCTCGCGACCGATGTCACAGATCAAGTGCAGCGCCACATCGACCATGACGGGCAGCTCGACGCCCTCCATCGCTCGCAGGCCGTGATTGCCTTCGCCCTAGATGGTACGATCCTGGACGCAAACCCCAACTTCCTGACCACCGTTGGTTACGGGTTGGAGGAGATCCAGGGACGGCACCACTGCTTGTTCGTTGATCCAAGTGAAAGCGAAGGGGCAGCCTACCATGAGTTCTGGGCTGATCTCGCCCGCGGTGAGTTCCGCTCAGGCGAGTTCAAGCGGATCGCCAAGGGCGGCCGTGAGGTCTGGATCCAGGCTACCTACAACCCAATCCGCGATCGCGACGGGGTGCCGATCAAGGTGGTGAAGTTCGCCACGGACATCACAACCCAAAAGCTGCAGGTTGCCGATGCGATGGGCCAGCTCGCGGCCGTCAACCGGTCGCAGGCGGTGATCGAGTTCGCCCCCGACGCCACAGTCCTGGATGCCAACGCTAACTTCCTGAAGGCACTCGGCTATCGGATCGAGGAGGTGCGGGGGCGACCGCATGCGATGTTCGTCGAACCAGGTTACGCGCAGACCTCCGACTACAAAGGGTTCTGGGAGCGGCTGCGCAGCGGCAACTTTTCTTCCGGCATGTTCCAACGCTTTGGCAAGGGCGGCCGTCCGGTCTGGATCCAGGCAAGCTATAATCCGATCTTCGATCCGGGTGGTCGGCTGATCAAGATCGTCAAGTACGCCACCGACGTCACAGCCAATATGGAGGCCCGATCTGTTGCCGTCGAGGCAGCCGAGAGGACCCTCGACAACGTTCAGGCTGTGACCGACGCCGCCGACGCGATGAACGCCTCGGCCCAGGCGATTGCGAGCAGCATGAGCCAGTCCAAGACCGTCGTGGACGACATCCACGGTCGTACCGGCGAGGCGGATGCTGCAACCGAGCGTTTGCGGGGGGCAGCGCATTCGATGAGCGGTGTCGCCACGATGATCACCGACATCGCTCAACAGATCAATCTGCTGGCCTTGAACGCAACAATCGAGGCGGCCAGGGCGGGGGATGCCGGACGCGGCTTTGCCGTCGTGGCCACGGAGGTGAAGAACCTAGCCGGTCAGGCCGCGGCGGCCACGAACCGGATCAGCAGCGAAATCACGGGTATGCAAGCGGTCTCGACCGAGGTCGCGACGACCCTTGCCTCTATCACCGCCGCGATCGGCGCCATCAGCGAGCATGTCGATGGCGTCACGATCTCCATGAACGAGCAAACGCAAGCCACGGGCGAGATCCTGGCGAGCATGCAGCAGGCTGCCGAGGGCGTCTCCAGCATCAGTATGGGCTTGGACAACTGGACCGTCGGTATGGAGGAGCGGCGTACCGAACGCCGGACCCGCGTTCTGCTGCCGGCTCACATCCATCTGCACAATGGCAGCCGTATTGCCTGCTCGATTCGTGACATCTCACAAGGCGGTGCGCGTCTGCATGTTCGCCTTCATGGCGAAGTTCCGGAGCAGTTCACGGTCGTCGTCGATAGCGACATGCGCCAGTTCGACTGCAGCGTACGTCATCGTTCGGGTGCGAGTTTGAACGTGCAGTTCCTGCAGTCGGCTAAACAGAAGCCTTTCCGGAGCAGTCGCTTTTGAGAAAATCGGCTGGCGTAGCGCAGAACTCTCGCGGAATGCTACGATGCAATCCAAGTACCCTATAAAGATTGAAAGCAATATTTCGGGTTGAATAGAAGTTTTTTGACAATAAGGTTTGGTCATGAGCGAGTTGATGCTCATCGGCGATGATATGCGCCGTGCAGAGCGTTTAAAACGTGATCTGGGTAGATCCATCCAGGGTACGGTCTACGATCTCTACGATGACACGCCCCCAGTGTCGGCGCCTACCGTCATCTTGAGCGATATCAAAGAGCTGACATCCGACGCGATCGCTCGACTGAAGCGCCTGCTCGGACATACGGCCTTTAGCGGTAAACCGCACATCTTCGTCATGCATGAAGACAATTCTCGAACGCAGGCCTATGTCCAGATGCTTGGTGTAACGGCCACCGTCAACGCGTCATCTCTCTCAGCACTGCCTCGTATCCTCGAGCGTTTCGCCATCAGAAATAGGATCGTGCCATTATCTGCGCAAAAGCATGCGACCCGTGCACGAGAATTTTTGCGCGATACCATCATGGCCGGTGTGCTAACGCCGACAGAAGTTGCGAATGGGACGGAGATTGTTGCGAAAGCTGTCAGCGCGCACGGCATTTACGACTGGATCCGTGCGGTGCGCGAGTTCGATGATGCCACGCATCAGCACATCCTGCTCGTTGCGGGCTTGGCTGCAGCCTTCGCTGGGACGCTCGGGATGTCGACGGCGGATCGACATCGCTTGGCCCAGGCGGCCCTCCTGCACGACGTCGGCAAGACCAAGATCCCAGTGGCCATTCTAAACAAACCGGGCAAGCTGGATACAGAGGAGATGGCCGTGATGCGAACGCACGCTGCCGAGGGGTATAAGATGCTCATTGGGCAGGGGTTCGAAGGCGCAATGCTTGGCGTCGTACGATCTCACCACGAGATGCTTGATGGATCGGGTTACCCCGACGGCCTTTCAGGCAGCGCCATCCCCGACCTCGTCCGCTTGGTGACGGTCTGCGACGTTTACGGCGCCTTGATCGAAGAGCGTCCCTATCGGGCACCAATGGCTTCGACGGAGGCATACCAGATCCTCGCAGGTATGGCGGGGCGACTGGACGGTGATCTGGTACGTGCCTTCGGACCCGTCGTCATAGCCAGTACAAAGGTGGAATACTCAGAGCATTAATATGATCATATTTGTATATTTGTGTCTATAAAATATAATATTATAAAATTTATTTATAAATAATATATAACCATTATAATACAATATATATACAGAGCGCCTTACGTAAAGGGGTGTTCGAGACGCACGCGCACTTGATATCGACCGAACGAACAGGAGGAAGGCAATGGCACTGGCAAGCACAACGCGCAATACAACAGTCGCGCTGGCAAAAGTTTCACCGGTCGAGGAACTCGTCGAGATCGCTGATTACATCGCGCATCTTCGCAGCGAGATTGCGGCACTGCGGGCCAATGAGCTGACGCGTGACCGTCTGCCGATGGCACATGAGGAACTTAACTGCGTAGTCGTGGCGACGGCAGGGGCAACGAACTCGATCATGACCGCAGCCGAGGAAATCCTCGGCCTGCCGGACAACAAATACTATCGTGCTACTGTGGAAGCTCGGATAAACGACATTTTCGAAGCGTGCACGTTTCAGGATATTACCGGCCAGCGGATCACCAAGGTGGTTGATGCTCTACAGCAGCTGGAAACTCGTTTGTCGCGCTTCGCCGCCGCCGTCAAGGCCAAGGACGTGAGCGGCATTGATCCGGAAGAAGTGGAGCGTCGTGCGCGTAGCAAGTTGCTCATTCTTAACGGACCGCAAATCAACGGTCCTGCGACTGCCCAAGATGCGATTGACGCGATGTTCGCCTGATTACGCTCACCAGCCTGGCGAAATTCTCAGGAGCGACGACCTTAACTGCGGTACTGCAGTTGTTCCGAGCTACCAGCGTGCTTCGCAAGACTGCGCACGCATTCAACGCATAGCTTAGCGGTATCGGATATCCAGCTGTAAACCTGATGTTAGAACCCTTCGGTTGAGAATTTCTGAGTTTTATGATCGCTGGTCTGAAGGAGATGCTGCTTAGCTTGGGTCACGTTTCCAATAATCATGCGCGATCACGAGCATAAATCGGCATGTGACGTACGTGCGTCTAATAAAGCCGCGCCAGCCAGTTGCATGGACATCGTTACCTAGCAGCATGAAGCGTCTCCCTGCGTATAGCAAACACCTCTTCTACGGTTCTTGTTCGATACCTGCCTACCAATGAACCGTTCTTGATTAGGCTATAAGCTCACTCCAAAGTTTAAAGCAACCTGAACGATCTGTCAGATATCCGATCGTATTTACGACACCCAACGGAAGCGTCGAAAAAGTCTCTAAAAGATCTGAAATCCCGTCCGGAAACGCTGTAAGGTTTTCTTGTGTTGGATAAACGGTTACTCGAAGCCCGACACATCATCGGATTTAAGTGACATTTCCAACGAAAAAACCGCCCCCGAAGGGACGGCTGAAAGTTTGGAAGTTTGGGAGCGCAGACTGACCCGCCATGAGCAGCTTGCAGCAGATGAACCTCTTCTAGGAGGCGCTGTTCCTGTCGGGATTTTGAACGGGCTGCGGCGGGTGAGTGTCTTGGCCTTGCCGCAGACTGGATCAGCGTAGAGCTTCCATCGTGCTTCGGACATATGATGTCTGGTAGCTGCGAGCCGTAGGAGGGAGCCGATGACGTTTGAGATCCCAGCCACCGCCAAGCCAGGCGATATCCTCACACCGGACGGCCAGATCCTCTGTCGCGACGGAGAGCTGCATGAGTTTGGCTACTTCACAGTGAGCTATGAGCAGGCGCAAGCTGCGCGGGCTTACGGCTGGGGCTGCCGGGCTGGAGTGTTTATCGAAGCGGAACACACGGACGAGAAAAGCTGGGCCTACGCGGAGGAGGAGCGAAGGGATGCTCTTGCCAATGGCGAGAAGCCGCCCCTGGTACCAATCTACCGAGAAGCACCGGTTTGCCCGCTCGATGCTCCTCCATCCTGTCGGCTTACAGCTCGTTAGGCTTCTATCATCCGAGCCGGGGCGGTATTGGCTGAGGCTGCGCTCACGCCCCCCGCCCCGACTTCGTGACGAATTCCTCAGATTGATCGGGTTACACGATCGCCTGCCACCAGCCGATTTAGCATCCAAGGCATTCCCCGACTTCCACGGGCGGCCCTTCGTCCTGGGTTTCCGGTCGTTCCCAGTGGCTCTGCGAGGGTGAACTAAATCCAGCTTCGGCTGCAATAGCTAGTTTTAGAGCCTAAAAGGGCCTGTATCAGTATCGCCGCGATACGCCTGGACAACCGACGCGAGTTTAGAAGACAGTGTGAATACCACCAGTTCAGCGAATGTCGGTGCTGGTCCGACGTCAGGCATTGTCCCAGCCACACTGTTCCGCCAGAGCTGCCTGCCAGCCAGGCGGCGGCTCGACGCCGAGCGCCACCATTCCTACACTCGTCAGGTCCAGAACGCGGCTGCGGTGTTGAGGTGGTACCTCAGCGATGGAGGCGTATCCGAGCGAATGCTTCGCTATCCCCTCTGCGGTTTGCAGCCAACCCGCTGGCAGAGACGGAAGGCCGCCACTATCGACCGGAGAATTTGTCATAGCTCGCACCTGACGCGGAGACCTCCCAATCTGACTGGCCGCTTGATCGGCATGGGAACAGGCTCACGCATCATCCTTCGAGGGAATGACCTCGCTCTGTACCGCGGTGCACGATGTTCCGCCAACAGGCGCCGCATTGTTCGATTAATATCGGAGCAGCATGGACTGGCATCGGTGTGTCAGGCGCGCTCGGCGTCTGCCATCTCGGTGATGCGTCTGTGCAGGGCGTCATAGAACTGTGCTCGAAGGCCGGCCGGCTCGCGCTGCACCATCCATTCGCTTCGCGCCTCGCCTGCTAGCTCCACAAGGAAGCGGTGTCGGCCTGAGCGAGTTGGCCAATCTCCTGCTGTTCGAGTGGCCTCCTCTGCGATGCGATGGACCAGAGTGGGGATGCTGACCCATCCGGGCGACCCCGCGTGATCTGCATGTTCACGCAGATCAGCCAGGAAGCCGCGTGCGGCGATCCTGGTAGAACCCACGGTATCATCTAGTGGATTTTGCATCGGCGTCCCCTCACTTTCGTTCGTCACGGCTCTCGAACCCGAGGAACGAGCCCAGATGGAGAGAACGGGCTGGGATCTAAACTACTAGGTACCGCGCTGAGCTATCGGCCGGCGGTCGCAGCTGAGGCGGGTCCAAGGGGCGCCGGTATAAGCAGGGTCAGCTTGCCGGGCGTCCAACATGTTGCGCAAGGGCAGTCTTCCATCCAGGCGACGGCAAGGTGCCTCGCATCTGCATGCGCGCGGTGACGCTCGTCAGCACCATTTGCCAATGCTCAGGGCTCAATGCACGCAACGTGTGTTCAAACCCAAGATTACGAGATGAACCGGCTGCTGAAAGAGCCCACTCCTCCAGCACGTAGTTATCAAAAAATTCTTTGAAATTGCCTGGTGCCTGTACCATCACGCTTCTCCGATCCCGAGCTAGACGTGATGGTTATTGTCTTGCGTCATTTGCATGTTGGCAAGAGATAGGTGCTGCTTTAACAATTGTCGCAACCTGATATTGGAGTTTTCGCCGTCAGCAGGATTGGTAAGATACTCTGCACAGGTCGCAATTGCGTCGTCGGTGTGTTGGTCGACCATCGCGCGGTCTGCAGCATCCATTCCGTCGAGATCATCGAAGCCCAACTCAGCCGCAATCAACTCAGAGATTTCGAGACGTTTGGCATCGAGGGGGGTCATAGACCTGCTCCAACCGATAGCGCCGATGCCGTAATGCTACTCCTGGGTGGCTCTGATGGCGAGAGAAAACTTTTGAGAACAACTGTTTCAGAAGGGCAGATGCTCACACTCTGTCCAGAAGCTTCTGCAGGGAAGCCGACGTTGGCTTCTGCGTCTCATCAACGAGGACAAAAAGCGCCGTCGCCGACATCACTGCATGTGGCGGGGGATTGCTGTGGGGCTGCCCTTGTGGATCCGCGTAGCCGACAGGCGTGCCGAAATTCGCCTTGAGGACGGTCAGGACGATCTCCGACCAGATTAGGTCACGGACCGTCACATCGAAGCGGAGGCACTCGTCGCCTTCGCTAGAAAACAGGCGCTCGATGATCCATTCGGTGCCGGGGGCGACGATGGCGCGAACAATCATCTCAGGATAGCCCCGCAGTGGTCTGACGATAGCCGACGCACCGGCGCGCTTCAGGCGCTCACGGTTCATGTCGTCCACGCACTCAGCAACGATGCGGGCGGTGATACCGCGCTCGCGCAGACGATGGATGATGTCGAAGGTGCGGCTGTCGGAAAGGCGTTCCCCCTCCTGTTCAGCCAGGATGACGAGGACACGAGCACTATCGACACCAGCGGCCTCCAGCGCCGCAGGATCGTCAAAGCGACCTTTGAGCTGGACGATGAGCGGATCATCCTCAAGGTCGGGCGGCAGCCCGTCCGGGAAGGCTTCTGTCAGGATCAGTGAGGGTACGTTGGCGAAGTTGGCATGTGAACGATGCAACTGATCGAGCAGTCGCCGGAGGTAGTCGCCGGGCTCATCTGCCGGAGCGTTCACGAAGACGATATGGTCGCGCATGTCCCACCTCCACTCGCCTCGCCGCTTACGCTCACGCCGCAGGAT
>Ga0160428_1001210_pt1 | contig 20880 bp, 18 predicted proteins | sample SolpanmetagenomM_FD_108198 | JGI IMG/M metagenome (GOLD analysis project Ga0160428, IMG submission 108198) | Solar panel surface microbial communities from Lawrence Berkeley National Laboratory, California, USA - M | ecosystem: Engineered > Built environment > Solar panel > Unclassified ... | reverse complement strand
GCCGTCCTTGAGCGTGAGCTGGGCGGTTTAGACGTTGGCCGGGCGCGAGGCGTCCTTGACCCGGAACTCGACCGCCTGGACCGCCTCGATCGGAACCCCCATCTGCATCGCGAAGCTCTCCACGAACCGCGCGCTCTTCATGTGGCCGCAGAAGAGGCCGAGCGTAAAGGCGATCCGCTCGCGCAGGATGGGGTCCTCCCGGCGCAGGAGCTGGATCGCCTTGATGAAGCAGGGCACCCCCACCACCGCGTAGCGGCCCGGCGTCGCCCGGATCTCCCGCAAGAGGTCCGACATCTCCACCGGGTAGTAGCGCGACTTCGCCCCCGCCCGGATCGCCTCCGAGGAGCGCGAGACGCGGTACCGGAAGTAGCGCCCTTCCGCGTCCGGGTCGACCGGGGCGACGTGGGCCGCCGCGTCGATCAGCCCTTGGCGCATCAGCTCGTCCAAAACCCAGCTCACCATGCCGCCGGAGCTTCCCCGGTCGCGAAACCCCTCCGCCTCCACGTGGCCGACGTAGGCGTCCAGGAACCGCCCCGCCGTCGGGTAGCGCGGCGCCTCGGGGTAGAGGTCGTCCGCGATCGTGTCCTCGTCGGCGGCGATGGGCGAGAAGGGGCAGATCCGCTCGAAGCGCTCGCCCCCGCCGTCGATCGGGCGGAACTGGCCGTAGTCGTCGAGATCCATCCGGCCCGCCGGGGTCTCGGCGGCGCAGGCGCCGCAGCCGATGCACAGGCCGGACCGGACGATCTTCAGGGGAGTCAGCGGTTTCATAGGGCGCGCTCCAAGTACGCGTCCGAGGCGTTCCGAAGCTCCGTCAGCCGCGCTCCGAAGTCCGGCGGCGTGTCCAGCAGGTCGCCGATCTCGCCGTCGGCCACGAGGCGGTCCAGCCCCCCGAGCGCTTCCATCAGTCCACGGACCTTGATCGAGCGGTACGGCGTGGTCTCGGCGGCGAAGGGACGGCCGCTCCGGAGCGCGAACACGCAGCCGTGGAAAAAGTTCGTCGCCACCGCCGAGGCGCGGGCCATCGCGTGGGCGAAGTCGTGAGGCCCGGCGTCGAGCCACTGGTGGTCGGCCCAGTCGTTGCGGTAGCCCAGGCTGAGCAGCGGCAGGCCCCTCCGATCGGCCCAGCGGCGAACGCCCTGCGCGTACTCGGGGGAGAAGTTGTGTCCATAGACGAGCGCGAACGGGGTCCGGGGACCGGTCCACTCGCCCTCGGGAGGGAGGGGGAACTGGAGGCAAGGGTCGAGCACGAGGTCCGTCTCAAGGCCCAGGGCGTTCTTGAGCATCCACCACGAGTTCTCGTCCCGGACGGAGATCGCGTCGAACCCCTTCAGGTAATGGGTGAACGGCTCGCCCAGACCGTCCCAGCAGCTGTAGTTCCCGAAGCTCGCGGCGTAGCTCACGACCCGCCGGGCGTTCAGGCCCTGCCCCCAGAACGCGCCCAGACCCGCGTACCAGGGATGGCGAAGGTTCCAGACCTCGTCGCTTCCGACGACCGCCACGTCGACCGGCTCCATCGCCTCCGGCTGATCCAGGCGGAACGTCTCCGAGAGCGGAAGCCGCGCGAACTCGGTCTCGAAGAGACGCGCCTTTCGCTTGTAGGCGGCCCGGTCGGCGCGCGGCACGGGCGTCGGCAGGGTCGGACGCAGGGCGACCCGCGTCTCCGCGACGGGCGAGCGGTAGTCGAGAAGCACCGCGTCGCGGTCTCGGTTCCGAAGCCCTTCGACGAGTCCCCGCGCCTGCCAGTAGCTTCCATAATTGATGCAGCGGTGGAACGTCAGGACGCCGATCTTCATGCGGTTCGGAAGTGTGGCGCGTCGATGGCGCTTCCGGTTCGGTTCCCGCGTCGTCGTTTCTGACCTTTCGCCCCCTTCCCGCATGATCGTCTACGGCGACTCCGACTCCCCCGCCCCCTTCGCCGAACTGCGGTCGGGCTTTCGGTCTCTGCTCGCGGAAGCGACCGTCCATCCTTCCGAGGATGGACGGCGGACGCTGGCGATCGAGGCGGGCCGCCTGGAGCAGGCCACCGAAGACGGCCTTCCCGAGGCGGCGGAGGCTTGCCGCCGCTTGACCGAAGCCGCCGTCCGCGCGTTCCTAGGTGGAGGCGACCTCGCGTCGGTCGCGGAAGCCCTCGAACGCGTTCCCGCCTCCGACACCCCCGTCATCGCCAAGACCCCTGAAGGCTTCGCCTTCTACGGCCTCTATCCCGAGTCGTACGCCGCCGCCGCGCGCCTCTGGATAGCGGCGCACGAGGGCGCTTCGAACGTCCTCGTGGTGGGTGTTCGGAGCATCGGGACGATGCTCTCCTCGGTCGTGGCTGAGAGCCTAAGGGCGGCGGGCGTCCAGGCCCGACGCTGCACGGTCCGTCCGACGGGCCACCCGTTCGCTCGCGAGGCGGAGATCGCGCCGGAAGTCCGCGCGGACGCCACCTGGGCCCTGGTGGTGGACGAAGGCCCGGGCCTCTCCGGCTCCTCGATGGCCGCCGTGGGGGAGGCGCTCGTCCGCATCGGCTTCTCCCACAACCGGATCGCCTTCTTTCCCGGCCACGGCGGGGAGCCGGGAGTCCAGGCGTCGGCGGGCGTTCGTGCGTGGTGGCGCGAGACGCCGCGCTTCGTAGTCCCCACCGAGGCGCTTCGCTGGGACGACCTCACCCTCGAAGGGCTTCTCCTCGCCCGGACCGGCGAGGCGACCGGAATCGAAGAGCTGAGCGGCGGCCGCTGGCGCGAGTTCGTCTACCGGGACGAAGCGACGTGGCCTGCCGTCGTCGCCGCGTTCGAACGGCGCAAGCTCCGGGTGACGCGGAGCGACGGCTCTGCCACGCTCTGGAAGTTCGTCGGCCTCGCGGTGCCGGGAACGACGCTGGGTTTCGCGCGCACTCCCTGGATCGAGGGCGAACCGCTCCGGCGCGAGGACGCCACGCCTGAGACGATCGCCTTCCTAGGCCGCCATCTCGCCGTCGTCGCCGGTCCGCCCCTCCCCCCCAACGAGGCCGACGCGGCGAAGGAACGGCTCTGGGGGATGCTCCGGACCAACGCCGAGGAGGCGGGCATCGCCCTGGATATTCCCGCCTGCTCGGCGGTAGGCGGACCGAGCGCGGGCGACTACCGCCTCGCGCCGGGCGAGTGGCGACGTTCGCCCGACGGCGAGATCGTCAAGGTGGGGCGCATCGCCCCCACCCTCGACCACACCCTCGTCGGGCGTCAGCCGCTCGCCTGGGACGTCGCGGGCGCGATGGTCGAATGGGACCTGGACGATCCGACCGGACTACCACCCGTCCCGCCTCGTGAGCTTCGCTTCTACCGCGCGGCGTACGCAGCGATCCGAATAGGCCAGTGCGCGATGTTCGCCGGGGACGGCGCGGAGGGCCATCGGCTTCGACGCGAGGCGGCGTTCTACCGGGCGGCTTTAGAGCGGCTTCTTTAGAGGGGATCCGGAAGTCGAGGAAGCTCGCCGGTGTGATTGATCCCGAGCACCCAAGGTCCGTAATCGGCGACGGCCACGGTCGATATTGAGGCGGGCGAGATCTCTAGGCGGAGGAACTGATCCATCGGGATGCCGAGAAAGTGGAGAAGAGCGGCGCGGATCACGTCGGCGTGGCTGACCAGGGCGACGGTCTGCCCCTCGTGCCGCTCCCGGAGATCGAGCACGAATCGCACGATGCGGAGCTGGGTTTCGAGGAAAAGCTCGCCGTTCGGGGCGCGGGTCCCGCTCCGAAAGGCGTTGAACCGCTTCCAGCGGTCCTCGGTCCCAAGATCGCCGAGCCGGGCGCCGGTCCAGTCGCCGAAGCCGAGTTCGGTGATCGCCTCGTCCGTCTGGACGGGAAGGCCGTGCGGCTCCGCGACCTTCGCCGCCGTCTCCTGGCAACGCAGGATCGGGCTAGCGTAGAGAGCGTCGATCCGGATTCCCGCCAGTCGGTCGGCGAGGGCGTCGGCCTGCCTCAGGCCGTCGGGCGAGAGATGGACGTTTGGGGTCCGACCCGCGATCCTCTCGCCGCCGAACTCGTGGAGGGCGTGACGAACCAGAAGGAACGTGGTCATCGTGCGAGGGGCTCGGCGTGAAGGCTCGCGCCCGGTGCGTAGCGGCGGACCATCTGGGCGCAGAAGTCGGCGAACTCGTTCGGGTCGATCGGCGGACTGGTGTGGTGTCCGGGCAGACCGCCTTCCAGGGCGAGCGAGCGATGCTCGGGCGTGAAGCAGAACGTGACCGTCACCTCGAACTCCTCCAACGCGCTCATCTGCCGGTCGAACCACTCTAGGGCGTTCGGGCGGAACGAGTCCGCCCAACTCAGGCCGGTGCGCAGGTGCCGCACCCCAAGCTTCCGCAGCCAACGGACGGCGTCGTCGAGCCGGTGGTCCTCGAAATGGAACCACTGGCACAGCCCCATTTCCGGGGCGTAAAGCGGGAACTTGGACAGGGCGGGTTTAGGCGAGCCGTCTTCCCGGAGAAGCCCCATGTAGAAGTGGCGGTAGTACGACGAACCTTCCGCCTCCCGGTGACGCGTCGTCGCTCCCCAGGCCATCGGAAGGTCGTACAGGCTGTACCAGTGAATGCGCGGCGCGCGTCCGATGAGCAGCTCCGCGGTTCGCTGGAGCCCCCAGGCCTGGACCTCTTCCGCGCCGAAGGTCGAGATGCCGACCTCGGTCACCCAGACCGGCTTGTCGGTCGCCGCCTGGATCTCCTTCAGCTTATCGGGCCACTCGTGGATCGACCAGAGATTCCAGTCGAGCGGGAAGCCGTGGACGGCCACCGCGTCGACCTCGTCGAGCGCACCGTGGGCCGCGATCCGGTGGATCCAGCTTGGGTCGATTGGCGACATCCCGCCGAGAACCCGCGTGAGGCGCGGGTTCTCCGACGCGACCGCCCCTCCCGCGAGGCTCACCATCTCCGAGAACCGGCTCCAGTCGGGATCGAGGTTCTCGAAGTCCCAGTGCGACTTGTTGTTCGGCTCGTTCCAGAACTTGACCGCCTCGATCATCGCGCCGCGCCCTTCGCCGGGTAGACGGCGCGCGGGCCGTCGGGGGCCGGTGGCAGCTCGACCCGGCGGCATAGGTAGACCTCCTGCTCCGGGTGTCCTTCGATCCGGAAGCCCGAGGCGCGGAGCATCGCTTCGGCGCAGGCGGCGTTGGGAGCCCACCAGTTGGTCGGATCGTGCGAGTAGCGGTGTTCGAAAAAGACCATCTTGGGGTAGCCGGGGCTTTCGAGATGATCCATCTCGAAAAAGTCGTAGTCCTCGCGCACGGGATCGATCTCGGTCGAGCCGCGCTGCATCGTCTGGAACAGCAGAAGGTCGCCCGCGACGTGCTCGTGGATCAGGTCGAGCGCGAGGAGCGGGTGGCGTAGGTGGTAGAGGACGCCCATAAAGACGACGAGGTCGAACCGCTCCCCGAGCAGGGCCACGTCGTAGACCGAAAGCTCCCGGAACTCGACGTCCAGCCCATTCACCTCCGCTGCGAATCGGGCCTGGGCGAGATAGCGGGGGTCGGTGTCGGTCCCGACGACGCGGGCCGCCCCGCGACGCTTCAGCTCCATCGCGTAGAAGCCAGCGTTGCAGCCGATGTCCAGCACCGACTTTCCGGTCAGATCGGCGGGGATCGCGGGGGCGAGCTTCCGGAACTTGATGTTGGGGTAGTCGCCGAGAAAATGGTTTGGGGCGGTCTTCACACCGCCCAGGTCCAGGTTGTGGAACCAAGGCCCGAGCTCCGCGACCTTGACTTCGATGTTCTCGCGTGTCAAAGCGGCTCTTCCCCCGCGATAAAGGCCTCGGTGCGGGCGTGCGCCTCGGCGTCGGTGAACTGCTGGGGCGGCGTCTTCATAAAGTAGCTCGACGGTGCGATCAACGCGCCACCGACGCCGCGATCGAGGGCCAGCCGGGCGCACCGGATGGCGTCGATCACGACCCCCGCCGAGTTGGGGGAGTCCCAAACCTCCAACTTGACCTCGCAGAGAAGCGGCACCCCGCCGAAGGTGGTCCCTTCCATGCGGATGTGGCAGAACTTCCGGTCTTTGAGGAATGGCACGTAGTCACTCGGGCCGACGTGGGCGTCGTCGTTCGAGATCGCATAGTCCAACTGGCTGGTAACCGCGTTCGTCTTGGAGATCTTCTTCGACTCCAGCCGTTCGCGCTCCAGCATGTTCATAAAATCGGTGTTGCCGCCGAAGTTGAGCTGGTACGTGTGGTCGAGCCGGACGCCCCGCTCCCGAAACAGGTTCGTGAGCGTCCGGTGGGTGATCGTCGCGCCTACCTGGGACTTGATGTCGTCGCCGATAATCGGCAGACCCTTCGCCGCGAACCGCTCGCTCCACTCGGGCTTCGAGGCGATAAACGACGGCACGCAGTTCACGAACGCGCAACCCGCTTCGAGGGCGGCCTCCGCGTAGAACGCCGTGGCCGCCTCCGAGCCGACCGGCAGGTAGGAGACGAGCACCTCCGCTTGGGCCGCTTTCAGGATGGCAACCACGTCGACCGGCGTCTCCGACGACTCCTCCAGGAACTGGCGGAGATACTTACCAAGGCCATCGTGGGTAGGGCCTCGGCTCACCCTCACACCGTTGCAGGGCACGTCGGAAAACTTGATCGTGTTGTTCGGCTCGGCGAAGATCGCGTCGCTCAGACACTGGCCCACCTTCGTGTCCACCACATCAAAGGCGGCGACGAACTCCACGTCGCGTACGTGATAGCCGCCCAGGCTGACGTGCATCAGACCCGGCACGAAGTCGTCCTCGCTCGCGTTCTTGTAGAATTCGACGCCCTGCATCAGCGCGGACGCGCAATTGCCGACGCCCACGATGGCGACCCGTATCTTGCGGTTAGTCATAGAGCCGCCAGCATCTACGAAGCTTCCCTAGCCTTCCGATCTTTCCTGTGTCGTCAGATTCGATAGGGAAAAGAGAAGAGGCTTTTTAAGGCTACGAACCAAGGACAAAGGCTAGGTAGTCTTTTGGGCCCGACGCCCTCCAAGGCGTCTTCCCGTCCCGTGAACGCGCTCGACCTCGTCTCGCCTCCTCACTCCGCTGGTACGGAGTCGCTGCCTTGGATCGAGACCCGACCGAGCCTGCCTTATTTCGTGACTGAGCGCGGCGAGTCCTGGACGCCCATCGGCCAGAACGACGCGATCACCTGGCCGGAACTCGCGGGCCTGTTCCGGCGCCGCGATCTCGGCGCCGTGGAGAATCACCTGCGTCGTCTCAAGGCGCACGGCGTGACCGTCCTGCGGCTTATGCTCGAGTACGCGCAGGGGGAGCATCGATATATCGAAAACCCGGTCGGCGTCTTTCCGCCGAACATGGTGCGACTCTGGGACGACCTGTTCGCGATGTGCGAGCGGATCGGTCTGTACGTCCTGCTCACACCATACGACACCTTCTTCATGTGGTCCCGCTGGGATCGTCACCCCTACAACCGACGGAACGGCGGGCCCTGCGCGAGTCGTCGGCGATGGCTGACCTGCGGCGCCACGCGAGAAGCGGTCAAGGCGCGGCTCGCCTTCGCCAGCGGACGATGGGGCGGCAGTCCGGCGATCTTCGCCTGGGATGTGTGGAACGAGATGCACCCGGCGCACGCGGGCGACGATCCCAGCGCCTTCGCCCCTTTTATCGACGATGTGGGCGGTTGGCTCCGGGAGTTCGAGAGGGAGCGGCACGGGCGGACCCATCTCCAGACGGTGTCTATTTTCGGCCCGGAACTGGTCAAGCACCCATCGGCGAACGAGCCGATCTTCCGCCACCCGGGGCTCGACTTTTCGAACACCCACCTCTACGAGTTTCCCGCCATCGATCGTCCCCGCGACACCGTCGCCGCCGCCCTCGCGGTGGGGCGCCTGATGCGGGAGGCGGTCCGCGAAGCGTCCGATATGAGGCCGGTGTTCGATTCGGAGCACGGCCCGATCCATCTTTTCAAAGACCGGAAAGTCACCCTGCCTGAATCGTTCGACGACGAATACTTCCGGCACATGCAGTGGGCGCATCTCGCCAGCGGCGGCGCGGGCGGCGGGATGCGCTGGCCGAACCGCCATCCGCACACTCTAACCCCTGGGATGCGCGTGGCCCAGAGCGCGCTTTCCCGATTCCTGCCCTCGATTGACTGGACCCGCTTCTACCGCCGTAACCTGAATGCGGAGATCCAGGTGTCGGACCCGGACGTCGCCGTCTTCGGCTGCGGCGACGCGGACCAAGCCATCGTGTGGCTCCTTCGGACCGACAGCCTCGGGCCCAGTGGCGTCCTCGTCCCGGCGGCGCCCAAGACGCTTGGGGTCTGCGTACCGGGTCTCACGCCTGCGCGGTACCAGATCTCGGCCTTCGATACCGTCGTCGGGAAGGAGGTCTGGGAAAGGGAAGGGGATCCGCTTCGAGTCGAGGTCCCGATCTTGGGGAACGATCTGGCGCTTGCGATCCGACGGATCGACTGAGCGCCCGATCAGGAAAGGATGCGGCCGGGGGCCGAGGCGAGGAGAACCGTGACCCCGTCCTGGCGCGAGCGGTGGGTAGAGAGGTTGACCGTCCGTACCGTCTGGCGGTAGTCCCCCGACGCGCCAATGCGGTGCTCGATGGGCGTCATGGGCGTAAGATCTGCGCTCTGGGTCAGGAAACGTTCGAGCCGGGGGCGGTCGGGCGTCCAAACCGCGTCGAGAAAACGATCGAGGGAGAGGGCGGACTCTCCGGAAGAGAGGCTGAACAGATCCATCGTCGGCCCTTCGAGCAGGACCTTCCGGTCGGCTGGTCGCCATGCCCAATGCGCGACGCTCTGGGCGCGCGCCTCCTGCAGCAACCGCCGATGGGGATCGGTTCCGTCCTCGGTGGAAAGCGGCCCGGCGACGGCGAGCGCGATAGCGTGCGTCCGGTTGACCGCCCCGAGCTTCTCGCGGATGCGCAACCAGTAGGTTCTTAAGGTCGGCACGGCTATGGCGAGCCGCTCGCTGATGTCTTGGTCGGTCGCGCCCTGCGCGCCCAGTCTCAAGACCTCGCGTTCGCGCCGGGAGAAGGCGTGTCGCGGATTTTCGTTCGGGGTTCCCATTTCGTCGCCTTCGGAAGGGAGGGGCTTCGTCGTCCGGTCGCTCCCCCATTTCGGCCCTGCTATTATCGCGGGGATCGTTGGTCGGAGGAAACGGGCGGTTTCGTGCAATGGAATCTGACGACACGAAAAGGATAGATCGCGGGCTGGAGGCCAGATTCGACGACCTTCGGGACGAACGAACGTGCGGTAGAGCGCGACTAACCGTGGCGTGAAATGGGTGGATCGGCTTCTCGGCGCGCGGATCGCGACGACCGAGGAGGAAGATCAGCGGGTCGGCGTGTGGGCGGGCGTCCCTATGCTCGGCCTCGACGCCCTCGGCTCGTCCTCGTACGGGCCGGAGGCGGCGCTCACCGTCCTGATCCCGCTCGGGGCGGCGGCTTCGGGCTACGCGCTGCCGGTCGTCGGTCTTATCACGGCTCTCCTGATCGTGGTCTTCCTCTCCTATCGGCAGACGATCGAGGCCTATCCGAATGGGGGCGGCTCCTTTACGGTGGCGTACGAGAACCTGGGCACGAAGGCAGGGGTGTTCGCGGCGGCGGCCCTCATCCTCGACTACCTTCTGAACGTCGCGGTCGGTATCTCGGCGGGCGTGGGCGCCCTTGTGTCGGCGGTGCCCTCGCTCCACGGCCACACGCTCGCCCTCTGCCTAGCGATCCTGGCCACTATCACGCTCGTCAACCTCCGTGGCGCGAGGGAGTCGGGCGTGGCCTGGGCGATCCCGACCTACCTGTTCCTCGCGTCGATGGCCCTGGTGCTGGGACTCGGGCTCTTCAAGACGGTGCTCTCGGGATTCCATCCGCGCCCGGTGGCGGCGCCTCCCGCGCCAGCGGTCGCGACGGCCGGCGCGGGACTTTGGCTTCTGGTCCGGGCCTTCGCCAGCGGCTGTACCGCGATGACGGGCGTCGAGGCGGTGAGCAACGGCGTCCAGGCGTTCAAGGAGCCGAAGGTCGAGCAGGCTCAACGCACCCTGGGCGTGATCGTCGCCGCCCTGGTGGGACTGCTCGTCGCGATCAGCCTTCTCGCCAATGCGTACGGCATCGCGGCGACGAACCCCGAAAAGGCGGGGTACCAAAGCGTCGTCTCGATGCTCGTCGGGGCCGTCGTAGGCCGGGGCCTCCTCTACTACGTCACGCTCGGCTCCACCCTGACGATCCTCTGCCTATCCGCGAACACGAGCTTCGCGGGCTTCCCCCGTCTCGCGCGCCTTCTCGCGAACGAGGACTTCCTGCCCCACGCGTTCGGCAACCGGGGGCGGCGGTTGGTCTACTCGGCAGGCATCCTGGTGCTGGCGATCCTCTCGGGCGCGCTGCTGATCGCGTTCGGCGGCGTCACGGATCGCCTGATCCCCCTCTTCGCCATAGGCGCCCTTTCCGCGTTCACGATGTCGCAGGCGGGGATGGTGAAGCGCTGGCGCCGCGAAGGCGGAGATCGGAGGAGGATCCTCCTCAACGGGACGGGCGCGGTCTGCACGGCGGTCGCCCTCCTCGTCGTCCTCGCCGCCAAGTTCACGGAGGGCGCGTGGATCACCGTCCTCCTCGTCGGTGTGCTCGTCTGGTGCTTCTGGAGCGTCCGGAGGCACTACGAGCACGTCGAGCGGACCACCGCCTGCGAAGAGCCTTTGAACACGGAACCTAAGTCGCCGCCGGTGGTGATCGTTCCTGTGTTGCGCTGGAATCTCGTGACATCCAAGGCGTTGCGCTTCGCCCTCTCCCTTTCGGACGAGGTCGAGGCCCTGCACGTCGCTCTCGACGACGATGGAGAGGGCGCGATCCGGGATCAGTGGCGACGTTACGTGGAAGTCCCGCTCTCGGAGAATGACGGCCCAAAGCCCCGCCTTCACGTCGTTCGCTCCCCCTACCGCCGGCTCTTCGGGCCTTTGCTCGACTTTCTCAAGGAGGTTCAGAATCGCCAGCCTGATCGCACGGTGGCGGTGGTGATCCCCGAGTTGGTGGAGTCCCGCTGGTACCAGTACCTCCTGCACAACCAGCGCGCGACGGTCCTGAAGGCGGCGCTTCTGCTCCACGGCGGCAGCCGCGTGGTGGTCATCAACGTGCCCTGGTATCTCGAAGAGCCGAGGCGCGGGATCTGAGCATCTTCATCTTCTTCATCAAATTCGACGACACTCCGGTCTTTCAGCCCGCATAAGCATCTTCGTAGAAGCCTCCAGCCAAGCCGACCCTCCCTTGCGGAGTCGGCGGCTTCTGGATTTTGAGGATGAAAGGAAAGGTACTGATCACGGGCGGCGCGGGCTTTATCGGCTCCCATCTCGCGGACGAGCTTCTCGCCCACGGCTACGAGGTCCGCGCGCTGGACAGCCTGGCGCCCCAGGTCCATGGCCCCGACGGAAGGCGGCCGGACTACCTCGCAGAGGATGTCGAGCTGCAGGTCGGGGACGTCCGCAACCCCGATGCGGTGAAGAAGGCTCTCGAAGACGTGGACCAAGTGTTCCACTTCGCGGCGGTGGTCGGCGTCGGCCAGTCGATGTACGAGATCGCGCGCTACACCGACGTGAACGTGGTCGGCACGGCGGTCGTCCTGGAGGCGCTCATCGAGAAGCCGGTCCAACGGCTGGTGATCGCGTCGAGCATGAGCCTCTACGGCGAAGGGCTCTACCGACGCCCCGACGGCACCGTCGCGGAGGCTCAGGAGCGGTCCCTCGAACAGCTCAAGGCGGGCGACTGGCAGGTGCGCGACGCCGAGGGGAACGTTCTTACGCCCGAGCCGACGCCTGAGTGGAAGACGCCGCAGAACCCCTCGATCTACGCTTTGAACAAGTACGACCAGGAGCGGATGTGCCACATGATGGGCAAGGCTTACGGCCTGCCGACCGTCGCCCTGCGCTTCTTCAACGCCTTCGGGACCCGTCAGGCCCTCTCGAACCCCTACACCGGCGTGCTCGCCATCTTCGGATCGCGCTTCCTGAACGACAACCCGCCGCTGATCTTCGAGGACGGCCAGCAGCTCCGCGACTTCGTGAGCGTCAAGGACGTGGCCCGCGCCTGCCGCCTTTCGATCGAGCGGGACGAGGCGATCGGCCAGACCCTGAACGTCGGCTCGGGTATGAGCTACACCATCGAGGAGACCGCTCGCAAGGTCGCCAAGGCGATGGGCAAGGAAGGCCTGGAGCCGGAGATCTCCGGAAAGTACCGGGTCGGCGACATCCGGCACTGCTTCCCCGACATGACGCTCGCCAAGGATAAGCTGGGCTACGAGCCCCAGACGATGCTGGACGACGGCCTCGCCGAGCTGGCGGAATGGCTGGCCGAGCAGACCGCCGTGGACAACGTCGACCGGATGCGCGCCGAACTGACCGCGCGGGGGCTCGCGGTTTGAGCCGCCCCTCCCTCGTCGTCGGCGGAGCCGGGTTTATCGGCACGAACGTCGCCGATCGCCTGCTCTCCGAGGGCCGCGACGCGATCGTGTTCGACAGCCTGTCGCGAAACGGCGTCGATCGCAACCTCGCGTGGCTGAAGGCGAAGCATCCGCAGGTCGAGTTCGTCCAGGGCGACGTTCGCGACCGCGCCGCCTTGCGCGCCGTCGTCGAGCGCGCGGGCGAGGTCTACCACTTCGCCGCCCAGGTGGCGGTGACCACCTCGCTCGTCGACCCCATGGACGACTTCGAGCGAAACGCCCTCGGCACCCTGAACCTGCTGGAGGAGCTTCGCCGCCTCGACAACCCGCCGCCCCTCGTCTTCACCTCGACGAACAAGGTCTACGGCGGCCTGGAAGACGTCCGGCTCGCCCTCCAGAACGGACGCTACGAGCCCGAGGACGCGCTCGTACGCATGCGGGGCGTCGGCGAGGATCGCCCCCTCGACTTCCACAGCCCCTACGGCTGCTCGAAGGGCGCCGCCGACCAGTACGTCGTGGACTACGCCCGCACCTTCGGCCTCCCGGCGGTGGTGTTCCGCATGAGCTGCATCTACGGGCCCCACCAGTGCGGCAACGAGGACCAGGGCTGGGTCGCCCACTTCCTTATCCAAGCCCTGAACGACCGCCCGATCACCATCTTCGGCGACGGCGGCCAGGTCCGCGACGTGCTCTACGTGGCGGACCTCGTCGACGCGCTCCGCCTCGCCCAGGACAACATGGACGCGCTGAGGGGCCAAGCCTTCAACATGGGCGGCGGCCCGGAGAACACGATCTCCCTCCTGGAGTTCCTCGGGACGATCGAGGACCTGCGCGGCGCGAAGCCCGACGTCGCGTTCGGCGAGTGGCGCCCCGGCGACCAGCGCTACTACGTCTCCGACACGACCCGATTCCGCAACGCGACCGGCTGGGAGCCGCGCCACACCGCGCGCGAAGGCATCGAGGCCCTCTACGCCTGGCTCGGCGGGACGCCCGCTAAGGTGGCGGCTTGAGGGCGGCGCAGGTCGTCGCGCCGGGACGGATCGAGGTCGTCGAGGTCCCTCTTCCCGAGCCCGGCCCCGACCAGATCCGGGTGCGGCTCGAAGGGTGCGGCGTCTGCGCATCCAACATCCCGCCCTGGGAGGGCCGCGAGTGGTTTTCCTATCCTATGGACCCGGGTGGCCTCGGTCATGAGGGCTGGGGCCGGGTGGACGCGGTCGGCGCCGAGGCGAAAGGCTTTGCGGTCGGCGACCGCGTGGCCTTCCTCTCGAACCACGCCTACGCGGAGTACGACGTGGTCGGGACTGCCCAGGCGGTGAAGCTGCCCGCGTCGCTCGACGACGTCCCGTTCCCCGGCGAGCCGCTGGGATGCGCGGTCAACATCTTTCGCCGCTCGCACGTGAAGGCGGGCGACACCGTCGCGATCGTCGGGATCGGCTTCCTCGGATCGCTGCTCACCAAGCTCTGCGCTTCGGCGGGCGCGCGGGTGTTCGCCATCGCCCGCAAGGACGAGGCCCTGGAAACCGCCCGCGCTATGGGCGCGGTGGAGACGATTCGCATGGACGACCATTGGGCGATCGTCAACCGCGTCAAGGAGCTGACCGGCGGCGTCGGTTGCGACGTCGTGATCGAGGCCGTCGGCAAGCAATGGCCGCTCGACCTCGCGGGCGAACTCGTGCGCGAGATGGGACGGCTCGTGATCGCGGGCTACCACCAGGACGGCCTGCGGAACGTGAACATGCAAGTCTGGAACTGGAAAGGCCTGGAGGTGACCAACGCCCACGAGCGCGAGGGCGCCGTCTACGTGCGCGGCATCGAAGAAGCCTCGCAGGCCGTCGCCGACGGCTCGCTCGACCCTTCCGCCCTCTACACCCACCGTTTCCCCCTCGAGGATCTGGGAACCGCCCTCGACCTTACGAAGGATCGCCCCGCCGGATTCATGAAAGCCCTGGTGATCCTGGAATGATCCGCCGCGTCCTCCTGACCGCCGATACCGTCGGCGGCGTGTGGACCTACGCGCTCGACCTGATCCGCGCCCTGCCCGACGTGACCTTCGCCCTCGCGACGATGGGCCGTGAACTCTCGGAGGACCAGCGGGCCGAAACCGAAACCCTGCCGAACGTCCACCTTTTCGAGAGCGCCTACCGCCTTGAATGGATGGACGAACCCTGGGACGACGTGCGCGAGGCAGGAGAGTGGCTGCTTTCCCTCGAAGCGGCGTTCCGACCCGACGTGGTCCACCTCAACGGCCTCGTCCACGGAGGCTTGCCTTTCCATACGCCGAAGGTCGTCGCCTTCCACTCCTGCGTCCTCTCCTGGTGGCGGGCGGTGAAGGGCGAAGACGCACCGCCCGCGTGGGACCGTTACGCGGACGAGGTGCGCCGCAGCCTTCACGCCGCCGACCTCGTCGTGGTTCCTTCCTGGGCGATGCTCAACGAGGCGACCCGGCTTTACGGTCCCTTTCACCGCTCGACCGCCGTGCCCAATGGTCGCGCCGAAGGGACGATGGAGCCCAAAGAGCCGTTCGTGTTCGCGGCGGGCCGGATGTGGGACGAGGCGAAGAACGTCGCCGCCCTCGCGTCCGCCGAATGCGCCTGGCCCGTGCACGTCGCGGGCGACGGCTCTCCGATGGGACGCCTTTCCGCGTCCGAAACCCGCGCCTGGATGGCCCGCGCCGCGATCTACGCCCTTCCCGCGCGCTACGAGCCGTTCGGCCTCTCGATCCTTGAGGCCGCCCTTGCCGGCTGCGCCCTCGTGCTCGGCGACATCCCCTCCCTGCGCGAGAACTGGGAAGGCGCGGCGACGTTCGTCCGCTCCCACGACCAAGCGGGCCTCGAAGCGGCGATCTCCTGCCTTATCGCCGACCCGGCCCTGCGGGAGCGCCGGGCCAAAGCCGCGCAGGAAAGGGCGCGAGAATTCGGTCTCGATCGTTTCGGCGACGCCTACCGCGAACTCTACGAAAGCCTGCTCGCCGCGCTCGATGATCCCACGCCGATCGATGAGACTCGGGAGAGCGTCGCCACCCCATGAACGTCAAAGTCTTCTGCCACTCCCTCCTGTCCGACTGGAACCACGGCAACGCCCACTTTCTGCGCGGGGTCGTCTGGGACCTGAAGGCGCGCGGATACAACGTCGAGGTCTTCGAGCCGAAAGACGCCTGGAGCCTCACGAACCTGCTCGCCGACCGAGGCCCGGAAGCGGTCGCGGGCTTCCGCCGAGCATATCCTGGGCTAGACTCGACCGTCTACGACGCGTCGCTCGACCTCGACCGGGCCCTCGACGGCGCCGATCTCGTCCTCGTCCACGAGTGGTCCGACCACGATCTCGTGCGCCGCATCGGTGAACGCCGGAAGACGCACGACTACCGCCTCCTCTTCCACGACACCCACCATCGGGCGGTCAGCGAGGAGCGGGCGATGGCCGCCTACGACCTCTCGAACTACGACGGTGTCCTCGCCTTTGGGAACGTGATCCGCGACCTCTACCTGGAACGGGGCTGGGCGAAGCGGGCCTGGACCTGGCACGAGGCGGCCGACCCGCGCGTCTTCCACCCCATGCCGGAGGTTCCAAAGGAGATGGATCTCGTCTGGGTCGGCAACTGGGGCGACGAGGAGCGCACCGCCGAACTCCACGAGTTCCTCCTGAACCCTGTCCGGGATCTCGGCCTACGGGCGACCGTCTACGGCGTCCGCTACCCGGACCATGCCCTCCGGGCTCTCGACGACGCGGGCATCGTCTACGGTGGCTCCCTCGCCAACCACGACGCCCCGCTCGCCTTCGCCAAGGCCCGCGTGACCGTCCACGTCCCACGCCGCCCCTACGTCGAGGCCCTTCCCGGCATCCCCACCATCCGTCCCTTCGAGGCCCTCGCCTGCGGCATCCCTCTCGTCTCCGCCCCCTGGAACGACGCGGAAGGGTTGTTCACCCCCGGCGAGGACTTCCTCGTCGCCCGCGACGGCGCGGAGATGCGGACCCACCTGCGCCGCGTCCTCGACGATCCCGACTTCGCCCGCGCCCTGTCGGAACGCGGACGCGCGACCGTCCTCGCCCGCCACACCTGCGCCCACCGGGTGGACGAGCTGCTCGACGTCGCGACCTCCCTAAAGACCTGAAGACCTCCCTATGCAAATCGCCTTTTTCGGATCGAGCCTCGTGTCGGCCTACTGGAACGGAGCCGCCACCTACTACCGGGGGATAATCCGCGCCCTCCACGAGCGCGGCCACCGGGTCACGTTCTACGAGCCCGACGCCTACGAGCGCCAGCAGCACCGCGACATGGCCGACCCCGACTGGGCCACCGTCGTGGTCTACGAGAACGCCCAGGACGCCGCCCTGCGCTGCCTCGACCACGCCCGGCACGCCGACCTGATCGTCAAGGCGAGCGGCGTCGGCGTCTTCGACGAGCTCCTGGAGGCGGGCGTCGCCGCCCTGAAGACCCCCCGCAACCTCGTCGCCTTCTGGGACGTCGACGCCCCCGCCACCCTCGACCGGATGGCGAACGATCCCCACGACCCGTTCCGTAACGAGGTCCCCCGCTACGACCTCGTCCTCACCTACGGCGGCGGCGATCCCGTCATCAAGGCGTACGAAGGATTCGGCGCGCGGGAGTGCGTCCCCGTCTACAACGCCCTCGATCCCTCGACCCACCACCCCGTCGAGCCCGCCGCGCGCTTCGAAGGCGACCTCGGTTTCCTCGGCAACCGCCTGCCCGACCGGGAGGCCCGCGTCGAGGAGTTCTTCCTCCGCGCCGCCGCCCTCGCCCCCGAGGGACGGTTCCTCCTGGGCGGCAGCGGCTGGGGCGACAAGGGGATGCCCGCCAACGTCGACTATCTGGGCCACGTCTACACCGCCGACCACAACGCCTTCAACCGCACCCCCAAGACCGTCCTGAACGTCAGCCGCGAGAGCATGGCCCGCTACGGCTTCTCCCCCGCGACCCGCGTTTTCGAGGCGGCGGGCGCGGGCGGCTGCCTCATCACCGACGCCTGGGAGGGCATCGAGCTGTTCCTCCAGCCCGACGAGGAGGTCCTCGTCGCCCACGACGGCGCCGAGGTCGCCGCCCACGTCGCGAACACGAGCCCCGAGCGGGCGCGCCGGATCGGCGACGCCGCCCTCGCGCGGGTCCTGCGCGAGCACACCTACGCCCACCGCGCCGCCCAGCTCGACGCGCTTCTGGGAGAAAGGGCGGCGGCGCTCGCGTGAGGATCGTCGTCCTCGGCCTCTCCATCACCTCGTCGTGGGGCAACGGCCACGCCACCACCTACCGGGGCCTCGTGCGCGAACTCGTCGCCGGGGGCCACGACGTCCTCTTCCTGGAGCGCGACGTGCCCTGGTACGCCGACCAGCGCGACCTCCCGAACCCGCCCTACGGCCGCACCGAGCTCTACATGGGCCTCGACGACCTGAAGGCCCGCTTCGCCGACGACGTGCGCGAGGCCGACGCGGTGATCGTCGGCTCCTACGTGCCGCAGGGCGTCGAAGTGGGCGAGTGGGTCGTCGCCACCGCCCGGGGCCTGACCGCCTTCTACGACATCGACACCCCCGTGACCCTCGCCAAGCTGGAGCGGGGCGACTTCGAGTACCTGACCCCCGATCTCATCGCGCGGTACGGTCGCTACCTCTCCTTCAGCGGCGGCCCCACCCTGGATCGTCTGGAGCGCGAGTACGGCTCGCCGAAGGCCCTGCCGCTCTACTGCTCGTTCGATCCCGACCTTTACTACCCCGAGGAGACGGAGGCGCGGTGGGAGATGGGCTACATGGGCACCTACAGCGACGATCGCCAGCCGACCCTCGACGCCCTCCTCGTCGAGACCGCCCGCCGGCGCCCGGAACGGCGGTTCTGCGTCGCCGGTCCCCAGTACCCGGCGACGATCGCTTGGCCCGCGAACGTCGAGCGGATCGAACACCTCCCGCCCGCCGCGCACCGCGCGTTCTACAACGCCCAGCGCTTCACCCTCAACGTCACCCGGGACGACATGATCCGCGCGGGCTATTCCCCGAGCGTCCGTCTCTTCGAAGCCGCCGCCTGCGGGACGCCCATCGTCAGCGACTGGTGGGAGGGGCTCGACACGGTGTTCAGGATCGGGACGGAGATCCTCGTCGCCCGCTCGACGGAGGAGGCCGTTCGTATCCTCGACGAAACCTCCGAGGCGGAGCGGCAAGCGATCGGCGCCCGCGCCCGCGCCCGCGTCCTCGCCGAGCATACCGCCTCCCACCGCGCCCACCAGTTGGTCGAGAGCCTGAACTAAGGGCTCTCGACGGGGTGACTCGAACGGGCCGCGCCGCCCGTCGCCCTTGCCCGAGACGAGGAACGTCGTCGCGTCCTTTGTCGCCAAGCCGCACCCGGCGGGAACGCTTTTCGCAGTTGCGGCCTCTTTTTGGGGAAAAGACGGATCGGACGGCAGGGAAGTAGGACGGTCGCCCGAGCGTGCGATTTCCCATCTATCGAGAAAAACGACGGGACTCATCGGTTTTTGCACGACCAAGAAGGGCGCGAGCGGCGACGGAAATGCGGGACAAGGGCGGGCGTCAATCCGGACATCGAACAGAAGACCTAACCGCAACGTACTCCTCTTTTATCCCGCGAGACAGGCTGGAGTGCGGAACATCCTGTGAATGCTTTTTTCTAGTCGGCCAAGGCGGCTTGGAGGACCGATTCGAACAGGCGGCGGCTATCGGATGCGGACGTCTTGAAACCCTGCTCAAACTGATCGCACAGGGCCATCAGCTTGTCCACCTCGGCTACGATACGATGTTGCTCGGCAAGAGGAGGAAGAGGAACGAGCATGTTCTTTAAAACGGTTCCGTTCACATTCGCCTGACCGCACTGTTGCTTTAGATGCGGGGTGATCTGAGTTTGTCGAAAGTACGGCGCGTTCATCGCCAAGTTCATGTAGGTCGGGTTGCTATGCGAAGGCGAACATCTGATCCTGATTAGATAGGAAGCAAACGTATAAGCCTCGTCCTCACCCAAAAAGATTCCGGTCTTGCCAACCAACTCAGGACTATTGGTGCGGTTGTAAAGAATGTCGAACTTCTTTAGATAGAGACCAGGAAGATCGTCGATGCTCGCAGGCACCTTCTTCTGTCCGCCGAGTACAACCTTACCGCCCTGGATATCGCCCATCTTGAGAACAGGAACGCCGTCCTGCGAAGGATGTGATTGTTGCGACGTGCCGTATTCGGTGAAGAGAGAAGCGTTACCTACTCGTGTCCAGGCCCAAGTCGTAGGAATTCCGAACGGCACTGCGTCGGCTTTTACCACAGCAAGGGGCTTTTCTCGTCGTAGTTTGCCAGCTTTAACGAGATTCAAGCGTTCACTTGCGACTCGAAGAAGGTCCTGCTGCGCGGAGCCCTCGCTTGTATTTTGAGGGACAAGCCTCCCTTTAACGGCCAAATCCATGATCGTTTGCCGCAACTGGGAGACGGCTTCCGGGCAGATCGTCAGACGTGAAAGGTGGTCCAGGTGGAAGGCGGCGTAGGTATGGAAGCTTTCGGGATCGACTGTGGGGGCGTTCAGGCGGGCGAGCGAGGCGGCGTTCAGCCGCTCGCGCCGTCGTTCCCGCTCTGCCTGCGCCTCCTCTAGTCGGTCGCACAACGCCATGAGTTCGTCCACTTTGGCGACGATCCGGTGTTGCTCCGATAGTGGTGGAAAAGGGTAGATGAACGAAGCAAGACCCTTGCCCGTAAGATGCTTGATCGTTAATCCTGTGAAGTAATGGGTTAGTCGACCACTGTCGCTAGCTTCTCGTAGTGCATGGACAAAAAATTGTGGAGATACGCTTTGAGGCAGGCGGAGACGATGGATCGCCTTTTGGAAGTAGATGTCCTGCTCTCTTTCGTCCCATACTGCTGCCCGGCCAGGCTCACCTCCTTCGCAGATGAGAACGTCGCCTGATCTAAGCGCGAGTTCTTTAAGATCGGAGTCCTCAAGACGCATTTCTGCGACATCGCTTAAGTCGAAGTTGAACCAACGAACGTTAACGTTCCTTAGATAACGCTTCTCGGTCCCTTTGTTCTTCGCCTTGTCGAGCATCTTTCCCAACCGCGAGTCAGCAATCTCTCCGATCGCGACCCACGCCCAGGAGTTGGGAACCTGGTACGGGTGATCTCCCGAGGGATTCGCCCCCAATCTTTTCAGAGAATCTACAGCTCTTTCGTCGTTTTTATCTTGCTCAACAAGCTTTCCTCGCAGGGCGAGTTCGCGGACAAATTTGCGCAAACACGAGATGGCGTCGGGGGCATCGCAGAGGCGGTCGAATTGGGTGAGAAGGAGGTCGCGAGCCGAGTCAGTTCTGCCACGCTCCACTTTAAGGGAGGAAAAGGTGGGGGCTACCTCGGGGCTTTCGTCGTCGAACAGGGACGGTTCGAGGAGGCTCATCGGAGCAGGGCCTCGGCGAGGATCGCCTTGAGTTCGTCGCGGATTGCCGCCACGTCGCGCTCGGCTTCGTCGAGGCGCAGGAGGAGTTCCTCGGGGTCGCCGTGGTCGTCGGCTACCGTGTGCGGGTTCTTGAAGTCGAGGTTGT
>Ga0160428_1001209_pt1 | contig 20884 bp, 29 predicted proteins | sample SolpanmetagenomM_FD_108198 | JGI IMG/M metagenome (GOLD analysis project Ga0160428, IMG submission 108198) | Solar panel surface microbial communities from Lawrence Berkeley National Laboratory, California, USA - M | ecosystem: Engineered > Built environment > Solar panel > Unclassified ... | reverse complement strand
GGGCTTGGACCTGCTCCGCATTCTGGGCGAGCTGCTGCCCCTGTTGCTCGCTGCTCGCGATCCTCGCCTTCAAGTCTGACAGCGTGCCCGTAGCCGCCTGCTGTTGGGCGAACGCGTTCCGCAAATTGCCCTGTTCCATCTGGAGCGAGTTGATCTGCTGCTCGAAGGCCCGGCGGTGCTTGGAATGAACGGCAGTAACAATGAGCAGCCAGACCAGGAGCACAGCCGCTATAACCGCCAGGCTGAGGGCTACGGGGCGGCGCAGTTCGGATCGGACATCGATCGCCATGGTTCACCCGCTCGCTACCGGAGGACGTGGGGCTTGAACGCTGATGAACCGCCGGACGGTTCGATCAGAGTACGGGTTGGATCTCAGGACTGGGACGGCGAGGCTGAAGGCTGAGAATTATGAGACGGCATGCAGCCGCCCCACGGATCCGGACGCTGGATTTGTACGGCGCGAGGGCTCCAGGTTTACGAGCGCCTGCAGCTCCGGCTCCGCCAGATCGAGGAGCGTTGCGTCACGCCAGCGGAATTTCGTGGTCCCACGGCGGCCGAACCAGCGGCGTCTCTCATCCTCGACGAGGAGGACGAGCTTCCCCCGCCACGTGCGCCTGAACCAGAACCGTCCTGTCAGAGCCATGGCGGCCTCGCGGCTCAAGCCATCAGTTTACGTGAACCGAGGCGATGAAGAAGTATTGGCAGAACGTTATCGCGAAGGCTTAGGCCGCGGCGACGGCCTCGAGGACGCTCACTGACAGGACCCCGCTTGTCGATGACGGGCGAGAGTTGGCGGAGGAGGCCTGCCGCCGGTCGGTTAGCGGCGCCCCGGAATCGGATCCTTCCGGGGCACCGTCATCGTCGCGCATCGCCTTTGAAACGATGGAGCGACAGGTTCAGCCTGTTCGGCCTCGGATCCTAAGTCAAAGTGATCCGCCGGTGCTGGGATACGAGCGAACACGCTCCCGGCCCGGGGTCAAACCCACACCCGATGCCGCACCGGCGTCCGTCGCGACCGGCGTCGTCCAACCGTCGGATTTCCATGCGTTGGCTTTCTGGTCGAGATCGACCGAACCATGCTGCTCCAGGATGTCCATCACCATCGGACCCCGCGCTTCATCGGCGCGGACCGTGACGAGCGTGCCGCCGCGGCGGACACCCTCGCCGTAAGCATGGGCGTCCGTCTCGCTGACACCTGCACCCGTCAGTCCGCCGGCGAGACCGCCGGCCGCTGCGCCGATACCGGCTCCCGTCAGAGTGGCGACGAGCCAGCCCGCGGCGACGACCGGTCCGACGCCGGGGATCGCGATCAGGCCGAGCCCCGTGAGCAGACCCGCGGCCCCGCCGACCACGGTTCCGAGGGTGGCGCCAGTCCCCGTGCCGTCCTTGGCCTTCTCACGGGTGTCGTCACTCACCCGATGACCCTCGCCCCCTAGCGTGTTGCTGTGGCGATCGCCTTCGTTGTTGCTGACGATGCTGATGTCGCCGTGCGGGACCCCGCCGGCTTCGAGCTTGCTGACGGCTGTGCTGGCATCCTCGTAGCGGTCGAAGAGGGCGGTGATGGTCTGCTGAGCCATGGGAAATCTCCTGGTTGAGGTCGGGATCACTGCGCCGCGACGTTGCCCTTGAAGTCGACGCCCACAGGGGTCGGTTTGCCGTCGCGCATCGCGGTGCCGCGCCAGATGCCGTCGGCATCCTTCTTGAGGTCCTTCGCGTCCTTGAACCCGGCCTTGTCCAGACGCGACCGGACCTCGCCTTCCGTGAAGCTGTTGGCGCCCTTCTCCAGCTTCGTGTTGGCGGCACTCCCCGTAGAGGCGCCGTCCTGGGTCATCTTGTCGGTGTTGGGCCGCGTGACGCTCTGCTGACCGCCGGATTGCTGGCTGGTCTTGGCATCGGGCGCGGCGGGCGAACCCGTCGTCGTGGTCTGGGCCAGGGCGCTTGAACCGAGCGTGCTCACGAGGAGGATGGCGGCGATAGAGGTACGCATCACGGGCTCCAGTTATGTATTGGGTGGTTGAAACACCCCGACCCCGCCCGGCGTTCCAGAAATAAAATTTCGTTGTCGCCAATTTAATCGGGCTATATATAAATAGAATAGCGAGAAATAAGTTGCGTTGCGGTCTGCTGCGACGCGGAAAGAACCGTAGCTATTGGGACCGCGGGCGCAGCAGGATCTCGATGTTGCGCTGGCGGCGGCGAGAATGACTTCGGGTCGCTGGGGTCGAAGCCGCAGTTTTACAAGACCCCGTGTCGCCTGCGCCCTCGAAGGCGTTCACGCACCGGATGGAGCCGTCCGCCGCCGAGTTCGCCGCGTTCGCCGACGCTGCCATGATCCGCCGTGGAGAGACGCGAGAACCCCGAGCCCCAGCGCCCCGACGGGTGACGAGCACGTCACCGGCAGATCAATCGGCAGGCCGAAGGGGCGAGGTACCGTGGCGGCCCGGCGGACGGTCTACCTCGATGACGCCCGGGGCCGTTCGATCCGCACCCGCATCCGAGAGGGGATTGATCACGTCACCGGCCAGCCCACCGAAAGAGAAGGGCCACGACGCTTCTCTCAGGCTGTCACAGGGGTTTCGTGGCGTTGGACGAGGCGCCTTATGGAGCCGCGTCGCCACATCGGCCGCGGAGCCGGCGGGATGTGGCGAGTCCGGGATGCAACGCGTTGGCTGGTTCCGGCCGTTCGGGCAATGCGAGCCGACAACGCGGGGGCGGGCTATTTCGTGATCCGAACCGAGACCGGGTCGCTGCCGGGGAAGCTTTCCTCCAACGCGTCATCCAGCCGCGCGTGCATGCGGTCCGGATGGTTCTCGGGGAGGTGACGATCGGAGGTGGTAAGGGCGGATCCCGCGGAAACACCGGCCAGACGCCTCCGCCCCGCCGCCGTGCGGAACGCCTCGTAGACGAGCAAGCCCAATCCGGCAGCGATCAGCAGCGCCGGTACGGGATTGACCCGCACGTCGGCGACGACGCGCTCGACCGTTTTGCTGGCCGCTTCGCCGGAACGACGAAGATCGGCCAAGCTCCGCGGGATGCCCGGCCCGTTCAGGCGGTCCTGCAGGTCACTCAGCGTGCGGTCCAACCGCCCCCGGGACGCCTCGACGTCATGCTCCAGGTCATCCGGCGAGTCACTCATGTGTCTATGCGCTCCGTAAGGACTTTCGCGTCCTGTTTGACCTGCCGTCCCGTGCGTGCCGGCTCCAGCGTCGCCAGTGAAGCCTTGCTGCGCCCAAACAAAGCCAGCCCGAGGGCGAGCACGAGGAACACGCCGCCCACGATCAGGGCGGCCAGGGCGTCCGACTGCACCAGGACGGCGATGCCCTTCACCAGGGCGAGCAGCAGCGTGAACAGGCCCGCGATGGCAAAGACAGCCGCCACGAGCAGCAGGCTCAGACCAAGGGATATGTGATGGACGCCCAGCGCCATCTCGGTGCGGAACAGCGCGATCTCACTGCCGACGAGATCCCGCAGCTCACGAACCGCATCGCCGACGAGGGTGGGAATGCTCCGCAATCCTGGTTCAGCCATATCGCCCCCTTACAGGTTAGGCGTCGGGAAAACATCGACCGGAACGACCGCCCGTGAGCGTGGGACCGGCCGGATATCGGGCGTGCGGAGGACGCGGAACAGCGCGAAGCCAGCCAGGACGGCCGCGGCGGTCGCCAAAGCGGGCCGTCGCCGGACCGCGGCGTGAACCTCGTCGTACATCTCGCCGAACGAGCGCCGCGAGATGTCCTCGGCGAAGCCATCGACGCCAAGCGCGGCCTGATCGAAGAACTCCTTCAATTGCGGTAGCCCGTCGAAGTTCGTGCCGGTGTCGCGAATAGCCTCACCGACATCCGATACGAGCCGGGCCGCATCCGCCCTGCGCTTCTCGACATAACAGTGGGTCTGATCGCGCAGCGCATCGGCGAAGGTTTGCACATCAGCCAAGTCCGGATCGGCGGTACTCGACCCGCGGCTCTGAGCACCGTTCGGCATTGCGCGGCTCCTGTATGGCACTCTGGACCAGAGAAACGGCAGCGGCCCGCGACTGTTCCGCCGCGCCCACGAGACAACAGGGTGCGACATCGAGACGAATAGCGCCGCTCATGCGTTGTTAGTGCGACGATATTAATTCAGTTCCCATATTGAGAGGGAAAATAATAAATGAGAAACGTATAACTGGCCGCGCCAAGGATCTCGGCGGCAAGGTCACAGGTGGGCTGCCGGCGGATCCCCGTAGCGTGGACAGGCTGGGTGAGCGTCCAGTCAGGACCATCACCAGATCCGCGCGAGCTCAGCGGGCAGGACGAAGCCCCGGATTACGCCGCGCCGCGCGGGCGCGAACGGCTCGACTGCGGGGCGGACTGACGCGCCCTGCACGGCTTTGTGGAACCCGCAACGTCACCGAACCTTGGCCTCCTGCAACATCCAGGGAGGCCAGCATGGGTCAGGACGTCGACGCAGCGCGCGAAGCGTTCGGCACGGTACCGCCGGCGCCACCGAAACGGGAGAACAAGACCATCACGCCTGACGCCGGTGGCAGCGGCCCGCACTCTCCCGGCAGCCCCGAGCCCGATGTCGGCGAAGGGCCGGAGAGCGGCGGGTATGACAACCGACCGGACCCTCCCAAGCCGGACAATGCCAAGGGCGGCCACGGCGCCGGGTGACAACGACGTGCCACCGCCTCGCGCACGCACGCCCGGCACGCGCCGGGCGAGCGCGTGCCGGGCGGGAAGAGTGGCTGCCCCCTCGGCTTCCCTCCGTAGATAGGGGAGCCGATGGGCGGCAGAGACCCCGCCGGACCCAGCGACGAAGCACCTTCGGGAACGCGCGGGACCGGCGAGAATCAGTGCCCTGCCTGCAGCGGCACCGGCAAGGTCGATGGCCAGAACTGCCCCGCGCGCACGGGCACCGGGGCAAGGTCACGACCGGGATCGGAGGTGGCTAGAGAGGGTCACGCAATCGCCGCGACGAGCGTCAGGACAGTCGACATCACAGCCAAGACGCCGACGGTGGCGAAGGTGCCGAGAATGAAAGCGTGCATCGGTGCAGCTCCCTGTGTTGCCGCTTCGATGCGGCAGCACAGGGGTACCTGATGCAGAGGGCTGCCGGCGTGTTACGGCGCACGCGGGTTGATACGGCCGCCTTCGTAGGCTCGCGGTCCCGTATCGGTGTTGCCTCCAGGGCTTGGTGCACGAAGTCCGGCGACACGACCTCCGCGTTGTGCAGGTGCCGAGCCTCCGGTGTCGAGCGACGGGTACGTGGTGGCGCTTACTTAGCCAAATCCTCGGCCATCTTTTGGTGATGCTCTACGATCGGCAGGGTCTTTTCTGCGAACGCCTTCAGATCCGCGTTGTCGCCACCCTTCGCGTAGCGCTTGTACAGATCTACCGTAGTCTTGTGGCCCGAGATCTGATCGGAGCGGTACTGCTTCTCGAAGTCGTCGCCGTTCAAGCCCTTCAGCTTGTCAATCATGCCCTGATGTTTGCTGTCGAGAGACGCCGGGATCTCCGCTTTCACTTTTCCGCCTTGAACCATCGTCTTGATCGCGTCCGTCGAGGTTGTATGGTCGGCGATCATCTTTTTCGCAAAATCATCCGCCTTGGCGTCTTTTTTCTCCTGGGCCAGCTTGCTCGACTGGATCTCGAACATATCGCTGATCGCGGCTTCGGTAACGAAATCCTGCGTCGTGGGACTGTTACCCAGTAACGAATTCACGCCCGTCTTCTCGCCGACGGTTTCGGCGATTGCTGGGCTAGCCAGCACAAGGCAGATGGCAACAGCTGTAAACGTCTTCATGGCGGTTCCTCCTCGTATGTGCCGGAAAACCATGCGGCGGCGATGCCGTTCCCCATGAAGGCCTCCGCGCTTTACCCGAGACCAGCGCGGCTCACAGGGCAGCGGCCTGCCGGGCCGCGGGAGCAACCGCGCCCGTTATGGCGATGCCGTCCCGTGCTGATGTGCCCGCGGTGTTCGCGACACCACAGAACTTCGTTGTGGGCGGACACGCGATGACAGGTGGTGTGCGGGCCAGTTCCTCACGCGCCGCCCGTGACGCCCTGGCCGGGCGTTCGCGTGCGGATCGGCGCGGCGCGGGGGAGCTGGGCACCGCACCTGCCGGTCCATGGCCATACGTCCTTCCGTGGACGAGGCGGCGCAGGACACCGGACGATCCGGCGTGTGGACTTATCGGCGGTCGACTGTGGCCGATCCGCTCTCGCTCCGGTGGCACGGGGCAGCTTAGGTCGTTGCGAACGAGGGCTGATCATGAACCGACACATCACCGCGCTCCTACTGGTCTCGGCCGGGCTGGGTGCCTGCCAGACCGGCGCCACAGCGCCGCAACAGGCCGCCGTGGCGCCGCGGGGTGCCGCGGCTCTCCAAGAGGATGTCGCTCGCCTCAGGGCTGAGCGCGACGCGCATCGCATCAGCTACACGGAGTGGGCAGAGCGCACCCAGGCGGCCGCGCGGGCCAGCGTGCCGCTGAGCGCGCAGGAAGAAGAGGCGCTGGAGTACCGCAAGCAGCTCGCGCGCCGTGTCGATACCGGAGAGATCACGGCCGCGCAGTTCGAGCGCGAGAGCCAGCGCACCTTGCAACAGCTGAAGGCGCAGCGCCGAGGGGCCTGATCGGGGCCGCCTCTGATGCTCCGGCCGGTGGTGGCTCATGTGGCACCGCCGGCACAACGCGGCGAGGTTGGCGTCCGCGTTGTTGGCGGTGTCGTGGTCGCGATTTGTCGCAGCCGGAACGATCCGTGTCCGGCGGATGCGGCCGAGGACAGCGAGGCCCGACGCGCCTCCGATCCGCGTGCCCCCGCCGTCACGTCAGCGACCGGCATCCGCGTCCCACCAGCGCCCGTCGCCGAGGTGAGGTGCGGCCCGTCGATGAGGTAGAAGAAGCGCTGCGCCGGCCCGAGCGGCCTGCAAGCCCGGCCTGGAAGTCCGGCCTGGAAGTCCGGCCTGCTACCCGGCGTAGAGAAGGCGTTACTCTCCCGCACCGCCACGGATCGCACAAGGCTCTTAGAGCATCCGATTGCATCGCTGTGGCGCGGGCCGCTCGACAGGCAGACGCGCCTCGCGAGAACGAAGCCAGCTGCGACAGGTGGCACCGTCCCCGATCGACGGCTGACCTCAGCCCGGTGGGGCGTCCGGCAGCGGCATCCAGTGCGTCGGGATCCCTCCGTCCCAGGGAACGGGTTTGGCCCCGGCCCACAGACGCCACTCGCCCGTATGCTTAGTGTTGTACCGGGTCAGAACGCCCACGAACTGGTCCGTGCCGTCGAAGAGAAGGACTCTGCTCCCCTCCTCGACCGGTGCCGTCTCCATCGTCTCCCACCCACCTGCCATAGCCATCACCAGTCCGGCGCTGCGCTCGCCTTCGGTAAACCTCCGCCCGCAGATTCGGTCACCGCGACCGCACCCCGCTTTCTGGCTTTTTCGCCCCGGTCGACCCACCGCGGGCACGGTATTGGCGACGGCCCCTGTGGTCAGGAGGGCAGCTCAGCGCGGTGCCCGCGCTTACCATGCATCCGCTGCAGATCTGGCATATGGGACTTGGTATGCCAGTTTGGGCGATTTGCGGTCATAAATGCTGCACCGCAAACGCCAACACGGACCGCCTGCCATGACCGCCCTGCTCGTTTCCGCCCTCGTCGCCGCCGTTGCCGCCAACGTCGCGCTGGTACCGTTCGTGGCTGACCGGCTGGGCGCGCAGAGCAACGGCCCCGTGGCGACCGGCGCGCTCAAGGCCAGCAACGAGAACTTGCAGGCCGTGACGAAGCTGGCTGCGTAATCACTCCCCTCTCGCCGCACTGCGAATAGAGCAGCCCCGCCCGGCTCCGCGCCCGGCGGGGTTTCCCATGTCCGGTCTGCGACGGGTGACGCAGCTCGCCACCCCACCAGCCGCCTCTCGGATCACTCCTAGTAGCCGCGTTCACTGCTCGTGCTCATGCGCCTCGGGATGTAATCCCCCGAACGCGACTGCTGACCGAACACCAGCCAGCCGAGGCCGAAGCCGATCGCGCCCGCGATGAACATGCCGGTCATCGTGCCGCTGTCCATGTCGCTGACGGCACGACTGCCCTGCCGGTAGTAGCGCGATCCGTACTCGGAGGCGTTGTCCCAGGCGTCCGCGGCCCTGTCGGTGGCATCCCGCAGCGTCTCCCTGGCCTGATCGGCGACACCGGCACCGCCACCGGATGTGCTGCCGGATGAGCCGCCAGTCTGGCTCGATCCGGGTCGGCCTTCGGCTCGTCCGAGCGGATCGTGTGAGCGGATGTCTGCCATGGTGGAATTTCTCCTGGGATCGCGTTGACGCTGCTTGCGTGCTCATCACCCAGCAGAGCGTCCAGGATCGCCGGGGGCGGTTTGGCGCTGTGCTGGATGAAACCGCACGAAGGATGAACCCCCCAGCGATGGAGGTGATCCCTGGCAGGAGGTTTCGGCGCCCCGCCGCGACCGCGGCCGTGTGTCTCCGGAAGCATTCGGCCACCTCAGCGACTCACCCCGTTCCGGGCGTGTCGGCTCTCCGGGCTCGATCCGGCGAGGCGCTGCGGCTGTAAAGTCACGGTTAGCTATTACGGGAGATCAGCCGGAACGGCGAGCTTGACCGTGTGTTCTGCCGCGATGGAACATTATCGATCCACGCTGGCCACGACGGCCATTGCTGCACTCGGGCTGTTCGTCGCCGGACACGTCCTGCACCCGGGCAACTACGCGACAATCGATCGCAAAGCACGGGTGATCACAGTCGTTGCTGCGACGTCATCGACCCCATCGACCTGGATGGACCCGCCCCGGAAGCTGCACGGCAGTGAACCCGCCCTGCTGATGGCGGACAGCAGAGTGCTGCTGGCGCACCGAACAACTGTGGCATTGCCGCCGGGAGCACGAACGTGGCCGCGATTGTCGGGCAAGCTGGTGCCGGCCGTGGCGCAAGGGAAGGCCGCCGCCGGCGACCCGATCGGTGACCTGATCCGCAACCTGGATCTCGATCAGGACAGCTGACAGCCGGGCGAGCGCCTGCGGCCGCGGCCGCAAGGGCAGGGCCCACCGAATAGGGCGCTGCGGCCCGTGCGGCCGTCCGCCCCCGCGCGGACGCACCGCGCATGACCGAACCGGATCACGGCTGACAGCTGCGGCCGGTCGGCGGGGCAGAGGAGCGGTGCTCGGGCGGGATCGGCAGGGTGCTGCTCTGCGCCGCCGGGACTGGAGAAGGCGGAGCGGCGTCCCCTCAACGCCCGATCGGCTCGACGGGGTGCTCTTGAAGCCGAAACGCCCGCCCCCACCCGGTGAGAGGGGACGGGCGTGCGATGATGCCGGATCGCCAAAGGGGCGAGCCGCCCGCCGCTCAGGCTGCCCGAACGGTGGCGAGGAAGCGACCGACCTCAGCGGCGAGGTGCTCGGACTGACGCGACAGCTCCGACGCTGCGCCGAGCACTTGGCTCGCTGCTGCCCCGGTCTCCTCTGCAGCGCCCGCCACGCCCGCGATGGTGCTCGTCACTTCACCGGTGCCTGCCGCCGCTTGGCTCACGTTGCGCACGATCTCCTGAGTTGCCGCACCCTGCTCCTCGACGGCCGCGGCGATCGAGGTCGTGACGCCGCTGATCTCCTGGATGCGGCCCGCGATCGAACTGATCGCCGAGACCGCCTGATCGGTGGAGGACTGGATCCGAGCGATCTGGCCCGAGATCTCCTGCGTAGCCTTGGCGGTCTGCTCGGCGAGCGCCTTCACCTCGGAGGCGACGACTGCAAAGCCCTTGCCCGCCGCACCGGCACGGGCGGCCTCGATGGTGGCGTTGAGCGCCAAGAGATTGGTCTGGCCTGCAATCGAGGAGATCAGCCCGACTACGTCGCCGACCCGGGCCGCCGCGGTGCTCAGTTCCTGCACCAGGACCGCCGTCTGATCGGCTTCGCTCACGGCGCGCTGCGCGAGGCTGGCCGAACCGTCCACCTGGCGTCCGATCTCCTGAACGGAGGAGCCCAGCTCCTCAGCAGCGGCGGCCACGGTGTTCACGTTGCTGGCAGCCTCCTCGGCGGCCGCGGCGACGGTGGTCGACTGGCTCGCCGTCTGTCTGGCGGTGGCGGTCATGGTCTGGGCTGTGGCCTGCAGCTCGGTCGCCGAGGATGACACCATGCCGATGATGCCGCCGACAGCTTGCTCGAAGCCGTCGGCCATCTGGCGCATGCCCGCTCTCCGCTGCTCCTCGGCCGACAGCCGGGCGTGGGCCGTTTCCGCCTCCAGCTGGCGCGTCCGGATCACGTTGTCCTTGAACACCTGTACCGCAGCAGCCATCGCCCCGATCTCATCGCGCCGACCGGCGCCAGGAACGCCGACCGTGGTGTCGCCGGCGGCGAGGGCAACCATCGCTCCTTCCAGCCGGACGATAGCCCGGGAGACCCACCGCTGCAGGATAACGAAGCTGACCACCGCGACGGCGAGGATGCCGATCGCCATCCCGGTCAGCAGCAGAACCCACGTCCGCGCCTGATCGGCGGATCTCGTGGCCTGGACCGTCAAAACCTCCATCGCTGTCGTCGCGACGGCGAAGACGTTGGATTGCGCATCGCCAGCGAGCTTCAGCCACGTCTCCATGCCGAAGGCGAGGGGCTGGCCGGTGGCCGCGGAGGTGTCGATCGCCTTGCGGAGGCTTGCAAAGGCATCGCCGGAGAAACTGTTCTGTGCCGCCGCCAGCGCCGAGCGGAGGGCCGCGGGGACATGCTCATCGATCAGATCGGCCATGACGCTGAGACCGGAGGAGACTTGATGCGCATATTCGCGCAGCGCCGTCGCCTCTTCCGGCTGAACCGCCCTGTTCTGTGCCAGGATCGTGCGCACCTGGAAGCGGAGCAATCCAGCATGGAGCCGCGCCTGCCACGCAGTCGCACTGATCTGGATGACGGGGAATGTCGTGGCGTCGAGCGCCTCGATGCGGTGACCTAAGAGCTTGGTTGCATGCTGCAAGGCGTTCAGCATCGGCTCAAGGCGCTCGTCCAGCCGCGCCCGCACGGTCTTGTCGCGAGCGCCAAGCTCCTGGCCGAAGCCGTGATCGACTTCGCGGCGGATGGCCTGCCAGCTCTCGTAGGTGGTGGTGAGTTCGCGGTGGACCTGGGCCGCTCCGTCAAGCGACAAGCCGGCCAACCCATTCAGGCTGGCCTCCAACGCCTTCGTCGCCTCAGAACGATACTCAAGGGCGGCCTTGCGCTCTTTCTCGTTCCGATCGCTCCCGATCAGCAGAGCGGCCGATGAGGACCCCCATTCGAGGCGTGTGGACGCGAAGCTCTGAAAGATAATCCGGTCGAGCTGCGCCAACGTGGCGACTTCGCCTGCGCTCTGCTCGACTGTGAGAGCCTGTCTGATGCTTCCGCCTGCGAGGCACAGGGCTATAATACACATCAGGCCGAACAAGCCCGATAGAAGCGCGCGTACCGAGATCTTCATCGCAGGTTCCACGTTCATACGCTGCATAGCAGTCGGTGGCAGCTTTTAGATCGTAGCCGGCAAACCGGTTGACGAAGATTTAACCTTGCTCATTAGACGAGCGCGGCTGTCCAATTCTTAGCCGATCGCTCGAACAGGGCCGGCGAAGCTCACACCGCCAGCCGAACGATACGCCGATGGCTTGCCGCCGGACTGTCGGACGAATTCGAGGGGGTGTGTGCCCCGGGCTCTAGAAGCTTGGCCATAATAATGGATACGGTCGCCTGGAAACCGATGTGACGTGACTACACGATGGGCGACGACAACGCGGGCTTGCTCCTCGCTCTAGCAACGGAGAATGCCGAATTGCGGCAACAGCTTGCGTCCGCCCAGGACCTGCTCGTCGAGACCGCTATCGACGCGGGCCAGCTTCATGCCCGCATCGAGGCCCTGCAGGCGGAACTCGCTGAAGTTCGCGCCCGGTTCGATGCGTGGCGGACGGAGGCGTCGCGTATGCGGGACGGGGTCCAACGTACCGCCTGACGCAGGCCTCTCTGCGAGAGCCGAGATCTAGGGCCGCGGCGGCTCGGGCATCTTGTACCGCTGCGACCAGATGAGACCCCGCACCGTGCTGGTCAGCGTCGCTACGCCCGGCTGCTGCCCCAGGAACTGACCCGTTAACGCCGTCGCGCGGGCGATCGCGAGCTCCAGGGTCGGAGCGTCGAAGGAGGCGGTGTCGACGTCCATCCCACCTTGGGGACGCCGTCGGGCAATCCGAAGCTGGTATTCCGGGGTGGGGAGCATGCAGCCTCAGGCGCAACCCACTTCCGGTCGCAGCTTCGGCCTCGGAAACGCGATGGTCCGACCGGTGAACGGATCGAATTCGAGCAAAGCGGTACGCCTACGCAGGGACAGCTGACAAACCACCGCCAAATCCCGACGTGATCGCAGCCCTTCCTACAAGTGCGCGCAGAGCGTTAAGAAGTGGCACACCTAACCCGTCGCCGGTGCGGGACAGTTTGGACGCGTCGAGAAGGTGGAAGGTCATCCCGGGACCGCTCGTACGGATCGGTCCCGAGAGGCAGGCCATTCCGATAAGGACACCTGTTCCCGCGGCCGCGCTCACCCCAACGGCTTCGGGCGCCGCGATGGCTCAAACCGCGGCCGGTGGTGGCAGCGCCGAGGGCGCCGTCGACAACCCAGCCTCCGTGCAGAGCAATTCCGGGAGGTCAATGGAGCGCGGGGGCAGCTCAGTGGGCCGGATACGGCCCCCGGTACCAGCAGCGGTCCGGACGTCGGCCTGCGTGGCGCAGCCGCGGGCAGCGGCGCTGCCCTGAGCGGCCGGCCGACCCCTCACGCCCCGCGATTGCGGTACCGGGGGGGTCCCGCTGCAGGGCACCGCACCCGGGCCCAGGGCCATAGCGCCACAGGGCTGGACCTCTCCTACCAGCGGCCCGTTGCTCCTGCGCGCTCGCATCCTCGAGCGAGCGAGGTACATCGGTGGCAGAACAACTCTCCGGACAAGACGGTCGGCAAGGCAAGCGCGGCAGACCGGTGCTCTACGTCCTGATCGTCAGCGTGGGTTTGATGCTGGCCGCGCTGGCCGGGCTCATGATGTGGCAGGGCGGAAGCTCACCGCCCGACTACGCGAGCCAGAGCCAGGACGCCTCGCGCAGGCAGATCACGGGAACCGGGGACGGTACAGGCAGCGCGACGTCGACGTCCAACAGCACCGCTGTTCCAGGCGGCAATCCATCCTACCCCCAGCCGGCGGCCCGTAGCGCCAATCCGTAGGAGGAGGCCGTGACCCACCACACATCCGATCCGACCCGCTTGCTGGTCGTGTACTACTCACGCAGCGGCGCGGTCGAAGCGCTTGCGACGGCTGCGGCTGAGGCCGCGCGAGACGCCGGCGCGGAAGTGCGCGTGCGTCGACCACGAGAGGTGGCCGATGCGGCCGCGATGGCGAAGGTCGAAGGCTGGACCGAGAGCGCGGCTCGGCAAAACGCCCTGTACGAGGCTCCGACGCACGAGGATGCCGAATGGGCGGACGCGATCCTGTTCGGCACGCCGAGCTACTTCGGAGCCATGGCAACCGAGCTGAAGAACTTTCTCGACCTGCTCGGCCCTCAGTGGAAACGCGGCTCCTTGGCCGGCAAGGTCGGGGGCGCCTTCGCGGCGGCCTCCTGGCCGCATGGCGGCTCCGAGGTCGTCACGCTGTCGCTGTACGCGCCGATGGCGCATCTCGGCATGGTGATCCTGCCGACCGGCTACACCGATGAGGCGATGCTGGAGGCGGGCTCCCCCTACGGCGCGTCCGCGATCGTCGGTAAAGAGAACCAGCCCCCGCGGTCGGAAGACCTCGACGCCGCGCGCCATCAAGGGCGGCGCATGGTGACGATCGCAGGTGCGCTGATCGCGGCCGGCGAGATGCCGTGTCGCCGGCGGGATGCCGACTAAGCCAAGCCGTCCTCGTCCGCGCTGTCGGGATCGTCGAGCTTGCGCTTAGCGTCCTCGAGGAGGTCCTCGCCCTCCGGTTCGCCACCGGTCGTGGGATCCGGGGTGTTGAGACCCCGGATCGGTACGGTGGGGGCTGGACGCGCGCACACACCGGCCTGTCAGGCCCCGACAGGATGCGGGCAGCCTGTCTATCGGCCCCGCAGGACGAAGATCCAGCTCAGGAACAGGACGGGGATCGACACTCCCAACAGCCAAAGTCAACCACCCGTCAGCACGGCGTTGTCGCCTTGGGCCGGCGTTGATGGCGTTCACTGCGCCAGAGCGCGACAGCTACGCGCCGGGCCTCGTAGCTACGCCGCAACGGCGTGCCGAGGCCGCCCTGCCCTTCGGGCGCGTACCCATAGGTCAGGACCCCATCCGGTCCATAGATCCGGTGCATCTCCTCGCGCCAGAGCCGATCCGCGGACGCGAGAGCGGCTTCCGTGAGGGCCAAGCGGGTTGGGTCGGACAGGGACATGGGAACTCCGCGCGCATATCGCTCAACGCGGCGACCGAGATAGAGGTCCACGGAGTTCCGGGTCCCCCGCGACGCGCGACCCCGCACCGGCGCGCGGCAACGATCTTGACCGGGCGGGCCGGAGGTTTGGGCGGGGTCGCCGAGGCGGCGCTTGCACGCGTCAGCCGGGCACAGCCCTCCGCCGGTTCCGACCGATGACCTTGCGCAGGATCCGGGAGACTTGGTCGGCCGAGTAGGGCTTGTGGAGCAGCTCGAAGCCGTTGGCGCTCTCCTGCGCCAGGACGTGGCTGTAGCCGGAGGCCAGGACCACAGGCAGGTCCGGCAGTCGCCGCTTCAGCACCTTGGCCAGCTCGATCCCGCCCATGCCCGGCATGACCACATCGGAGAACACGACGTCGAAGCCGGCCCCGTCCCAGCCGATCCGGTCGAGCGCCTCCTCGGCGTTCGTCGCCCAGACCGTCTCGTACCCCAGATCCTCCAGGATCTGCGTGGCGAAGCGTCCGACCTCGACGTTGTCCTCGACAACCAGCACCCGCTGACCCGCGCCGCCCGGATCGGTCTCCGCGACCTCCCCCCCCAACGCGGCGACGGGCCCTTGGGGCTGGACCTCCGGAAGGTAGAGCGTGAAGGTGGTTCCCCGGCCCAGTACGCTCTCGACCTTCACGTCCCCGCCCGATTGCTTCGCGAAGCCGAAGACCTGGGAGAGGCCAAGGCCCGTACCCTTCCCGACCTCCTTGGTCGTGAAGAACGGCTCGAACACACGGTGGATCAGGTCGGGCGGGATGCCGCATCCGGTGTCGCCGAGCGAAACGGCCGCGAAGGGACCCGGCGCACCGGCATGGCCCCGTATCGGCGGCAACGGCGCGCCGCATTCGAGCCGCAGCGTGAGGGTGCCCCCCGCCTCCATCGCGTCGCGGGCATTCACCGCCATGTTCACCAGCGCCGTCTCGAACTGGCTGAGGTCCGCCTTGATGTAGCAAGGCTTTGCCGGGAGCTGGGTGAGGACCTCGATGCGGGCGCCCGTTATCGTGTCGAGCAGCTCGGCCACGGCATGCAACCGCGCTCCGACGTCGAGTGTCTCGGGTCGCAGCGTCTGCCGCCGCGCGAAGGCGAGGAGCTGACTGGTCAGCTTGGCGGCACGGTCCACCGTCTCCGACACGGCATTGAGGTAGCGGCTCTTGCGCGCCTCCGGCAGTTCCGGACGGCGCAGGAAATCGACCGACGAGCGGATGATGGTGAGCAGGTTGTTGAAGTCGTGCGCGACGCCGCCGGTGAGTTGGCCGACCGCCTCCAGCTTCTGCGATTGCCGCAGCACCGCCTCCGTCTCGATGAGCTTGGAGGTGCGCTCCTCGACGCGCTGCTCAAGGGTCGCGTTCAAGGCTTCGAGCTTCGTAACGGCCCGGACGCGCTCGATATGCGCCCAGGAACGCTCCGTCACCTCGGTGATCAGCGCGAGCGCGTCGTCCGACCAGACCCGGGGAACACGGTCATGGATGGCCATCAGCGCGGTCAGGCGACCATCCTTGACGAGCGGCATGCAGATCGTGGCCGCGATGCCGATGGCCTGGAAGGTGGCGGCCTCCGCGGGCGCCAGCTCCGCGAGGTTGTCGTTGATGACCAAGGGGCGGCCGGCGCCGAGGTCCCGGACGGCGCGCTCGCCGAACGTCGCGAGGCTGTAATGGCCGACGATGCTCGGGGAGCCTTCGGCCGCCCAATCGCCCCGGATGGTGAAGCCGTCCTCGTCCGGGTCCATGTCCGCGTAGGCGCAGTTGGAGAGACTGAGATGCTCGGCGACCATGCGGGTGGTCGTGGCGAGGATCTCGTCCGCATCGGTGCTCTTCGCGGTCTCCCTGCCGAGTCGATCAAGGAACTGGAGGCGGGCCTCGTTGGCGCGCAGGGCCGTCTCGGCTTGGATGCGCCCGGTCGTCTCGGTGCAGGCGCAGAACATGCCGGCGACCCTGTCCTGCTCATCGCGGACGGGAGAGTAGGAAAAGGTGAACCAGGTCTGCTCGTCGTAGCCGCGCCGGTTCATGGTCAGAGGCAGGTCGTCGGACCATGTCGGCTCGCCGGCGAGCGCCCGGTCGATGAGCGGCGAGATGTCCGGCCAGATCTCCGCCCAGATGTCGTGGAAGCGACCGCCCAGCGCCGCCGGGTGCTTGTCGCCGAGGATCTCGGCGTAGGCGTCGTTGTAGAGGAAGCCGAGTTCGGGCCCGAAGGCCACGAACATCGGGAAGCGCGAGCCGAGCAGCAAGCTCACGGTCGAGCGCAGGCAGGCAGGCCATGCCTCGGGGGCCCCGAGCGGCGAGCCGGACCAGTCGTGGGCCCGCATCGCGGCACCCATCCGTCCTCCTCCGGCGAGGAACGACGGTGCCGGGATCACAACAGCCTCAGGGATGGGATGAGCGGAACGAACAACTGAAGTACCGATCCCGCTGCTGTGGCCAGGCAGTCCCGGACCGCGGATGAGTCCGGACTTGGGACGAGTCCAAACGTGCGACGACATCCCGTGGGCCGGTTGCCGTCGCAAGTCGAGCGAGGCTTCGCAGTATCAATGAAGGAATCGATGGTTCGCAAAACATCATAGATCAACATTTATGGAACTCACGCGGCCCGATGGCCTCGTCGATGTACGTCGCAGCGGGGAAGGGGCGCGCTGCAACCTGCCGCTCGTCCGGCCTGAAGACATCGGTGGAAGGCGTGTTCCGCCGTCAGCCTGCTCGGCGCCGACCGGGTCTTCGTGCGACCGCCGCGACACTCGGATCGTGTCGCCGGGGACTCGCCTCGACGCAGACGCCGCGGCGAACGAACCAGTATCAGATCTCGGGGACATCCCGGAGCGGAAGCGGTGGCTGCTCGCCCCCCGGCAAAGCCGCCGTTTCGCGGTGGCCTGACGTACCCCGTTCACACGCGGGATAAACGGTTTCGAGGTGCCGACCATCCTCGGAACGCCGGTCGGCAGATCCGCGAACTCCAGCCTCACAGCCTGTTTATGACCCGGCCACGGGCCAGACCTCCACGACACCGTGTGCCACGGCACAGGGAGACCGAGATACCAACTTGATGGCTTCAGCGATATTCTCGGCTTCTATGATGGCAAACCCGGCAATCGGGAGCGGCGATGACATGAAAGCCGTATTTTCTACCTGAACACCTTTGGCGTCGGGATTGCGAACCTGAACCGGCGAACCCGCTCTGCCGACGAGTGCTCCAGATTCGACGAGGCGCTTATCGTGTGCATGCGCGGCATCGCGTACTTCCGGAGTGATCCGTTCATACCCTGCTTCGTTACCGTATCCGATGGTTACGAACTTGGGCATGCGCGGTCCTCTCAGAATCGGCTGATGCTTAGTGGATTGCGACGCTTCCTGAACGCGATTTCCTCGTTCGGTCAGGCGCGACATCGGGTAGGTTGCCAGCCCAATCCAGATTTCGGCGACCCGGCGTTGAGCCGCCGTCCGCTTTCGACGCGACGGACATCCGCCTGCGACGCTGACGCGAACCAGCGTCTGCCACGAGGCTGGATCGAAGGCGGAACGTCCGCTTCGGGCCGGAAGTCCAACGTCCGAAGGCCAGCCATTGCGGACCTTTGTCCTCTAGCTGAAGCATGTCGGAGACGGGATCGTCTTTCCGACGACGCTCGGGAGCCGGTCCCGAGCCACTCGAAACGGGTCCGTCTTGTCGGATAACCGTCCAGGGCCGGGTGCGAATGCGTCTTCGAGGCGAGGACGTCCGGCAAGGCCGGGACCAAGCGACAAGAGTTCGAGGCGGCCCTGGCCCGTCGACGCCCCGCGGACGTGCCCGTCGTGTGGAAGCTCGGCCGGCTCGGCCGCTCGCGTGCCGAGATGATGCGCACCGGCGACGGGTTGCGGGCGGAGGACATGCACATCCGCTCACGCACCGATCTGTTCGACAGCGCCACGGCGTACGGCCGCTCCGCCCGACCGATGCAGGGCGCCCTGGCCGAGTGCTTCCTCGACCTCAACCGTGAGCGCACGACAGGGGCTGACGGCGGGGGCCGCCCGGGGCCGCAAGGACGGGCGGCCGAAGACGCCGAGTGGGGACGACCTCCGGTCGGCCGTGCCTCGCTCGCCGCCGGCCCGATCCGCGTGGCCGACATCGCCAGGCGGCTCGGGGGCAACCGGGACACGTTCTACCGCTACTTCCCGCGACCGGGCCCATCGCATCACGGGCGGATGCCGACGCGATCAGGCCGGCGAATGGCCCGCGGCGATCGCCTCTTTGTTGATGGACGGGGATCTGCGCAGCGCTGACGCCACGCTGTGGTCCGGCGGGCGTTGCCGTGTCCTTCCCGTTCGGGTGCCGCCGGCGCGTCCTCCCGGCTGTCGTGGAGGAGGTTCGACCCGAAGCCAACAGCGCCCGCTCAGCGAAGGACGATCCTGCGGCGTCAAAAGGGAAACGTTTCTGCTCACGCGTGCGTTATCGCCGTTCATCGACACAGAGGCTCCAATGCGCCATCGCACGCTCGTCACAGCCCTTCCGTTCATGCTGCTCTTCTCCGGGGCCGCCGTCGCACAGGCTCCAGCCGCAGCTCCGTCCGCGACGGCTCCCGGTGCATCGGGGGTCGCGGCACCACAGCCGGGCTCGACCGGTGCCGCGGGCACCGTCACGGGCACCCCCACGGGTCGACCTGCCGACACCATCACGAACAACTCAGCGGCGGGTGGCAACGCCGACCAGCCCTCTCGCGCCGTGCCCCAGGGCGGCGGAGGCGGCGGCAACAAGTGAGCAGATCACCGGGCTGACGGAGGCCGCGGCCATCACCGCGGGTGATGGCCGCCTTCCAGCGCGGATGACCGACCGCGCGGGATCTGCGTCCCTGGGAGATGCCGCCGGGCGGGTCATTTGATCCGCGCGACGGCTCAGCATCACGGAGAGCGGCCTAGCCATGACTGAGACGGACAAGCCTTCGGGCGTGAGCGTGGTGCCTCCGACAACACCGGTCCGGACCGTCACCGTGCCGGACCCGACGGCCGGCCGCGCGTCTGCGGGCCAGGACGTGGTCAAGGACGCCGAGAGCGAGCCCGACGACCCGGACAAGGCGGCCAAGGATGGCTTGGCGTGATCCCCATGCGCCGCTCCTTCGCGCTCCTGGCCGCTCTAGCCACCCTCGCCTGCCTTCCTGCTGCGGTTGGTGCCCAGACCCCGTCGGGGCCGCCGCGAAAGCCTGCGGAAGGCACCACGCCCGCGGGCGAGGAGGCCGCATCCGCGGTCGACCCGGCAGTGCTCGATCGCTGCCGGCAGCGCGCGGACAGCCAGAAGCTCAAGGAAGGGCCGGAGCGGAAGGCTTTCATGGGGACCTGCGTCACGCCCGAGGATTGAAGGGCGGCTTCGCTCGGCCTCTCCTGCCGCGCGTAGGAACCCACGCCCGGCGTGTTCTCTGAAGACGTTCGCCCGCCGGATCGAGCGAGGCACCGGCTTTATCCCAGGCGCTGCACCGACCGGAGCATCGGGCCCTGCTGCATCTGTTCGGTCCGCTCGTGGATGTGCCGCGGTACGCGGATCGACCCTGAGCATCGGCGCCCCGCGCTTCTCGCCGGGATCAGACAGAGAGGGCGGGCCCTCCCGGAACTACCGCAGGTCGCCCGGCTGCGGGCAACGGTGCGGCGACGCGCGCACGCGGAGCCATCAGTTGCTGAGCCACCCTTCGAGATTGTGCGGCCCACCGCGGCGCACAGGCTTGGCATGCTTCGTCGTTTCAGCAGCCTGGGATGATCTCACCTCAGCATTGAACTGCCCTCTCGGTCGCTCCGGCGGCAGCGGCGGATGTAAGATCGGGCCCACACCTTCCCTCTCGTCCTTCATGCGAGAAGCGTCCTCGTTCATCGCCGACGAAGTGGACGGCAGCGGGCTCGTGCGCACCGGCCCGGTCGGTAGAGCGGCCTCGGTGGGCTGGTCAGATCCATGCGGCCGGGGTCCCTGGGCCGGCGCCCTCACGTCTGCGGGTTGGCCCAGAGCCCGTTGAGGGCGTGCGGGTTCCACGGCCGCCGAACCATGCGACGGTCCGGAAGAGCCTTGCTGGCCACAGTTGCTGACCACCGCCTCGTAGGATTTCCCCTCGATAGTGGCCGAGATGATGCAGCGGGCGGGGTGGTAAACCAGTTTGTACTGGAAAATGCCCCTGTCGTCCGACTCCGTGCGGAACTGCTGATCGAGCACCACGGGCATGTTCGGGCGCTCAGTTATCCCGACGACGTAGAGCCGACCCGTGGCGAGGGCTGCCAACGTGATGTCGGAGGCTGCGGAGGCGGGGCCGTAGGCGGACAGCGTGGCTGCGTGTGCTGCCCCTACAATCGCGAGAAGGCGAAGCAATGGACCATCCCTGAAGCGTCGAACTCAGCACAGGACTTAGACGGCCGGAGCTTGCCGACAGTTCCGACGGCGCAGCCGAACATTTAACGCCAAGCTGTCCGTCCCGGATGCTCGGCGCTACTCCCGGGAAGCCTTCGGTTCCGGCTTGGCGGCTCGCGTCAGGCTCTGGATCGCTC
>Ga0160428_1001208_pt1 | contig 20908 bp, 19 predicted proteins | sample SolpanmetagenomM_FD_108198 | JGI IMG/M metagenome (GOLD analysis project Ga0160428, IMG submission 108198) | Solar panel surface microbial communities from Lawrence Berkeley National Laboratory, California, USA - M | ecosystem: Engineered > Built environment > Solar panel > Unclassified ... | reverse complement strand
GTTCCTGGGTGACGCTCACTTGAGGTACTTCTCGACCAGGGCCTGCGTCTGCGTGGCCAGGGTGTCGAGCGCCTCCTTCGGCGTGGACTTCCTGTTCATCGCGTCGATGATCTGCACCGACATGAGCTGGTCCAGCTCGCTGGACCAGGGGGTGCCCCAGCGCTTGGTGACGTAGTCGGTCGACTGCTGGTAGGTGTCGAGGACCGGCAGGGCGGCGAGGCTGGCCGGGTCGGTGAGGACGGACGTGGTCACGGGGAACCAGCCCTCCTCCTGCACGATCTGCTGCTGGACGGGCGCCCCGGTGACGAACTGCAGCCACGCGAGCGCGGCCTCCTTGTTCTTGGAGAACCTGCTGATCGCGAAGCCCTCGGACCCGTCGATGGAGGCGGAGCGCACGGCCATGCCCGGGATCAGCCCGTTGCCGACGGTGGAGGCGTTCAGCGCCGACCCGCCGGCGGTCGCGGTCGCGTACTGGAAGGGCCAGTTGAAGACGATGCCCGTGCTGCCCTTGGCGAAGAGGTCGGCGAGGTCGGAGGCGTTGGAGATCTGCAGCGAGGCGGGGTCCATGACCTTGTGCACCTGGAGCAGGTCGACGAGGTTGGACAGGGCCTGGACGCCGGCCTCGCTGTTGAAGGTGGGCTTGTAGTCGGCGTCGTACATGTCGCCGCCGTTGAGCAGCAGGACGCGCAGGAAGTTCTGGTAGGCGCCGGCCGCGTTGCCCATGTCGCACGTGTAGCCGTAGCGGCCCCCGGTGGTGAGCGCCTTCGCGGTGGTGACGAACTCGTCCCAGGTCTGCGGTCCGGTCTCCGGGTCCAGGCCGGCGGACTGGAACAGGCTCTTGTTCCAGAACATGGTCTGCACGCTGGAGAACTTGGGCAGGCCGTACACCTTGCCCTTCCAGGACACGGCGTCCAGGGCGGGCTGGATGAGGTCGGCGGGCACGGCGGAGGCGTCCAGCTCCTGCAGCCAGCCGGCCTGCCCGAACTCCGCCGACCAGCCGGCCCACGTCATGACGACGTCCACGCTGCTGTCCTGCGCCGAGAAGAGGGTCGCGTAGCGGTCGTGCAGGTCGTTGAAGTTGCCCTGCGTGTACGACTTGACCTTGATGCCCGTCGCGGCCTCGAAGGCAGCGATGGTCGAGGCCTGGAACAGCTTGTTGGTGTTGTCGTCGACGATCGTGATCTCGCCCCCGGGCTTCGTCCCGGGCGAGAGCGGACCGTCGGAGGTGGCGTCGGCACCCCCGGCGCCGGCGGAGTCGTTGGCGCTCACGCACCCGGCGAGCGTCACGGCTCCGGCCGCCACACCGCCGAGCTGCAGGAGGCGCCGGCGGGTGAGGGGCGAGCCGGGCGCGGCCGAGCGGGGCTTCGGAGAGGACATGGTTCGGCTTCCTTCGCTGGGGGGAGGACGGTCAGAGCTTCTGCGGGGTACCGGTCTCGAGGCTGCGGTGGACCGCGTCGATCGCCGCGGTGACGACCAGGCCGTGCTCGGCGTCGGGGACCTCGCGCACCTCACCGGCGACGAGGTCGACGAAGTCGCCCACCATGTCGACGGGGACGCCCGCGATCCGGCCGTTGCGCTGGTGCACGCCGAACTGCATCCAGCTGACGCCGTCCTCGCCGTAGCGGGTGACGCCGTCGTGGGAGAGGTCGAGGTGGAAGGTCTCGGCCTCGGTGTGCACCTCGTAGCGGAAGTCGAACACCGACGGCGCCCCCTCCGGCAGCACCCACTGCGAGTTCAGGACGACGGTCGAGCCGTCGGAGAGGGCGAAGGAGGCGGTGATCGAGTCCCAGGTGTCCACTCCCCGCGCGGGCAGGAAGCGCTTGGTGCCGCGGGCGAAGACCTCCACCGGGAGGGCGTCGCTCAGCCACAGCGCCAGGTCGAGCGTGTGGGGCATGAGGAACCACGCCGGGGAGCTCCTCGCCGCCCACGACAGCATCTGCGTCGGGACCCAGCGGGTGTCGTTGAGGTTCAGCACCTGCGTGACGAAGGGCTGACCGCGCTCGCGCAGCGCCTGCCGGACGTCGATCAGCTTCTGGTTCCAGCGGTTCTCGAACCCGACCACGACCCGCCCCCGGGAGGAGCGCGCGGCGTCGACGATGGCCTGCGCGTCCTCGACGGTCGTCGCCAGCGGCTTCTCGACGAGGACGTCGAGGTCGCGGGCCAGGCAGGCCAGCGTGGCGTCGCGGTGGGCGAAGTCGGGCGTCGCGACGACGGCGCCGTCGAGCTCGGCGTGCGCACGCAGCAGGTCGTCCACCGCGGCGTAGGTCGGCACGCCGAAGGACTCCCCCACCCGCCGGCGCACCTCGGGCGAGGGGTCGCAGAGGGCGACGAGGTGGGCGCCGGGGTCCTGGGCGATGGCCGTGGCGAACATCGAGCCGCGGATGCCGCCGCCGACGACGGCGATGGCCGGTGTGCCGCGGGGGGCGGGGGCCGCCACCACGGAGGTGGGAGGGGGTGCCGGGACCATGGATGACCGCCTAGGAGGGGAGGACGGGGGTGGGGAAGGGCGACGCAGCCCGGGTCTGACCTGCGGCGACGGTGCGTGGGGCTTCTTCCCGGGCTATGTATGAGGTAGAAACGTACATACCCCGGCGGGGGCTGTCCAGGGTCCGCCGTGACGATCGTGTTAACGGTCCGGGGCGGCGCCCCTGCCGCTGGTCGAGGAGAGACTGTGAGCGTGTCGACGATCAAGCCCGGCGAGGGACTGCTCAGCCCGACCCGGATCGGTCAGGTGAACCGGGCGCGTGTCCTGGAGCTGCTGCACCAGGGAGGCCCGTCGAGCCGGGCTCAGCTCGCCCGCGGCCTGGGGGTGAACCGGGCGACGATCGCCTCGATCCTGCAGCCCCTCATCGACAGCGGGGCCCTCGTGGAGGGTGAGCAGGTCAGCGCCTCCCCCGCCGGCGGCAAGCCCGCGCGGCCCCTGTGGTTCAGCCGGGAGGGCAACGAGCTGGGCTCGATGCGCGTCGCCCCGCGCTCCGTGGCCGCCGCCCGCCTGGGCATGGACGGCACGGTCCACCAGCAGGTGCAGCGACCGATCGACCCCGACCTGGGCCTCGACGCGGTCCGGGAGGTGCTGCTGTCCGCCGCCGGGGAGTGCTTCGCCGACCGGCCCGTGCTGGGCGTCGGCATCGGCTCCTCCGGGATGGTCGACACGACCGCCGGGACGATCATCGCCATGAACCTCGCGCCGGTGCTGAACGGCTTCGCGCTCGGGCCGCTGCTGAGCGAGAGCCTCGGCGTGCCGGTCGCCATCGACCACCACCCCCGCGTGCAGGCACTGGGCGACAAGTGGTTCGGGCAGGGGCGCGCGGTGCCGAGCTTCGCCTCGGTCTACACCGGCGAGGCCCTCGGCATGGGCATCGTCCACGACGGCCAGATCGTGCGCGGGCCCGGCGGGGCGGGCGGCGAGTACGGCCACATGGTCGTCGACATGGCCGGCGCGAGCTGCATGTGCGGGCGCGTCGGCTGCTGGGAGACCGTCGCGAGCCTCGGCTGGCTGCGGGCCCGGGCTGCGGAGCGCGAGCTGCCGGCCGCCGCCGAGACCGACTGCGGGCGGCTCACGAGCGCCGCCGACGCGGGCGATGCGGGCGCGGCCGAGCTCCTCGACCTCTACGCCCGCAACCTCGCGATCGGCATGGCCAACAACGAGCACACGATCGCGTCCGGCACCTACATCGTGCACGGCGACGCCGCCCGGGGCGGCGAGCGCATGCGGCAGGCCCTGAGCCGCTGGCTCGAGGCGTTCGCACCGCACCGAGGGCCGGGCACGACGGTCCTGCTGGGCAGCAGCGGCGACGAGTACACCCTCCTCGGCGGTGGCGGGCTAGTCCTCTCGACGCTCCTGGGAGCCGTCGCCTGATCGAGGTCCCTGCGTTACCTAACACTGGTAGGGTGAGCTGGTGCCTCCCCGCCCCGCCCCCGACCTGACCTCGCGCCGCGAGCTGGTGCTGCGCACCGCCCGGGCCCTCGCCGAGGCCGAGGGCTGGGCGGCGCTGACGATGCGCCGCCTGGCCGGTGACCTCGGCGTCACCCAGCCGGTCCTCTACACCGCCTTCGACGGCCGTCAGGCGCTGGTGGACGCCGTCGCCCTGGCCGGGTTCGCCGACCTCGCCGCCGCCCTGGAGGCGGTCGAGGCCACGCCGCTGGCGCGCATGCGCACCTACCTCGACTTCGCCGCCGCCCATCCCCGCACCTACGAGGCGATGTTCTCGCTGCCCTCCGGCCTGCCCTTCGCCGCGACCGACGGCCCGGCCCCGCTGACCCGCGCCTTCGCCGCGCTGCGGGCCGCCTTCCCCGACGCCGACGAGACCCGCGCCGAGGTCGCCTGGTCCCTCCTGCACGGTCTGAGCACGCTCGGCGCCGGCGGGCGGCTGGGCCCCGGCGCCGAGCCGGACCGCCTGGAGCTGGCGCACCGTCTCCTCACCGGGCCGGGCGCGCCGGGCCGCTGAGGCCCGGCGCGGCGCACCCCGCCGGAATGCCGGGCGCCCCGCAGCGCCTTGCACCAGCCATGAGCAGCATCGGAATCATCGGCAGCGGCAACATCGGCAGCACGCTGGCCCAGCTCGCGGTGGACGCCGGGCACGACGTCGTCATCGCCAACTCCCGCGGGCCGCAGTCCCTCACCGACCTCGTGGACCGCCTCGGCTCCCGGGCCCGCGCGGGCACCACCGCCGAGGCCGCGGCCGCGCCGCACCTCGTCGTGGTGACCATCCCCCTCGGCAAGGTCGAGGACCTGCCCGCGGACCTCCTCACCGGCAAGGTCGTCGTCGACACCTGCAACTACTACCCCGAGCGCGACGGCGACGTCGCCGCCCTGGACGACCACACGCTGACGACCAGCGAGCTCGTCCAGCGCCACTTCACCGGCGCCCGCGTCGTGAAGGCCTTCAACAACATCTTCGCGCAGAACCTCGGCGAGATGCAGCGCCCCGCAGGCGATCCCGAGCGCACGACGCTCCTCGTCGCGGGCGACGACGAGGGCGCCGAGGAGGTCGTGGCGGAGTTCATCGAGACGCTCGGGTACGACGTGGCCGACGCCGGCAGCCTCGCCGACAGCTGGCGCTTCCAGCGCGACCAGCCCGCGTACGCCGCGGCCTACACCGCGAACGGCGACCCGGCCGAGCCGCGGCGCATGACGCGCGAGGACCTGCTGCCCCTGCTCGAGCAGGCCGACCGCTCGATCCGCTGACCCCCCGGACGGGCCCGCCCCCGGGCGGGCCCGTCCGCGCTCGCCCACCCCGCACCCGAGGAGCCCGCCGTGACCCGCACCGACGCCCCCCTCTCGCTCGGTCTCGCCTTCGTGCCGGACCAGCCGCCGGAGCGGCTGCGCGAGCTCGCGACGACCGCGGACACCGCCGGCCTGGACGAGTTCTGGGTGTGGGAGGACTGCTTCAAGGAGAGCGGGATCGCCACCGCGGCAGCCGATCTCGCGTGGACGGACCGGATCGCCGTGGGCATCGGCCTGCTGCCCGTGCCGTTGCGCAACGTCGCCCTGACGGCCATGGAGATCGCCACGCTGGAGCGGCTCTTCCCCGGCCGGCTCCGCGCCGGCGTCGGGCACGGCGTCCAGGACTGGATGCGGCAGGTCGGCGCCCGCGCGGCCTCGCCGCTCACCCTGCTCGAGGAGCACGCGAGCGCCCTGCGCGCCCTCCTCGCGGGTGAGCGGGTCACCACCGCAGGCAGCTGCGTGACGCTCGACGACGTCGCCCTGGACTGGCCGCCCACGCCCGCGCCGCCCCTCCTGCTCGGCGGCACCGGGCCGAAGTCGCTGGCCCTGGCGGGGCGGCTGGGCGACGGCACGCTGCTCGCCACGGCCATGACCGAGGAGGACGTCCGCTCGTCGTGCGAGGCGGTGTTCGCCGCGCGGGACGGGGTGCGGCACCCGGTGGTCGTGACCGTCATCGTGGCGACCGGGCCCGGCGCCCGGGAGCGCGTCGACCGGGAGGTGCCCCGCTGGGGCCGGCGGGCGGGCGAGGGCATCGGCCTCAGCGGCGACGCGCAGGAGATCGCCGCGGGCTTGCGGCGGCTCGCCCCCCTCGGCATCACCTCGGTGGTCGTCCAGCCCACGCTGGACGAACCCGACCTGACCGGCTTCGTGCGGTTCCTGGGCCGGGAGGTCCGGCCCCTCCTCTGACGGCGCCGGACGTCCCCCTCAGCCGGGCACCCCTCCGGAGCCCGCCACGGCGGCGCCGCTCGCGGGGGACCGCACCCAGCGGGCCTCGCGGTGGTCCCACCACTCCGTCGCGGGGACGTCGCGCGGCGCCTGCGCCGACCTCCGCCTGCGGTGGGCCGCGACGGCGACCGCGACGTCCTCGGTGAGCAGGTCGGCGTGCACGGCCGACCCGGCGGCGGCACCGGCCGCCGCGGACGTCACCACCTGCGCCATGGGCGCGGCGACGTTCCCCGCCGCCCACACCCCGGGGACGGCCGTCGCGCCGGCGGCGTCCGCCGGCAGGTAGCGCCCCAGGACCGCGCCGCCCAGTTCGAGGTCGCTCATGGTGAGCCCCAGGTCGGCGACCAGGTCCTCGCGCCCCCGGACCAGCGTCCCGGTCGCCAGGGCCCGGCGGGCGACGACGCGACCGTCCTCCATCCGGACCCCGGACAGGGCGCCGTCCGTGGTCTCCACCGCCGCGACCCGGCCGACGACCCAGGAGATCCCGAGGGCGGCCATCTGCTCGACCTGCTCCTCGGTCGGGTCGGGCGCCGTGTGCTGGAAGTACACGACGTCGTCGGAGAGGCCGCGGAACAGCAGCACCTGGTGCAGCGCGAGCGGCGAGGAACCCAGCACGCCGATCGCCTGGTCGCGCACCTCCCAGCCGTGGCAGAACGGGCAGTGCAGCACGTCCTTCCCCCACCGCTGCGCGAGCCCGTCGACCGGCGGGAGCTGGTCGACGAGGCCGGTGGCGAGCAGCAGGCGGCGGGCACCCAGCGTCCGCTGCACCCCCTCCGCCGTCCGCACGTCGACGCTGAACCGCGGGGTGCCGGGTGCGGAACCCGGGAGGACCCGGGCGGCGACCGCGGAACCCGCGAGCACGTCGACGCCGTAGGCCTCCATCTCGCCGAGAGCCCTCTCCCGCAGCGCGAGCGGCGCGACGCCCTCCGCGTAGAGGTAGTTGTGCACCCCGTCGGCGGGGCCGTTGCGGGGGGCGCCCGCGTCGACCACCAGCACCCGGCGGCGCATCCGTGCCGCGATCTTCGCTCCGCTCGCGCCGGCGGCCCCGCCGCCGACGACGATGACGTCGTACTCCGTGTCCATGCCCACCACCGTGCGGACCGGGTCGCCGACCCGTCGAGCCGCTTTGCCGATCCGGCAAGGACCGGGGACACCGCGACGAGGCTGTCCTACCGTCGGGACGTGACCACACCAGCGACCGGGAACTCCGGAGAAGCCCACGGCCGGCACCACGGCCACGAGCAGGACCACGGCCGAGCCCACGGCCACGGTCACGGCCACGGCGAGCACCGCGACGGCGCGCTGGCCGACCTCCTGGAGCTCGACGCCCTCGTCCTGCCCTTCGCCCCCGAGGTCGTCCGGCGTCTCGCCGACGCCCTGGCGGAACCGCCGGCGAGCGTCGTCGACCTGGGGGCCGGCGCGGGGGCGGGTTCCCTCGCCCTCGCCGCGCGGTTCCCCGCGGCGCGGGTGAGCGCCGTCGACCGCTCGCCGGTGATGGCGGACCGCCTGCGCGCGGCGTTCGCGACAACCGGCCTCGCGGGCCGCACCACGGTGCAGCACGCCGAGGTCGACGCCACCTGGACGCCGCGGGAACCCGTCGACCTCGTCTGGGCCTCGCTCGTCCTGCACGAGGTCCCCGACCCGCGCGGGGTGCTCGCCGCGGTGCGCTCCGCCCTGCGCCCGGGCGGTTGCTTCGCCGTGGTCGAGATGGACGCGACCCCGGAGTTCCTGCCCGACGACGTCGACCCGGGGCTGCAGGAGCGGGTGCGCGCGGCGCTCGCCACGATCGACGGACGCCCGGCCCACCCGCGGTGGACGGCGGCGCTGGAGGACGCGGGCTTCCCGGACGTGAGCGAGCAGCGGATCTCGCTGGAGGTGTCCGCGCCCGAGGACCTCGTCCGGCGCTTCGCCGTCGCCTACCTGACGCTGGTGGTCTCGTCGCTGCGCGACCGGCTGCCGGCCGCCGACGTGGCCGCGCTCGAGGGGCTGCTCGACGGCCCGCACGCGCTGGCCTCCCGCCCGGCCCCGACGGTCCGCGCCAGTCGGACGCTGTGGATCGCCCACCGCCCGTGAACCACCCGGCACCGGGTGGTGCTCACGGCCGGGCGAGCTCGTCGGCGACGGCCCGCAGCCCGTGGTCGAGGAAGTCGACCATCCAGGTGAAGCTCTCCTCCACCGACGTGTCGAACTGGAAGCCCCCGGCGGCCTCGGACGTCGCGAACCCGTGCAGGACGCTGCGCAGCACCCGCAGCGCGTGGACCTCCTGCGCCGGGGCGAGGGCGTAGCCGCGGACCATGGCGGCCCAAGACGCCAGGACCCGCTCGACGGCCGGCCGCAGCGGGTCGTCGGGGCCCGTCGCGCGGGCCGCGTCCCCGGCGGCGTACCGGCCGGGGTGCTCCTTGACGTAGGTGCGCATGGCCTGCGCCCCGGCGGTCAGGGCGTCCCGGCCGGCCCGGCCCTGCAGCGCGTCGCGCAGGGCGTCGGCAAGCTCGTGCATCGCCAGCACGCCGATGCGGTGGCTGAGCTCCGCCTGGCTCGCCACGTGCTTGTAGAGGGACGGGGTGCGGACGCCGAGGCGCTCGGCGACCAGCCCCATGCTGAGCCGGTCGAAGCCGACCTCGTCCGCGAGCGCGGCACCGGCCTCCGTCACGGCCGCGGCGGTGAGCCCGGCCCTAGGCACGGGCGAGCGTCCGGGCCAGGAAGGGGACGACGAGGGCGACGACCTCGTCGGGGGTCTGCGCGTGCGGGTAGTGGCCGGCACTGTCGACGACCGCCAGCTCGCCGAGCCCGCCGGGCAGGTCGGCGAGGATCCTCTCGCCCTCGGCGCGGGGGTCGGCCCAGTCGGGGTCGGCGCCGCCCTGGACGACGAGGACCGGGCGGGTGACGTTCGCCAGCTGCGCCCCGGCGTCGGCCGGGCTCGTCGCGCACATGGCCTGCAGGACCTCCATCCGGCCAGGCTGCCCCATCGTGGTCGAGATCCGCGCCATCTCGGCATCCCAGTCGGCCGGCTTGGCCGGGTAGGCGAGGTCGAGGTACCTGCGCCAGCTCGACAGGCGGCCGAAGGCCATGGTGAGGCCCAGCTGCGTGGACCCCGCCCGGTAGCGGCGGGTCCGGAGCAGCCCGGCCAGGTCGACCGACTGCGCGCGCGTGAAGGGTGCCAGCTCGACGACCCCCGCGACCACGTCGGGTGCGGTGGCGGCCGCGATGGTGGCGGCACCGCCGCTGATCGACTGCCCGACGATCACGGCCGGTCCGCCCAGGTGGCGCACGAGGGCCACGAGGTCGCCGGCGATGTCCGTGCGGCTGTAGCCCTTCCAGCCGGTGGTGGACTCGCCGCAGCCGCGGACGTCGAGGTTGGCGACGCGGTAGCCGGCGGCGACCAGGGCGGGGGCGACGAAGCGGTAGGAGTGCCGGCTGTCCCCCATGCCGTGGGCCAGGACCACGAGCGGGCCCTCGCCCGTCAGGTCGTACACGAGGGTGCCGCCGTCGAGGGTCAGGTGCTCGGTCACGGTGTCCTCCGTCGTCGGCTAATGCGGTTAGCTAAAAGCTAGTCGCGTTACCCGCGCCCGTCAACCGCCTCTCCGCTCCCCGTCGACGCGGCACCCCGCCGGCGGGGAGACTCCCGGGATGACCGCCGCCCGACCGCCCCTGCCCCCGTTCACCCTCGAGACCGCCCGCACGAAGGTGCAGGCCGCCGAGGACGCCTGGAACTCGCGCGACCCGGAGCGCGTCGCCCTCGCCTACACCGAGGACTCGGTCTGGCGGAACCGCGACGAGTTCGTCACCGGCCGCGCCGCGATCGTCGGCTTCCTGACCGCGAAGTGGCGTCGCGAGCTCGACTACGTCCTGCGCAAGAGCCTGTGGAGCCACACCGACGACCGCATCGCCGTCCGCTTCCAGTACGAGTGGCACGACGCCGAGGGGCGCTGGTTCCGCAGCTACGGCAACGAGCTCTGGGAGTTCGACGCCGCCGGCCTCATGCGGCGGCGCGAGGCCAGCATCAACGACACGCCGATCGCCGAGGCCGACCGCCGCCTGTTCGGCCCGCGCCCCGACGCGGAGCGCACCCCGGAGCACGAGCTGCCCCTGCGCTGACCGGCGGCGACGGCGACCCACCGCTACGGTCGGGGCCGTGGACACCGTGGACCTCGGCCGCACCGGCCTGCGCACCTCCCGGCTCGTGCTGGGCACCATGACCTTCGGCGGGCAGGCCGACGCCGACGCCTCCCGGGCGATGGTCGACATGGCCGCCGAGGCGGGGGTGACGCACCTCGACACCGCGATCACCTACGAGGAGGGCCGCTCGGAGGAGATCCTCGGCGAGCTCCTCGTCGGCCGCCGCGACGAGTTCGTCCTGGCCTCGAAGGTCTTCGGGGCGCACGGCCCGGGGCCGGAGGACCGCGGCCTGTCCCGGGCCGCGATCGTGCGCGCCGTCGAGACCAGCCTGCGCCGCCTGCGCACCGACCACCTCGACCTGTACTACCTCCACGCCCCGGACTGGGACGTCCCGCTGGAGGAGTCGCTCGCCGCGATGCACGACCTCGTGCAGGCGGGCAAGGTCACCGAGGTCGCGATGTCCAACCACGCCGCGTGGCAGCTCGTGGAGGCCGAGCGCCTCGCGGGCGAGCACGGCTGGACGCCCGTGACGGTCTCGCAGGTGATGCTGAACCTGCTGGCCCGCTCGCTGGAGGACGAGTACGCGGCGGCCTCCGCGCAGAAGGGCTGGTTCAACGTCGTCTACAACCCGCTCGCCGGGGGACTGCTGACCGGCAAGCACCGCCGCGACGCGGAACCCGCCGCGGGCACCCGGTTCACCGGCGCCGCCTACCGCGACCGGTACTGGCACGAGGAGCAGTTCTCGGCCGTCGAGGCGCTCACCCGCATCGCCGACGGAGCGGGCATCAGCCTCCTGGAGCTGTCGATGCGCTGGGCCGTGCACCACCCCGCCGTGGGCGCCGTCCTGCTCGGCGCGTCGTCGCCGGAGCAGCTGCGGGCCAACCTCGACGCCGCCGCCGGCCCGGCGCTGGGGCAGGACGTGCTCGACGCGTGCGACGAGGTCTACGCGGCGCTGCGGGGCCCGGTGCCGAAGTACAACCGCTGAGGAGGGGCCTCAGCCCCACCAGCGACGCCACCCCGTCGGGTCCGGCTGCGCCTGGGGCTCGGGTTCCTCGCCCAGCGCCCGGGCGGCCTCGGCGACGTCCTCGGCGGTGAGGGTCGAGACGTCGGCGCGGTCGAGCTGGTCCGCGCTGCGGTCCCCGTCGCGCGTCAGCCGCAGCGCCTGCCGGTTCAGCGCCTGCTCGAACAGCGTGCGGGCGAAGCGCGCGTTGCCCGACTCCTCACCCGCCCGCAGCCCCCCGAGGACCTGGCGCAGCACCACCTCGGCGCCGGGTTCCAGCGCGTACTCGTGCTGCGCCGCGATGATCGAGAAGATCGACAGCAGCTCGTCGACGGAGTAGTCGGGGAACTCGACCTCGCGGGCGAAGCGCGAGCGCAGCCCCGGGTTGGAGAGCAGGAACGCCTCCATGAGCCGCGGGTAGCCCGCGACGATCACCACGAGGCGGTGGCGGTGGTCCTCCATGCGCTTGAGCAGCACCTCGACGGCCTCGGCCCCGAAGTCGAGGCGGCCCTCACCCTCGGGTGACAGGGAGTACGCCTCGTCGATGAACAGGACGCCGTCCAGCGCCCGGCGGATCACCCGGTCCGTCTTGATCGCGGTCGCCCCCACGTACTGCCCGACGAGGGCGGCGCGGTCCACCTCGACCAGGTGCCCCCGCTGCAGCAGGCCGACCGCCCGGTACATCTCGGCCAGCAGCCGGGCCACCGTCGTCTTGCCCGTGCCCGGGTTGCCCAGGAAGACGAGGTGCTGCGACGTCGCCACCTCGGGCAGGCCGTGCGTCTTGCGGCGCGCCTGCACCTGCAGGAAGGCCACGAGCCCCCGCACCTGCTCCTTGACGGAGTCGAGCCCGATGAGGGCGTCCAGCTCGGCCTGCACCTCCGCGAGCGGCCGCGCCGGGGCGGGGCGGGCGCCGAAGCGGTCCCCCGTCCCGTCCTCGCTGCCCCGCAGGCCGGAGCGCCCGAGCTGGTCGCTCAGGCGACCGACGGTCTCCCGCAGCTCGTCGAGGGGGTTGCGGTTCAGCGGCATGGCTCGAGCCTAGGCGTCGCCGGTGCGCCCTACCCGCCGAGGACCCGGGGGCTCACGGGCTCCCGTCCTCCGGCGTCAGCACCTGCACCCCGGCCTCCGCGAGGGCGCGCGCGGTGGCGGGGGGCGGAGCGGCGTCGGAGATGAGGTAGTCGGCGGCCGCGAGCTCGCTGACCTGGGCGAAGAGCCGGCGCTCGAACTTGGTGGCGTCCGCGACGATGGCGACCTTCGCCGAGCGGTCCATCATCTCGCGCATCATCCGCGCCTCGGCCAGGTTGCTCGTCCAGTAGCCGTCCTCCCCGCTGACCGAGCCGACGCCGATGAAGGCCAGGTCAGCCTGGATGCGCTGCTCCACGCCCTGCTCGCCCAGCGGGAAGAGGACGGGCCCGATCGTCTCCTGCGCGGTGAAGCGCACCGCGCCGCCGAAGACGTAGAGGTCCCGGACCACCTCGGAGGGCAGCACGGCCGGCAGCACCAGGCTGTTGGTGGCGATCGTCAGCTGGCGGTGCTCGCGCAGGTGGCGCGCGATCGCGAGGGTCGTCGTGCCGGCGTTGACCATGAGGACCATGCCGTCGGTCACGAGCCCGGCGGCGATCTCGCCGATGGCGTCCTTCGCGGCCGACTGCATGCGCATGCGCACCTCGACGCCGAACTCCGGCCGGGGCGCCGCGGTCGCGCCCACCGCGCCGCCGTGCGTCCGGATGAGGTGCCCCTCCGCGTCGAGCGCGTCGAGGTCGCGGCGGATGGTGTCGACCGAGACGTCGAAGCGCTGCGCCAGCTTCGCGACGGACGCCTCGCCGACCTCGGTCACGTAGGCCGCCAGCTCGGCCTTGCGGCCCGCCGGCAACCGCCGGGAGCCGTCGTCCCTCTGACCCGCAGTGTCCACAGCAGAGGTGTAGCAGAACGGCGCAGAAGCGCACGCACTCGACCCCTTGACGGTCCTGAAGCCGCACCGTACTGTCCGAGTGCCGCACAAAGACGCAGAGAGCCGCGGATTCCTGCACCACTCACTCGATGACGAGGAGACCCCATGAGCACCGGTGTCCGACACACGCGACGGGCGTTCGGAGCGTTCGTCGCCGCCACCGCGGCCGTCGCCCTGACCAGCTGCGGCGGTGGGTCCAGCAGCAGCTCCGACGGTGACGCCGTGACCCTCGAGTTCTCCCAGTGGTGGGCGCCGGAGCTCCCCGACGGCGCCCTGCAGGGGATCGTCGACGACTTCGAGAAGCAGCACGCGAACATCAAGGTCAAGCTCATCAGCGGGCCCTACGACAGCACCCAGGACCAGACCTTCACCGCGGCGGCGTCCGGGACGCTGGCCGACGTCGTGGGCCTGGACGGCGCCTGGGTCAGCGACCTGCACAAGCAGGGTGCCCTGGCCGACATGACGGACCTGATGGGGACGGCCGGCTACGACGACTCCCAGCTGGCCAGCCAGGTGAAGCTGGAGGGGAAGACCTACATGGTCCCCGTGGTCAACTTCGTCTACCCGATGTTCGTCAACACCGACCTGCTCACCAAGGCGGGGGTCACCGGGATCCCGGCCACCCGCACCGCGTTCAAGGCCGCCGCCGACGAGGTGTCCGCCGTGGACGCCCAGACCAAGGGCTGGGTCGTCCCCCTGTCCACGGAGAACCCGAACGGCATCCAGAACGACGTGATGTCCTGGGCCTGGGCGTCGGGCGGGAGCATGCTCAAGGACGGCAAGCCGGACCTCACCAACGCCGCGGTGACGTCGGCGACGCAGTTCGTGAAGGACCTCTACGACGCCGGTGACGTCACCCCGGGCGCGCTGACCCTGCAGGAGACCGACAAGGTCAACGAGTTCAGCAACGGCCGCGTCGGCATGATGATCGACTCGCTGTCGCACATCGACAGCATCAAGAAGGCGTCCCCGAACCTGAACTTCACGGTGGCGCCGATCCCCGTCGAGGACGGCTACACGGGCAAGACCGGGCTCCCCTACGCCTCCTGGGGCATCGGGGTGGCCGACCAGTCCGAGCACAAGCAGGAGGCCTTCGAGTTCGTGCAGTACCTGATGAGCGAAGCCGTGAACTCGAAGCTGTCGACCGTCGCGAACGCCTTCCCGGGGAACACGACCTCCAAGCCCGACCTGTCGGGGGCCGACCCGCTGTACCAGCAGGCCTTCGACATCTACCAGAAGAGCACCCCGGTCAACGAGTTCGTCGGCCTGCCCACCGCGGACGAGCTGATGCGCTCGTTCGACGAGGAGTTCCAGAAGTCGCTGGACGGTCAGCAGAGCGTCGGCCAGGCGCTGGAAGCGGCGCAGACCGCGTGGGAGAGCAAGTTCTGAGGTTGCCACCGGGGTGCGGTCAGACCGGGCCGCACCCCCTCCCTCACCCCTCCTCGAAGGAGTCGCCATGGCGCACGCACCCGCCGCTGCGCTCGGTACCACCGTCACACCGGGCGGACGCGCCGGCCGCGCCCAGCCGAACCGCCCCCGCCGCACGCTCCTGCCCTACGGCCTGATCCTGCCCACCGCGGTCCTGCTCGTCGTCCTCATGGTCGTCCCGGTCGTCATCGTGCTCGCCAACAGCGTGTTCACCCAGGTGGTGACCCGCGACGGCGGCCGGTTCGCGGGGCTGGCGAACTACGTGAGCGTGGTGACGGACCCAGGGTTCTGGCCGGCCACCCTCAACACCGGGATCTTCTCCGGCGTCAGCGTCGTGGTCCACCTCGTCATGGGCCTCTGCTTCGCCCTCCTGCTGAACAGCCCGCTCATCGGCACGCTGACCACGGGCATCTTCCGCACCATCCTCATCCTGCCCTGGCTGTTCACCGCCGCCGTCATCGCGGTGCTGTGGCGGCTGATCCTCGCGCCGACGGGCATCGTCAACTACGCGCTGGAGCAGCTCGGGATCATCCACACGTCGATCCAGTGGTTCGGCGACCCCTCCACCGCCCTCGTCGCCGTCACGCTCATGAACATCTGGGCCGGCTACCCCTTCTTCATGATCAGCCTCATCGCGGGCCTGCAGGGCATCCCCGCCGACCTGCACGAGGCCGCCACCGTCGACGGCGCCAACGCCTGGCAGCGCTTCTGGAACATCACCATCCCCCAGCTGATGCCGATCATCCTGTCGATGGCGGTGCTGGACCTGCTCTGGACGACCCAGCAGTTCGCCCTGATCTGGCTCACGACCGGCGGCGGCCCCCTCGGGCGCACCGAGATGCTGTCGACGTTCACCTACAAGCTCGCCTTCGGTGAGTACGACCTCGTCCAGGCCTCGGCCAGCGCCGTCCTCGTGCTGCTCTTCAGCCTCGTCGTCGCCGTGTTCTACGTGCGCCAGCAGCGGAGGGTCGCCTGATGTCGATGACCAGGACCAGCCAGGTGCGCCTGCAGCGGACGGGGACGATCGCCGGCCTGGTGGTCGCCTCCGTGATCGCGGGCTTCCCGATCCTCTGGATGCTCGTCAGCTCCTTCAAGACGAACAGCGAGGTCTTCGCCTACCCGCCGAAGATCCTGACGGAGGGCTTCTCCCTCGACGCCTACACCGCCGTCTTCGCCGACCCGGTCAAGCTGCGGTTCTTCGTCAACAGCTACGTCGTCGCGATCACCGTGACGCTGGCCACGCTGCTCATCTCGGTCCTCGCCGCCTACGCCTTCAGCCGGTACGAGTTCCGCGGCAAGGGGGCCATGAGCGTCATCATCATCGGCGTGCAGGCCGTCCCCCCGATCACCCTGCTGATCCCCTACTTCAGCCTCATCGTGGCCCTGAAGCTCTACAACACCTACGGCGGGCTCATCCTCACCTACATGGTGTTCACCGTGCCGTACGCGGTGATCATGATGACGAGCTACTTCAACACGCTGCCGAGGGAGCTGGACGAAGCCGTGAAGGTGGACGGCGCCGGCCCGCTCACCGCCCTGTTCCGCATCCTCGTCCCGATCGCCATGCCGGGCATCGTCTCCGTCGGCGTCTACACCTTCATGATCGCCTGGAACGAGTACCTCTTCGCCCTCACCCTCACCCGCACCACGGACATGCGCACGCTGCCGATCGGCATCCAGCTGCTCCTGGGGCAGAACAACCAGGAGTGGGCGCAGCTGATGGCGATGAGCCTGCTCGGGATGCTCCCGGTCCTCGTCCTCTTCCTCGTCTTCCAACGCTGGTTCATCGGGGGACTCACCTCCGGCGCTGTCAAGAGCTGAACCGCGGCACCCCGCAACCCCACCCAGAAAGAGGATCCTCCATGCTGCTCAACGGCACACGCCTGCTGTCCGTCGCGAACGAGCACGACTTCGCGGTGCCCGCCTTCAACATCAGCGACTGGGCGATGTTCAACGGCATCATCGCGATCAGCGAGGAGAAGCAGTCACCGCTGATCGTCGCCATCCACCCGGACGAGCTGAGCCACATCGGCGTCGAGCTGCTGCCCGCGATCCTGCGCAAGGCGCAGGCCGCCTCGGTGCCGGTCACGGTGCACCTCGACCACGGCGCCACCTTCGAGCAGGTGCTGCTCGCCATCCAGTGCGGCTTCACCTCCGTGATGATCGACGCCTCGATGCTCCCGTTCGACGAGAACGCCGCGATCGTGCGCAAGGTCGTCGAGGCCGCCCACGCCGTGGGCCTGTCCGTCGAGGGCGAGCTGGGCACCATCGGCAAGACCGACGGCTACGCCGAGGCGGGCAGCGACGACATCATCTACACGAAGCCCGAGGAGGCCGCGCGCTTCGTGGCGGAGACCGGCGTGGACAGCCTCGCGGTCGCCATCGGCACCCGGCACGGGCTGTACCCCTCCCACCTCAAGGCCGAGCTCAAGCTCGACCTGCTGCAGGAGGTCAAGGCGGCGGCCCCGCTGCCGATCGTGCTGCACGGCGGCTCGAACAACCCCGACCACGAGATCGCCCAGTCGGTCAAGCTCGGGGTCAACAAGATCAACATCTCCAGCGACATCAAGGTCGCCTACCACCGCGCGGTCCGCGAGGTGCTCGACGCCGACCCGTCCGTGCGCGAGCCGAACGTCGTCCAGCCGCCGGCGCTGGAGGCCATGAAGCTCGTCGCGGCGCAGAAGATCGACCTCTTCGACGCCGCCGGCAAGGCGTCCCTGTACTGATGGCCCCGCTCGCTCCCCCGGCCCCGGCCGGTCGCCCGGCCGCGGAGGAGGTGCTGCTCGGGCTCGGCAACACCGTCGACGAGGAGATCGTCTGGGACGACCGGACCGTCTCCGGCCTGCTGCGCCACCACGGCGTGCGGGTCGGGGACGGGCCGGTCGCCGGCCCCCTGGGCACGGAGGCCGACCTGCTCCGCGCGCTGCTGGCCCACCTGCGCGACGGGGACGGCGGCGAGCACTTCGTCGCCTCGAAGGAGCTCCTCGCGGGGTTCGCCGGGCACTTCCGCAGCGAGATCACCCTGGGCGGCACCAACGTCCGCGCCGCCCTCGCGATGCGGGTGCTCGGGCGGCCCTCGACCGTGCACCTCGTGAGCACGAACGAGCACACGCGGCGCCTGCTCCCGCCCGACATCGCCGTGGTCTCCAGCGCGGAGCAGGACTCGCTGGACCTGCACGTCATCGTGCAGTTCCCCGTGCAGGCCGTGGTGCAGGCCGTCGACGGCACCCTCACGACCTCGCGCGCGAACCGCGTCATCCTGACCAACGACGTCCCCAACCGCGAGCTCGTGATCGCCGAGGAGTTCGGCGACGCGGTCGCGCGGGCTCACGTCGTGCTCGTCTCGGGCTTCAACTCCACCCAGGAGCCGCCGGTGCTCGAGCAGCGGATGGCCGACGTGCTCCGGCACCTGCGGCGGCGCTCCCCCGACGCGGTCGTGGTCTACGAGCACGGCGCGTTCCACGTGCCGGCGTTCTCCGACCGCGTCCGCGAGGTCGTCGGCCCGCACGTCGACGTCTGGTGCTGCAACGAGGAGGAGCTGCAGGCGCACCTCGGTCACACCGTCGACCTGCTCGACCCCCCGCAGGTCCTCGCGGCGGCCCGGAAGCTGCACGCGGACGTCGGTGCTCCGACGCTGATCGTGCACACCCGCCACTGGGCGCTGGCCCTCGGAGGGCAGGTGGCACGGCGGGAGGCGATGCTGCGCGGCGGCACCGAGCTCGCCGCCGCGCGGTACGGGTGCGGGGACGCGCTCACGGCGCAGGACGTGGCCGAGGCGCGCCGGTGGCCCCGGCAGGCCGACGGCGAGGAGTTCGCGACCTGCCTCCAGCGGCTCGGCGGTGACGAGGTCTCCTGCGTCGCCGCCCTGGAGGTGCCCACCAGCCGGCCGACCACCATCGGGCTCGGCGACACCTTCGTGGGCGGGGTCGTGGCCGCTGTCGCGTCCCTGTCCCGCTGAGCTCGCCGGAGACGGCAGGACGCCCCGGTCCGCAGTGCGCGGACCGGGGCGTCCCGGTGGTTCTCAGCCGTGTTCAGCCGTGCTCAGCGCAGGTCGAAGCGGTCGAGCTCCATGACCTTCTGCCACGCCGCGGCGAAGTGCCGGACGAACAGCTCCTGCGCGTCGTCGGAGGAGTAGACCTCCACGATGCCGCGCAAGATGGAGTTGGAGTTGAACACCAGGTCGACGGCGGTGGCCGTGCGCACGACGGTCCCGTCGGCGTCCAGGCCCTCGTAGACGCCCTCCGCGTGCGTGGCCGAGCGCCACTGCACGCCCAGGTCGAGCAGGTTGCGGAAGAAGTCCTGCGACAGGACGCCCGGGGTCTCGGTGAACACCCCGTGCTGCACGCCGCCCGTGTTCGCCCCCAGGACCCGCAGGCCGCCGACGAGGACGGTCATCTCGCGGGCGGTGAGCTCGAGCATGTACGCCCGGTCCAGCAGCAGCGTCTCCGGGTGGAGCTTGCTGCTCGGGTCGATCCAGTTGCGGAACCCGTCGGCGCGGGGCTCGAGCCAGCGGTGGTTCTCGACGTCGGTCTGCTCCTGCGTGGCGTCGGTGCGCCCGGGCGAGAACGGCACCGTCACGGTGACGCCCGCGTCGGCCGCGGCCTTCTCCACCGCGGCGGTCCCGCCGAGGACGATGAGGTCGGAGAGGGAGACCTGCTTCCCCGTGGCCGCCTCGAACTCGCCCTTGACCCGCTCGAGCACCGGCAGGACGTCGCGGACGCCCTCGTTGACGGCCCAGCCGAGCTGGGGCTCCAGGCGCACGCGGGCGCCGTTGGCGCCGCCGCGCTTGTCGGTGCCCCGGTAGGACGCCGCCGCGGACCAGGCGGTGTGCACCAGCTGCGAGACGCTCAGGCCGGCGGACAGCAGGCGCTGCTTGAGGTCGGCGACCTCCGCCTCGCCCACGAGCTCGTGGTCGACGGCGGGCGTCGGGTCCTGCCAGACGAGCTCCTCGGCCGGGACGTCCGGGCCCAGGTAGCGGCTCTTCGGGCCCATGTCGCGGTGCAGGAGCTTGAACCACGCGCGGGCGTACTGGTCGGCGAAGTACTCGGGGTCGCGGTAGAAGCGCTCCGAGATCTCGTGGTAGGCGGGGTCCGCCATCAGCGCGAGGTCGCTCGTCAGCATCATCGGGGCGTTCCGCTTGCCCTCGATGTGCGCGTCCGGCACCAGGTCCGCCGCCGCCGGGTCCTTGGGCTTCCACTGCTTGGCGCCCGCGGGGCTCTCCGTGAGCTCCCACTCGTGGCTGAACATCGTCTCGAAGTACGTGTTGTCCCACGTGGTGGGCGTGGGGGTCCACGCCCCCTCGAGCCCGCTGGTGATGGCGTCCGCACCCTTGCCGGTGCCGAACTCGCTCTTCCAGCCCAGGCCGTTGCCGTGCACGGGGCAGCCCTCGGGCTCCGGGCCGACCAGCTCGGGGTTGCCGGCGCCGTGGGTCTTGCCGAAGGTGTGCCCACCCGCGATGAGCGCGACGGTCTCGACGTCGTTCATGCCCATGCGGCCGAAGGTGACGCGGATGTCGTGGGCCGAGCCCAGCGGGTCCGGCTGGCCCTTCGGGCCCTCGGGGTTCACGTAGATGAGGCCCATGGTGACGGCCGCGAGGTGGCCCTCCTCGAGGTCCAGCGGCTGGTCGTCGGCGTAGCGCTCGTCGCCGAGCCAGGTGTCCTCGGGACCCCAGAACACCTCGCCGGGCTGCCAGTCGTCCGCGCGACCGAAGCCGAACCCGAAGGTCTTCAGGCCCATGTCGTCGTGCGCCACGTTGCCGGCCAGGACCAGCAGGTCGGCCCAGGAGATCTTGCGGCCGTGCTTCTGCTTCACCGGCAGCAGCAGGCGGCGCGCCTTGTCGAGGTTGGCGTTGTCGGGCCAGCTGTTCAGCGGCGCGAAGCGCTGCCCGCCCTCGCCACCGCCGCCGCGCCCGTCGGCGATGCGGTAGGTGCCGGCCGCGTGCCACGACATGCGGATGAACAGGGGCCCGTAGTGGCCCCAGTCGGCCGGCCACCAGTCCTGGGAGGTGTGCATGACCTCGACGAGGTCGCGCTTGAGCTCCTCGACGTCGAGCTTCGCGAACTCCGCCGCGTAGTCGAAGTCCTCGCCCAGCGGGTCGGAGTCCCGCGACGGCTTGTTCAGGACCGACAGGTCGATCTGGTTCGGCCACCAGTCCTGCGCGGTGCGCGGGCGGCCGTTCGTCGCCGGCGTCGGCGCCTTGATCGCCGGGTTCTCGCTCTCGCTGGTGCTCTCGGACTGGGTCTTG
>Ga0160428_1001205_pt1 | contig 20972 bp, 7 predicted proteins | sample SolpanmetagenomM_FD_108198 | JGI IMG/M metagenome (GOLD analysis project Ga0160428, IMG submission 108198) | Solar panel surface microbial communities from Lawrence Berkeley National Laboratory, California, USA - M | ecosystem: Engineered > Built environment > Solar panel > Unclassified ... | reverse complement strand
CATCATCTCCGAGCAGGAAGCGGGTGTGCAAATCACCACCATTTAAACACTGGGCAACGTCGAAGCTAGTGCTCAGATAGGCGAAGCACAATTCTTGTCCGTTGCGCCCGCTTCTTTGCCAGGCTTCTAGCACTTTTTAGTCCTGCTTGTTCCTCATCCTCAAACGGGCACTACACCCGTCCTGCTCTCGCAGCATCTTTACTTCATCTCGCTAGACCACATCGGCCACTCTCAGCCGAGGTACGCCCACAGCGTTACGACATAGCATACACTCTGGACCTGCACAAGCGCATTTCCTTACAAAGCACGAGGCTCACTAGCCCGCCAGCCGTTGCCTTGTCCTTCCCGTCCCAGGGCGTGCAGCACACTTTTCCCATCTCGAAACAGAGCCTTGTACATCATCGCGCCTTTAGGAGCATCTTGGACAGCCTATCTGTATGATCTCTACCCGTTCACTGCACAACCTCAAGTCAAACGGACATTAGTCCCCGGATCTTGCAATCAAGCCTACACGAATCCGTCGCTTTTAGCTACCGTTCGTTCCTGTCCTTAGCTGGTTTTGACAAGCGCCTCTGCAATCACTTTGTTACACGCCAAAACTAGTCTCAGGGTGCACACCCACAACTCGCGCAACAACAATGGCTGCTACCGCCAGCTATACTCCTGACCATCTGTCAAACGGATACACGTCAACTACGAGCGCATACACGAACGGTCACCACGCTTCCTCTATGGATGGAAGACACGATGAATACTCGCATTCAGGTTTGAGCTCGCCCTATCAGCAACAGCATCAGCAACAGCTGTACAGCGCACAGCATTCTGAGGACTCTGTAGATGCGACCTCAGCGTCACAGTACACCACGGGTGCAGATGTCAAGTTCAACCCACCTGCAACACCAATATCTGAGTATGGCATCAATCCGTCACCAGCGCGCTCGACGCAGTTCCCGGAGTACATGCAGAGACCGCAGTACCACGACGGCGCGCCACGCTATCATCACAGTGCCGCTCCTCCGGCTGCAGGTGCAGGAATACCTCAAACAACAAGTCCGTCTATGCACACGTCTGAAGAGGACACTCCAATTGGAGATGTTTCTGATGCGCTCGATCCATCCTCTAACACAGATATACATGCAGATCCTTCAATAGCAGCACCACCATCTCATGCATATACCGCTCACCACTATACACCTTACGCCCCTCAGCAAGATGCACCTCACTATCCTCCTCAACACATGTATCCACCACATCAATATGGATATCCACCTCATGCTATGCCTGGAGCATATGGACACGTGCCACCGACAATGAGTCAGCCTGCACCTATGGTAGCTCAAGGACCCCGTCCGCCAGGAGTAAGTGATGTGTGCAAGCACCCTCTTGCAGACGAAAGAGACTGACATAACTTGTAATAGGGCGGCCATCCTCTTTCAACTGTCTACTCCTTCGTCCCCATTCCTGGCACTCATCAGCAAAAAAGACCGCGAAGGCGTTATGAAGAAATAGAAAGAATGTACAAATGTGGTTGGCAAGGTTGTGAAAAGGCATACGGGACACTCAACCATCTCAACGCGCATGTTACCATGCAAACTCATGGCACAAAAAGGACACCAGAAGGTGAGCAATCAAAGACTTCTTCTGGGATAATTCGCGTTAAGACGCGTCAAGGCGCGTCATACTAATTTGTTGTGTCAATAGAGTTCAAAGAGATTCGTAAAGAATGGAAACAACGCAGAAAGGAGGAAGACCAAGCTCGAAAAGCTGTAGAGGAACGACAACATCAGCATCATGCAGCTGCCGCGGCCGCAGCAGCAACAGGACAACCATCAATACACGTGGACGGCCACATGGTACAAGACGGCGTGTCGCACAGCTCCAACGGCTATCCTCCACAAGTTCGTCCTCAGCTACCGCCACCCATGGGCTATGCTCCTGCAGGAGGTGCATCACCGTATGTGCAGCAAAGTCCCAGCATTGAGGGTATGCCTCAGTACTCCAATGCGCACATGCCAGCATACTACCCTCATTCGCCGTACAACGGTAGTGGTAACGGCATGTATCAAGGTAGTAAGTCGATCTTATGCACGATAAGCAGTACGCAGTTCTGATTTTCTTTCCCCAGGCGACAGCGACTCTCCCACTGGGCCACCCCACAGTGCGCAATGACCTTTGATGAAGATCACCGATCCTGTATATTCGAGCACTTCCCGGATTGAATGTTTTCTTCCACTTTGCAATATGGTGCGGCAGTACAAAGCTTCAAGCTTGGTTCGACTATAGATACCGTGGAGCGAGCATGCTTTCGTTGGCGAGGCAGAGTCCCTCTCTTTTCTTTTCTCTATCAAGACTGATTTGAAACATAAAGGTTCTTTGTACATTGGATGGACAATGGAAGCCAGACAGATACCCCAGGGCTGTAAGTTTGGCGTTAGGCAGGGCGAAGGTGATGTGCCTGTGGCATATTTCAGGCTAGGGAAGGATGTCCAATCATTAAAAAATGGGGACGCTTGTACGATTTTCCAACGACGACGACAGAGATAGACGACATCTTATACTCTTTCTTTTTCACACTTTTTATTTTGTGGATAGACTTATTTTCCAAAAATGCACTACCATGTCCTTGTTCTTATACTACGGCTCAGACTAGCAGCACTAGTGCGCCTAGCCTTGCCTTGTCAGCACGAATAAGCTCCAGAAGGCTTGTGTGAGTGAGACATTTTCCTTGCCGCACTTGCCGTTAGTGTCTGTACGGGCGTCATGCATCTTTTTTGAGTCGAATACGAAAACGAGCGGTTTGTGATGCTGGTGTCGTCTGCACGAGGCAACTCTAGTCTTGGATGCTCGTCTTGGATGCTCGATGTGAAAGGGAAGGGAGTGAGGGGCACTATATACCTACGAGCCATGCCATCATAATCACATTATCAAGAAACTCATCAAGACCGAACCGCAAATTATACTCTGCAAGTGTAGCAGTCACTTAATACTGTGTACTGTCGTCGTTACTTGCTGCCTACAACGTGGCAGCAAGATCTTAACCAAGATCCGAGCAAGATATGGCGCAACGAACAACCATGAGCACGGCACTTTCTATCCGTGCGCAGTTGTCCGCAAACGTAAGCGCTAAGGCTAGCTACATCACCAAAAGCAAGGAACACAACTGCTTCGCAGCAAGAAGCGCCGAAATGTCATGTATTGGCTCTCCGTGGTCGAAGCTAATGTAGTGTCAAAATACGTCGAAAAGGCGCCAAGACTGCACCGTGCGCTAGGATCTTGAACTACATGCTTAAGCTTAAAAAGTCTACGAAAGCGTTGGAACTTGCTGCCTTGCGTGACTTGTGTCACTGTGTGTGACTTGTGACTGGGCTGTTGCGGTAGGGTGAGGTATACGAAAGGAGCTTGGGTGGTGATGTTGTGCTAGGAACGGTCGCTAGCTTTGAAGGCAGAATGCTTGTGGTTTTTTGCTCGGCAAAAGTCGGTGGTCGTAGTAGGGTAGTCGGATGTTGCGAAGACGCCGGCGATCCCACGACGACTGCAAAAGCTCCATATCGTGGTCGGTTTTATACACTCATGATACTGTCACTCTCCCGCCCTTCTCGAGCTGCGGCATGGTCTAAAGCTAGCAGGGGGGCGTCAAGTTAATGTGACTCGTGCTTGGACTCGAATTCTAGCAAGATAAGGCCATGTCGCCGTCACCCGAATTCAAGTGACACTCAACCTAAAGACCGCACTGCTGTCGAGGTCCAATGATTTTGTGAGTGCGGGGCACTGGCTTCAGCATTGCTCCCTTTTATCTCAGTCCCCTGTTCAGTATGGTACTGTTAACTGAACGGGTGGGCATGCACTTATATGATGAGCGGTTGAGTAAGCCTTGCGTCGCTACGCTCAAAGACTGCATAGGATTTCATCATACAGTTTCCGCACTTTCGTCCTCTTGTCAGGCAGGTTTTTCGACGGATTCATATCGGTTTGGGACGTTGAAGTCCAAGCCACATGTTCGTGATCTGACGCAGCATAGTGGATAGCCATTGCAAGAACGAAAGGAACTGATTTAAACTATTCAGTGAGAGAGTTGGATAAACACTCGACTGGTATTTTTACTCCTAGATACAGTGCTGGGCATGGTCATGTTGATGAGGCATTTTGTGCGGACAAGAAAAAATGATCCGATACGCAAAGCATCATAAGTCTACCGAGGGTGAAGTGAAAGTGCGAACTAGCAAAACCACGATCTGGCTCGAAAGCTACAGCATGGAAGGTTATCTGCGCGGTTGATGGAGCATCTTCTCAGGACGGCTACAAATGGAATGGAAGGCAAGCTTTCGTACTGCTACATGGACGAATGCGAGGTGACTCAGAAGAGCAAGGTATTGAGGTATCGAGGATGGCCACGAACGAGAGATGGTTGTGCAGGGTGTGCTAGTCACGGGAAATCGGTCGACGCGATGGAGAAGGAGCCTTGCATTCATACAAGAAGCACTTGGTCGGGCAGCTATGGAACCAACAGCATCTTTGACTGTTTCCCTCATTCATATGCTGTGCAATATGAAGTGTGCAATGTTAGCTGCTTTCGGAAGAGCGCCAAGTTTTTCCTTTGTCTAGATGAGTGTAATTATTTTTGAAAGTAGTGTGCGAACTGGGGTCAAATGAAGCTTGCTTTGTTAGCTTTGCGACCACAACTAAGATCGAAGCCAGCTTAACCGACGTAAAACCTGTATAGATGCAAATGCTCAGGAAGAACCAATTTACTTCATTAGTGTATCTGCTCTTCCTAGGAATGCTTATTCTGTTCCGTACTAGCTTTAGTCTTTGCCATCTAAACGAGCAGTATTAGTAAGGTCTATAGCATACATGGACAATAACCATTGCATCATAAAGACTGCCTTCAAAGTGGATGCATTTAATCCCTGCTCATAACGCTGTCTTACTGGAGTTGCTGTCTCCTACTGTAAATAGTCTTAGTCGGCAAAGAAACGTCTGATGTTGTAATGCCCAAAAGTACCACATTCCAGATCCGTCTCAGCTCCGCTGCACGCTCACCAACATTGCATGCGGTACCATTGTGTCTCATAAGCTTCCCATTATGTTAGAGCCCTGCCGTATCTCTCAACCAACAAAGGGCTCGGGCTGTCACTTGCCACCGATCACTCCGAAGGAGATCCAAGATATCCTCTTCAATTGTTCAGATAACCCATCAGTGTATTGACATGATATGATCGTCTCAGTCGTGCGCACACCGCTGCGATCACGCATCCTTTGTATTGTGCATATGTATAGCTTGTTTTCCAACCCCTTTTAAAAATACGAGCACTTCATTATGCCATATCTCAGCCGTTATTAAATTAGTTCATGTAATATCTGGAATTTTCAGCCTATCAAGCTTCGGGGATCTGGTTTAGGGGTATAACGTCTCATTCGCATTGAGAAGGTCTTGGGTTCGATTCCCGTAAGTAATATAGCACGATAAATGCCTAGAAATCAATTACTGACTGCCTCGAAGAAGTTCTCCAGCTTACGCTCTTTCTTTTGCACTCTTCAGCTTCATTTTAGCATGTCTGTAGCGTCGTAAGGATCATTTTAACTCCTCAGAATATGAGGCTGGCGTGGCGGCGGTGGATACCTAAGCCCAAAGGCGGGTTTTGGGCTTGGCGAACGGCACATCTTGTAGCCCTTCTCTCCAGCTTCATTTTGGTCTATTCAGATCTTGCACCGGCCTAGAAACGGAGAAGCAACGGCAAAATTGCTGAGGTGCTTCTTTTGAAGTCGAGTGAAAAGTATTCTTTTTGTGTTTTGTGCAGTGCCAGTACCGCAAGAAGTGCTCTGAGTTCTCGATGTCTTATTATCCGTAAGTATGTGTAACTTAGTACTTGTCTTCCTTATTGTTATGGGTGTACAAGTCAGAGACTGCTGGTGTCAATGTAGATACCTGTTATCAAGAGGATATTAGTATGCAGGAAAGCCTTAGAGGACAAGGCATGGTAGGCTTCAAAGGACAAAGAAGATTTGATGATACAGATCACAGAGGCAGGCCATCAACAAGAACAAGTACATAATCAAGACAAAGACGTGTCATTATGAAGATCAAAGCAAGTCTTCATTCGAGCTATTTATTATACACTTCAAGCAGACTGTAAAGACCAACTCAGGCATCCGGCAAGAATCTGCACATTCTGAACGATATACTGAGGTAGCCTTTGCTCTGCTGGCTTTCCTTTTCATCTACCTCCTTCCATAACGAGATGTAACGCCGATATAATATGCTCCTATGCACCGTGCTTACGATGCAATTCTTGATTAATCCCAGACTATCATCAGTCATACCCTTTCATAGGCTCCTTTTGCGCAAAATAAGAAAAACAGCAATCTTTCAACATGCACCACCACTCAAGCAAAGCCAAAGTACTCTCCTCCAGTAGTTATAGCAGTCATGAGGTTCTTTCTCAACGCCTCGTAGCTTTCAGCTTCAGGCAGATCGAGTTCTAAGATGTTGTTAGCAATGGCTAAGAGCTAAACGGAGAATGAATCTTAGACTTACGGTTGAAGCAAGTATGCGAACTCGGCAACCTATCCTTATCACCATAGTCCTTATGGATACTGAACCTTGTGTATCCATTCATACCTTCCAACTCCTTGAATCCATTGAGTGGGACCTTTCCAGTACCAGTAACAAACTGCAACAACTTTGCTCTCTCTTCCTTGTCAAATGACCTGACAGCACGCCAGAACCATTGAATCTGAGGGGAGCTGACATTGTAGTTGACGTAATCTGCATTGTTCTTCCAGTCATCGACATCAATTTCAGGCATACCCGAGATAAGGAGTTCAAGTTCTCCCTCATCGAAGATGGAGATGAGCTCGGCGGGGACGATGTCGTGGAAGCCTTGCAGGAAGTGGAGGAGCTGCTCTTGCACTGAGCCGGTCAGGCGGTATTCGGTAACCAGACGAACATATTCGTGCTTGTTTTCGTTGGTGACGGCGACGTTGCGGCCATTCTCAATTAGATCCACAATCTCAATAGCACCAAAGTTGTCTTTCTCAACGGAGAACGTCTCAGTAATGATGTCCGTGATATCATTCTCGAGCATCCATCTGAGTGAATTGGTATACTCGAGGTCGATTGTCTCCAAGTCCTTCAACGAAACTGATTTGCCGAGAATACGCTTGTACACGGCTCTGCTGAAGTGACAATCCAAGACACGGTTTTCGTAGAGTGCCTTACCGATGATCCTTCCAATAAAGTGGAAGTACTTGAGATGATCTTCGTTGATGCTGCTAAGAGGGTTCGGGTGGAAGGTAGTACGGTCGGACGCCACAGGATTGAAAAGCGCATTGTCGGCGTTGAACATCTGTCTTGCCAAAACCTGGAACCATTCACGAGTGACACCACCAGCATCAACACCTTCCTCACCATGGAAGCGAATATTGAGCTTGCCATACTTGATCTCCTCAGCCTTCTTGAAGAAGAGCGAGCGGTAAGAGTCGTTAAACACTTGATCACGTCGAATATTGAGTTGGAGTGCTGGATGAGGAATGGCCCTTTGTTCGGCGGTTCTGTAGTGGAGTCTTCTGCTGAAGTAGTTCCGCTTATTGTCGAATTCCAAAACCCCTGCGTTCTTGACGAGTATAGCAAAAGATCCACTCATAAGCTTGGGGTTCTGGCGGACAAGGTCGTTCAATATCTTCTTATGACTATTGGTGAAATTGAAGAACACTCCTTTCATAGCTGGCTCAGGAGCAGGAGTTGTTGGTGCCGAACCCTTCATCACAAGCGAGCGACTGTCTTTGAGCGTCAGTCCTTTGCACACAACCATCAATGACTCAATCAAGGGAAGAAGGATCGTCGCCACGTTGAGGAAGTAGCGCTCTGAGGATTGCTGAGTTGCAGACAGACATCCACTCAATTGCTCCCAAAGACCACGGAAGGATGGGTCTTCATAAAGCTTAGAGAGTAGTTCCCTACCACTTTCGTGAATGTCTTCAGATTGCTTGCCCAGTGTGTTCTTGTCGAACAAGTAGTCAAGCGCAGTGAGCAAACGGTTGAGCTTAGCTTGATCAGATCCAGCCGGCGAAAAGTTGGCAAGAGCCATACTTTGAGCATCCATCTCATTCTCAGCACCCTTGAGAGCCTGGATGAGCTGGCGGAGATCAATTTGAATCGAAGAAGCGAGTTCGTGAGCACGTTTAACCAGTTCTTGACCAAAAACAAGCCTTGCACCTGGGATAGCAGAAAGATTGTTGATTGTTGACAATGTATCACGGAAGGTTTTGCCATTACACTCACGGGCAGTGAGGACGTTAATGATCGAGCTCAAACTCTTCTCGGGAATTTCTGGTGCTGTCAACTCCTTCTTCTTGTCATCCATCTTATCGATCTTGGCTTGAGTAGTCTCTGGGACCGTTGTTGCTTGTCCGTCAGACGCCAGTGCACTGGCGCCATCTACAGCAGTCATTGAAGTGTTGGAAGAGGTCTTGGCCTGGGCCTGCTGCACCTCTTTCGGGGTCTCAAGCTTGTCCTTCCTGAGGAGAGTAGTCAAGGGCTGAGTAAGAATTTGCAAGAGCGAAGCAAGGTGTTCCATAACAGTAGGACTGTCAATGACCGCTTCACGCTCAAGTAGACTCAAGAGGGAATTGATAGGATAGCGTCCTGCTTTGTTGTCCTTGGCCTTGGCCTTGCCTTTACCCTTGAGCTTGGCGCTGGTGATGAATTCGTGCTCCGTCAAGAAGAATTTGGGGATGCTGGGTACAGCAGACGTGAGAAAGATAAGTGCATGAAGACAATGATCCATGACGATATTCGGAGATGTCTCGCTGAGATCGAAAGCAGGCTTATTAGCAGTGCGCTTGACGGACTGCGGCGTTTTCGATGCTGAAGTTGGCTGAGTGGCTTTCGTGGAAAGCATCTGGTAAGCTTTCTCGACACAAGCCGCATCTTGAGTACCGTCCTGGAGAATAGCCAGCAACGCACTCACGATTTCACCACGGGTCTGATGATTGCCGCACGCGTTCCTAAGAATCTCATTGAGACTGTTGCGAGAGCTTCCTTGCAACTTGACGAACATGAGACGGAGTAGAGTTGCGATGCCAGACTTATCCATCATCTGCACAATAGGTCGACGAGGCTTGACTTCAGCCCTCTCAGCTGTCCTTTCGTGGCGCGCAGGTGCTCCGTGGTCTCGCAAGCCCATCGATGCCAGGGTTGATTCGACAACTCCACGTCGTCGACCGCCCAACCGTCGAGCTTCAGCAGCAAGATCAGGTGGCAGAAGAGCCAAGATATCATCATCAGCATCGGCTAAGACTGACTGTCGCAGTATAGGATCGTCCAAGGCGGCAATGAAGCTAGCTGGATCCATATCCTCCGCTTGAGCTCGGCCGCCATTGTTAGCAGCAGATGCTCTTCTTCGAGCTTCTTCGCGTTCACGACGACGTCTGTCAGCTGCTTCGGACTGCAAAAGCTCATCGCGGATATCTGCTGGTAAAGCATTGAGGAAGTCCTGGTTGATGGTCGACGGCTCCTGTCCTGAGGCGATTGCTTGAGAACGTTGTTCAGCCACCTGCTGCATGATGACCTCTTCTCTCATCTCCTCGGGCAAGGCATCCAGGAACTCAGTATCAATACCCAGGTGGGTAATATCGTATGGACGGCCACGGATTGTGGTCATGACACGCTGCGCAGGCTCAGCTGGAGCGGCAGGAGTAGCTTCTTGTGCAGCTTGTGTCTCAACACCCTCCATTGCCTCACCCGCTTCGGCGTTCTGCGCGGATTGCTCTGCTTCTTGCGCACGACGTGCAGCTTCCTCTGCTTCGCGAGCCGCTTTCTCAGCAGCCTGCCGCTCTTCACGTTCTTTGCGCTCTTGCTCCTCCTTCTCTGCCAGCTGACGAAGACGCTCTTCTTCCTCTTTACGAGCCTTCTCTGCAGCCTCTTTGCGTACTTTGTCGGCCTTGATGGCAGGAGGTACGAGCAAGCGCAGAATGGCGTTGATGACGAGAGCGGCCTTCTTCGCAGTCATACCAGTTCCTGGACAAAGCATATTCGCCTCTTCGCGCCAGCGGTTGATGGTTTCGACTGGCTCAAATTCCATAGCAGTGATTGGGTCTGATCGACCTCTTCCAGGTGACCTTGCGCCTACTGGCCAGAAGGTACTGCGGGGATCATTGACACCAGGCATTGAGACATGAATAGTCGAGTGCAATTGACCTGGGGCACCATGACCGTGATGGTGATGCTGATGCATGGCCTGGAAGAGAGGACCACTCCCACCACCGCCTGCTTGTGACTCAACAACCTGAATCAAGTTGTCCAAACCAGGGAAAGTGTGGTCACCAGCAAGTTGTCGCAGTACAGCTCCAATATCATGAGGAGCACCGGGTCCACTGGGCAGAACCATGTCAAGAGCACCTCGCAAAGATGGCTGGTGCCAGGGTGGCCGACTAGCTTGTACATCATCTCGTGGAGCTGGTGCAGAGTCACCCTCGATGCCTTGTCTAGTACGATCGAGTAGGGGATTTTGCGCATTGTCGATAGGACGTGTTTGATCAGCAGGTCGATGTGAGCGATAGCCGCCCATCAGGTTGTCTGCTCGTGGCGGGAGATAGCGGAATTGTGGTGCTCGACCAAGCAGGTGAGTACGGCCAAAGGCTGGCATGATGCCTGGTGCGAGAAAGCCGGCATCGTCATCTTCCATCTCGAATTCACCGTCAAGATACCCATCATCCTCATCATAGTCCTCTTCGCCATCTTCTCCATCATCACCGTCGCTTTCGTCAATAAGCTGATCATCCTCCACGTCCATGTCCAGGACCTGGTTACCAGGAGGATCAACCAGTGCTCCGTGACCAGTGTAAGCACCAAGATCGTTGTCGGATTCGTCGTCTTCATCACCATCTGCAGGTTCACCAAGCATGTCGATTACTTCTTCCACATCATCCGCACCAGCATATCCCATTCCCTCCTCATCGTCTTCACCTTGATCTTCCCAGCCATCATCGTCTTCTTCCCCATCGGCGAGATTGTGCTCAAGCTCCTCCAGAACTTCAAGGCGTGCGTCGTCGTCTTCCGAATCATCGTCGTCATCACTGTCGTCGTCATCGTCATCGTCCTCGTCCATTTCATCATCTTCGTCCATGTCATCGTCACCATCCTCGTCGAGGTCGACTTCAATGTGCATAGGCATATCCCCAGAAAGACCTTCGATTGGGCCAAGGCCTTCCATCTCCTCATCTTCGTCACTAACGACATCATCATTGTCAGCTTCGTCTTCGTCATACTCCATGTCATCAGCGTATTGCTCGCCGTACATCTCTTCGTCTTCGTCATCCTCTTCATCGTCTTCAGATTCAGTATCGATACTTTCTTCTCTGCCTGGCTCGAACATGCCGAGAGTGGAGTTGCGGTAGAAGTCGGGGGTATCTTCTCGGTCTTCGCCGATTTCTGAAGTGGAAGTTGCGGAGGAGATATCATCGTCATCAGTGGTGCCAGCACCAGAGACAGAGGAGTCCGAGGACATGCTGAGCTCGATGGCTGTCTGCGTCAGCAATCTCAAAGGCCTAAGAACGTACTTGACCACCCTTTTAGCGCCTGTGAGAGTAAGGTCAACATCAGAGATTGAGCTAGTCAATACACCAATATAGTTCTTCTCAAACATCACCTTAGCAATCAGCTTGTTGCTGGGAATAAGGCTAGCCGGATCAACGTCAGAGCGGCGAAAAGGTGAGGAACTGGCGGGACGAGCTGCCAGCATGCGGTCGAAGAGGTCGGCCATTGACAACAATCGAGATCCTTTGAGGTCGAACGACTCGGTGGACATGTTGGCGTCCTTGTAAGCTTTGAGCGCATGCTCAAGCACAAAACGCCTGACAAATGCTAGATCCGGCTCATCTTCCTCGTCAGTGGAGTCGACCCTTTTACGATTCCTTTCGGGAGTTCTTGAACACAGAGCTACGATGACACTGATAGCCCATGATGAAACACAACTCTTCTTCCTACCAGCAATGTCTTCAGGGTGCTGTACGCTGCCAGTAGGGAGCAAACTGTTGAGGAGGTAGTTTAGTACACCAGATCGGGGCTTCGAAGGCGTCGCAGCTTGGGTATCGGATTTACGGGAGAAGTTGATGAACTCAACCTTGGTTCTGTTGTAACTGGCAAGGAGTTCGGTCAAGCATTGCAAGACGAAACATCGATAGACGTAAATAGGATGTTCCTCTGCCTTGAACTCTGGCTTGACATCGATGATTGACTTCTTATCTTCCGTCTTACGCTCTGATGTCGTGGATGCAGAATCATCGGACATTTCCACGTCTTGCATCTGTTGCAAAGCCGGCTGTTGCAGAGTTGACCTGGTTTCCTTGTCATCAACATCTTTATACGTCATGAGTTCCGAAAGCAGATATCGTATTACACCATCAGGATTTTCGGCAGACGGGGTCTTGAGCTCAGAACCCGACTTCTTCTCTTCAGCGGGAGCCTCAATTGATGGGAATGGGTCTTCTAGTCCCGATAGCTGCAACATTGCCGCCGCGCCCATAGGAATTTGAACAGATGTCGGCTCTGATGTGGTGGCATCTTGTTTCTTCAATACCAGCACCTGAGGTGTCTGGCTGCGATCGAAGCGCGCCAGCTCAAGCAACTCATTCGTGACCTCTACGAAGATTTCGGGCGATCTTAGCACGAGATGTGCGGCACTATGCACATACAAAGTGGTATCAAGCCTTGGGTTCGGCTTCTCGAAGATAGCACGAATCTCAGTTCTCATGTACTGCCTCATAGTCGTCTCGTCCTCTACAATATGTCGTAGGATGATCATAACAGAGCTTCTGAACTTGCTATCCATGTTAATAGAAAGCTGCTTAAGCATGACGAAGAACTTCTGCATGTTGCGCTTCTCACTGAGCTTCTTTGCCACTTGTCGATCACGGGTTAGGAGGACCAGCATGCGACAGAAAGCAAATCCTACATCAGCATCCTTGCCAACACGTGGGAGCAAGTCGAGAATGCGTTTAAAGAGGTCGTTCCTGTCTTCCTTGGAGATCATCAACTCTGGGTACGATGCAGGCGGCAGATCCTCCACAACATTGTCGTTCAAAGGTGGTTCCCACTGGATCTGCTTTGGCTTCGCATCTTCTGCAAGCAAGAACTCCAGGATCAATAGTATTCTCGCAATCCACGAAGCCTGCTCTAGCGTTCTGTCCTGTGGGACGGAGAGGAACCCAAGAAGTACGGAGAAATTGCTCTTCAGCTCATCCAAAGCAGCAATGAAGAAGACCTCATCTGAGAGGATGATACCAAGAAGATGAGCGGACCTTGCAACTTTCTTCGAATGTTCCGACAGATCCTCGATACCTGTGAACGAGATCAGGGATTGAATCAGTGTGGTTGTGATCTCCTCCCTGAGGACAGTTGGTTCGCTAGACTTGGCAACGCCTGCCTGAATAAGGTCTGACATCTCGAATGTGATGTTATCAAAAGCGTTAAGCATAGCCACACATCGATCGACCAAGTCTGCTCTGATCTGGCTTCGCACCTCATCAAGATCGTCCAACGTAAGGGTATCGGGGCGCGTGCTAGCATTGCCCAGGGGAGAGGCGGTGTTCGTTGGAGGGGTCATTTCGGCAGTCGAGTCGCGCATCAAAGACTGTGCCATTTCGGCCAGAGGGCCTGCCGGTTCATCGGTGGGAACGCCAGCTGATATACTGGTAGCTGCAGCACTGGTTTGGCCGGAGGACAATGGACTTTGAAGGAGAGATGAAACCGGCTCAGGCCCGCGCATATCGTCATCAGGTACAGGATGTCGGGAAAGTAATGAATTTCTCCTGTATGCAGCACAATACTCTGCAGCGTTCCCATGACTGTCGTTGCAACGGTATAATGCTTCTCTACCAAGGTCTGGCAAATAGCCACTTTCTGTAAGACGCATCAGTTCCTGCTGGCTACGAGGTGCCCATGTCCTTCTTGTAGGCTCGATGGTCTTAGGTGCGATAGCATTGCGTCGTAGGGCGGACACTTCTCCATCGCCCTTCAAAACGTTCTTCAAGACGATAGCTACAAGTCTGACAGTTCTGCCAGGTAGCTTCTCAATATCTTCAGCGCTCCAAATTGGTAAGACAGCCCGGATGATCTGGACACGAAGTTCGACAATAAACTGGGCGGGCGAGAAGTAATAAGGGCTGGTCGCGTCGGCCGTTGAATTGTTGCGATGTATCAGGTGTTGAGTCTGCGAAGCATCGAGCACGGTTTGTTTGTCTGAGATGGAGGCAAAGAATGCCAGGATAGTGCTTACAGCTGTATTTGCTATTGTCTTGCGGTCATCCTCATCGGACAGACTGATACAGAAAGTCTTTAGCGACAGGAGCAAGCGACCTAGAACCTGAACACCACCCTTCTCCTTGAATGGACGAAGTATCAAAGTAAGCGCTTCGGGACCTTTCCGATCAAGTTCATATCGGTGATCGATCAGGATCGACTTCAGTCTCTCCAGAGCGTTCGAGCAAGCCTGCAGTGCTGTCTTCTCTTCGTGGTTATCGATGAATTGGGTGTATTGCGAGACAAGTGCTTGTCCAAGTGTGTCGGCAACCATGAAAATATTCTGCTTGGCGTATTCGCTGCTTGGTGGTCTTCGTGTAAGGAGAGCCTTTCCAAGTACACCGTATAGTTTTGAAATGGCGTTCGGCGTTTCATATAGTAAGTGGTACACTTGACGGTAGTTGAAGTCTTCCAGAGTAGCAACGGGTATCTTGCCAGAGACAGCGTCAGAGTATGGCAACTCAACCCTTTCAGGATCAACAGTGGCTGGCCTCGAGGACTCGGGCTGTGTGGTCAACCCATCACTAGTCTGCGCACTGACAGGGGTATCTGGGGATTTCTTCCGAACTGCATCTGTGGCTGCTCGATCGAAATCACATTTGGGTTGCAGCTTACTCAAGTCCATGATGAGGCGATTGTACATGTCCATGAGGTTGATGGACGTCAATGGCGAGCTCTGTGATCGAGTGGAGTGCGCAGGAAGAGTCCTGGACAATAAGCAGCACGTCCGTTGCACGGTCTGCAGAGCTTTCAGTAGTGCAGTTGACTGCCCTGTTTGTGAAGCCTCCATATGCTCGTTCCGACCGTCTAGTTTGAGGAAGTCTCCGAAGTAGGCCGCACTATGCTCATCGAGGCGGTATGGTGTGAGGACATCAAGAGCGTCTTGTAACAGGTCCAAGACGAAAGGAAGAACAAGATGTGGTTTGGCCTCGATAAGGGTTTGTAGTACGCGTAACAGTCTATTGTTTGCAAGTTGAGAGTTCATCAGTAAGGGCATTGAGGGGGAGAAAGCGAGTTTCAAGATGCTCTCTACACCATTAGTCTCGGCAAATGGTGCACATTGCTGAGTATTGCTGAAAAAGCCTAACAAAAACTTCGAGAAAACGGTCACGTATTCCGCGCTTGTCGGGGAAGCAAGGTACTTTTTGAAGTCAACCTCTGCAATTGGCGCGTCCTCGTTGTCAACCATTTCTACATCACCACTGTGTGGCTGGCCCCAGGTATCGCCGATAAGTATCGCAGTGCGATCATTGACCCCGACTACCTTTACAGGGAATCCTTCATCGCAGACCGCTTGGCCTTGGCGATTGTAGTAACATAGCCTAGGACCACAGTTACGGATCATATGCTTGCCATTGCATATAAGGTCCATATCATGTGCAGTGGCGGCAACCAGCCTGATAATGTCCGGTCTTAGTGCAGCTTGATGACGTGCAAGCTCATCAATGTCGCGACCTAGATTCTCAACCTCAGTTCCACTAGTTTGCGCAAGGGACTTGACATGCGCAGGTGACAGACATGCTCTAAACAAAACCGCGAGGGCATTTGATGACTTGATCTGTTGAATTCCGGCCTCATTCAAGCAAATAGCAGAGAAAGCCTGCGGCATTGCTGCGATGCATTCAATGCTTGAAAGTACGCCTTTTTGGAAGGCAGTAGCTGAGCCATAGCAATTGGCTGTGTCGTCCATCTTGACCTTTCCGAGATCGTCAATAGCAAAGAGTATACCCCTGCTAGAGTCCTCTGGTTCTGTAGGTGTATCCTCGGACTCACTGAGTGGCTGTTGCGTGATAGTTTCCAGGAAGGTCTTGACTAGGCCGGCTTCGGCGATGGCGGCGTAACTGGTTGGTTCGTTGTGAATGAAACTGGCAAAGACATTGACGGCGGCACTCCAAACATTGGTACCAAAGACGTGAGGTTTGCTGATAATGGTGCGAATGCCACCTAGGAGAGTGGATGACTCGATCATATTACGAAGCATGCGCTCGATTGGCTGCCCACTGAAACCCATGCTGTGGTTCAAGAACTTCACCAATGCTCGTAGAGTCTGTTGTTGATCAAAAGGTATCTCGTAGTCCGTCATTGCAGTCTTGTACTCAGCAGGCATGCCCTTGCCCTGCTCCACCAAGGACAAAGCCATGTTGACCTCATGGTCCAGCAATGATGCTAGCTCTTCCAATCCCTTAGCATTGACAAAGTCGTCGAAAGCGTGTTGGGTGTTGTAGGTGAAGACATCAGTGAAGTTGAGAAGAGTGGGATGGTCTTCTTCAGCTCTTGCAGATCGACGAGCAATCGCTTTGATGAGGATCTCAACCAATCCAGCAGACAAGAAGCCTTCTCCAGATCGTGGACTCGATTTCGGAAGAGTATGTAACAAGGTAGCGAGGGCACGGCGCCACTCACGATCTTCTAAGTCGTCTGCAGCACCGATCTCGGGCATGTCATCGTTCAACACCTTGCGCACGATATAGGTGAAGGTGCCGTGACTCACACTCACTCCAAGGGCAGTCGCAACATCGGCCACCTTGTTTTTGTGATTGCAAAGGGCGTCAAGGGTCTCGAGTGCCAAAGCTTGGATAGCTTTAGACGGGATGAGACCTTTTCCAGGAGGATGAATGACATCAACAAGCTGATGGGCAAGCTGAAACCGTCGCGGTCGCTCGAGATCTTGCTGAAGCACCTTCTGATCAAGTTGCTGTTCTGCATAGATATGTGACAAGTTTGCGATAGCCAGTATGCGGATTTGTGTGATCTTGCTTCGTGTTTCTGGAGATTCGGAGAGTGCACGAGCCACTCTCAGCTTTTGAAGATATTCATAGTACAAATTCTTTGGTACGTCCCACATGTTGCGTTGCACAACAGTCGCCAGAGATGTGCTCGCAATATCTGCTTGGCTGATGTGAAGCACACCATTGGTAACAGCCTCCTCTTTGTCGTCCTGCTGGATTGCTGAGGCTGATGCTGAGCCTTGTTTGGCGAATCTTGTTGGTGTTGGTGTGGCGGGCGCTTGGTAGTTTGGCGTCGATTGCTCAGGTACATTCGGACGACCTTGCTCTGCTGAAGTGTCGTTTCGTAGATTTAATCGAACGTCTCCGAATTGTTTCCAATTGATTTCGCTGTCAGCACTATTCTGCAGCATGGTCAACAAGTCAAAGCCATTCTTGTCATTGACCACACCCTTGTTAGTACCAGTCTTTTTGTGCTGTGTTGTCTGCCCCTCATTCAGCATGAAAGGCTGTGCCAATTTCTCCACTTTTGACAGGTCAAATCGATAGTGTGTTGCAAGCAAACCCTGATGTACCGCCTGAAGATATGGTGCTCCAATACGAAGTCTTGAAGCTGAGTATCTCTGGGCACAGCGAAGACCCATGCGCAAGGTGACATCCAGAAGAGACAAAGATGTAGTGTTGAGTAGATCGCTCAATCTGTCCGTGCTAGCGTACAAGCTGCGATTGCCACAATTCTCGAAGATCAACTTAGAGAATCTGATGATGGTCTCGATGAGCTCACGATCACCATCCACGCTGAACCCAGACTCGTCAAGCACATCTTGATCCGTGCCTTTTTTGGCCTTCAGCTTCTCTGCTTGGGTATCACCAAGAAGTAGTAGAGCTCGACCAAAGTCCCGTGTTTGAGGTGCCTCATTTAGGCCGTAGTGACTGTTGAATTGTTTTAGAATGTCATCAAAACGATTGAGGGCGTCGATCCAGTGGTAGATGTCGCCTCTTGGGAATGGCCATCGCTTTGGAAAGCTCTCCAGATGTTGTCGGAGTTGATAAAGAGGTAACGCTACAGTAGTCGTAATGAAAGCCGCTATGGCTGGAGACTATAGATTTGAGGTGTCAGTTCTGAGTATTCGCTTGACCCAGCTCATTACACCTTACCAAAGTGGCTTCATGCTTCTCAGTTGCCTTCTTTTCAATCCTCCCCATGCTGCCAGCTGCAAGCCTATGAAGGCGGTATCACCGCCAGTTGAATCTTTCCGACCAGATTAAGGCCGTTTTTGCACCAAGCTGGTGTGAGTGGTGCCTTGGTTACACCAGCTGCTTTCAGTTGCAGTGAACCGTTGCGCTGATCTGGACTGAACAATAGTAGAACAATGCACAGCTCAGTTATTCAATGAGCTGTTCAGTCGGCCGCCGAAGACAAGTGCAAATAGTTGAGTCGGAGCGCCTAGATTAACCAGATGAACGGAGTGAAGACGGTGCAGGTCGTCACTTGTGGCAAACTGCCTTTAATGTATTGTGTAGTGAGTGGTAGTTCTTGATGCGCAAGCTGACAATTGAGGGCACAACAACAGCTATTGTAAAGGTGGATGATAGATGCATAAGATGGGATGCTCTTCTGACTGAGATCATCCTTTGTTTTGCATGTGATCAAGCCGAAGAGCTGCCGCTGCAGCTCGAAAGAGAGGAAGCAGGAAGGATCGTTCATGATCACGATCTTGTCCATCGTGCAGGCGAGGTTTTTGATAGAAAGGGAGACAAGTATTATACTATATATCTACACAATGAAGCCTCGATCGAATAGCTACCGCAAGTTCCTATATAGTGTTTGCAGTGTTTCATAAGTCATAAATCCTGTCGCCTTGATAATCCAATCATAACACCTCGCTAATGCCTCGCAAATGCAACATAGTATGATTCTTCCGTACTCTCGTAGAGCCAGGCCATAGACCGCTTTGTAGTGAGCCATAGCGCCGAAAAGGTAAAAGCTCTTGAATCCAAGACAGATTACTGAGCAAAGATGGCAGCAAGAGCTGCAGCGAATCCACCGAGTAAATATGGAACTTTTATAGCTGAAGCTCCAGCAAAAGGTCCTTGACTAGCTACTGGTGCCGGAGTGATCGTTGCACTCCTAACCGCAGTTGTGGAGGCTGCGCCATTGGAGCCAGCTGCGGTATTTGAGGCGGCAGGATTTGTGGTCACCGTGGTAATAGACGTTCTCGTAGCAGTGGGCGAGCCGCCAGACGACGCTCCTGCCGAACCAGATGTCCTTGTGGAGGAGCTTACGTTCCCACCCGGACCTGAAGCTGTGCCTGACGCTGTACCCGAAGAGCCTGTACCAGAAACTATATTCGATGAGGCTGTTCCGGAAGAGGCACCAGATGCACCTGTATTACTAGCCGCTGAGCCTGCGGGGGTCGTGGTCGGTGTTTGAGACGCTGCCGAAGAGGTTCCAGATGCTCCAACAATGATACCTCCCAAGCCAGTAGTTATAGTTGAAACTGAAGTAGACGTAACAAGAGTCGTAGCAGTGGATAAAGCAGTGTTCGTAGAGATCCCTGCGAAGCCGTCGGTGATTTGAGTGGTCGAGCTAGCTACTGGAAGATTGCCACTCGACATTGTAGATGTGAAGATTTGTGTATCTGTTTCAACGGTGGTTGAAGCTGGCTGACCAGGTAGTACTACAATGGTCACGCCTTGTGCTTGAGCAGTCGAAGCAGAAATAACCTGTAGAGTAGTTGACGGAGCTGCTGTGGCGATGTTGGTGACTTGCGTTAGCGCAGTCAACGTGACCGTAGTCTGTATTGCGAAATTGTTCGCATCTGTTGACGTTGCTATGCAGGGTGCCGAAACGCCAGACTCAAAGGTTGCGATCGCGCATGATAGAACGGACAAAGCATTGAAAGTAGAAGTTGACATTATGAATGAAGTGTCCTGGCTTGGAGTGTTTGACTGTATTAGGCTATAGGCTGGGCTGTCGTACGTTGACTGTGTAGCACTCGAGGGAGGCGCGTAGCTCCAGCTAGACCTTAATGAATCGGCTGAAGTGGTATCGCTGGTAATATGTGACACAGGAAGTGTGGTCGACAGGGGTACGGCAGGAATGGCGACAGCAGTCGATGATAACGTGAGTGTGGTTGACGATGATGTCTTTAGGTCTGCGAAAGCAATAGGTTAGCCACAATACTCATTGGTGCTGATGCAATCATCAAATCAGCTCACAGAATGGCGGAGTCGTAACACTCTGTAGCTCAACTACTGTGGTTTGAGCGTGAATCAGATTTGCAGCCACAAGGGCAAAAAACAAAAGAAAAGCCATTTGTATTAACAGAGACAACCCAAAAACCACAAAAGCGTACAAAAGAGACAAAAAATGAAGAAGGACAACGCGATTAGAGAGACATACTTGAGTGATGCCGTCACAGAACAGCAGGCCGATTTAAACGAGAGTATGCACTGAACGGCGTGAAACACTCGACGTGTGAGGCGTAGATGCGTAGATTTGTTGTGTGCTGGCACGGCGTCAAGGTGTTTTGGGGAGCTCGAGCTTGAGGGAAGGCGCGTATGCTGATATTTGTTTAACTGGAAAAAACGCGACAATTGGGAGGCAGGAGGTGCAGTACGCGCTTAATGAAATTGAATGGATATAAGTGAACTGTAATAGCTTAAGACAGAAGACATTCCTGCCACCGCTGATGCACTCAGCTGATTCGATAAATACATTCGTGCTACCTATGACGCTGCTGCTGCTGATGAGTGGTTGGCGGTGAAAATTCCAGGTTTAATTGAAGGCGAGAAAAGTGGAACCCCTAGCAACGAGCCGCACATGATGATCGACCTGAAACATGCTGACAGAGGCAAACTAATACTACCAGGTACCTATATACATACCTTATATTGTTGTTACCTTGCCTGGACATACCGGCCACCGTATAATGATCATGTCT
>Ga0160428_1001204_pt1 | contig 20974 bp, 23 predicted proteins | sample SolpanmetagenomM_FD_108198 | JGI IMG/M metagenome (GOLD analysis project Ga0160428, IMG submission 108198) | Solar panel surface microbial communities from Lawrence Berkeley National Laboratory, California, USA - M | ecosystem: Engineered > Built environment > Solar panel > Unclassified ... | reverse complement strand
TGGTGAACCAGCCACGCCAACCGCTCGCTAGTTCAAAAGTTAGCAAATAGAACTTAAATTGAATGGCAACACATATTTTAAAAATAAAAACTTCTATATGGCGAATGTCAATAAAATTATGAAACTTATAATCACACTGCTGTTGGTTTTGGATTGGAAGGAAGAGCACATACGAAGGCAGCGGAGCAACTTGAAGAGTGAGAAAAAGAGTTCCCAGGTGGGCTTCGCCCCCACCGGACGACTTACTGGATTTCGTAACTCTATCGCATCGCGTTACTCCTTCTGGACCATAATTGCCTGGTCGCTTCCGATTTCCCTATCCGCCTTATTGAAGGTATTCTCGATTTACTGGTTTATGGGTGCGATCAATTTTTTACAAGTCGAAGCGGATGCATAAATCCAATAAGCAACCAAACGCCCAAAGTTAGCAAAATCAATATGCAATCTATTCGTGAGCTTACAGTCACTACATTGGTTAACTTTTACTCCATTATACTTGCTGCAACCGTAGCCTATGCATATTCCATTTCTGTGCAATTTGCGGCAATGCAACATACGAAAGCGTGCGGTTGTATTATATTTCGGTGATCTGTTTCGATGCTTTTAATGTTTTTGCACGCAATGCTGTAACACAGCAGCGAAGATCTAACCAAACACAATCACATCCATGATTGGGTGTCAATTGTGTGTTGATGATGAATCATCAAACGCTTTGCGCACTATTTGTCAATGTGTACGTATTCAATTAATAAAGTTGAACAATCCTCATTAAACGCAAATTGAAGGTCATACTTAAATCTGGTGATCCAAGTGTTACTTTGTTACAATGTTGAAAGGACCAGTAAGTATCGCCGCAAATGTTACCGCAAAGAGCACAAACCTGTCCTATGATATATCAACTGGAGCAAACGCGACAGATATTGCATCAGATGTAACCGGGCTCGTACAATATATTGCATCTACAATTTTGTTGTACGCGGCAGACAAAGATGAAAAGCTTGCTTTTGAAACGAAGGATTGGGTTATAATGCCTACTAGTATTCCAGAACTTCAACTTCCTTACATTGTAAAAGAATGTAGTGACCATTGGTTAGAGTGCTTTCATCGTGTGACGAGGTACAGCGTTGTCTTGTACAGTACACACACTGGACGTTTTAAGTGTGTACTTACTGACACAAAATCCGATATGATGAAAGAATTTAACGTTCGATTGCAAGACATTAAAAGAACGCTGTCAGATCATCCTGATGGCTTTAAAGCAATAAAAGAAGGCAAAAATATGGGCTACGTTATGCAACCATATAAACGCACTCCGACAGGAACAGAACGAAGTTGCAGGTTGGCTAACATATCAAATGAGGGAATGATACATTTTCCACATGCTATACAATTATCGAATGGGGGTGTACTCAGACAGTGGCTTTTTAAAAGAAAAGGAAAATTCTTGGACAGTAAAATAGGTTCCTGGAAAAACATGTGTAAGCAGCTACGCATAAAACACAAAGCGGGTACAGAGCACCAATCTATAACATCACCCATATCAGATTTCATCGGACTATGGGGGTGTACCACAGGAACAGTTGCCAACATACATCTTGCATCCGATGGAGTTATCAGTAGCGAGGCTAAGTTTATTGGTAGTAGTGCAAGCTACATATCGTGCTGCTTATGTTCCAATAAACCGCCAAACTTGAGTTACAGAGTTGGAAGTAAATACGATATAGTTGGTGCATGGTGTTAATGCAGGCATATCAACAATATACTTAGCTTCATCGTGACTCAAAATTGATAAAGACCCCTGTTGTGCAAATTTGATGAATCATGGGGCATATCGATAACCTACACATAATCAACATCTTGTTGCGTCTGCCACATCCGTACCTTATGTATGCTCATGTTATTGGACATATCGATAACCTACACATAATCAACATCTTGTCGCGTCTGCCACATCCGTACCTTATGTATGCTCATGTTATTGGACGTATCGTCCAAGCTAAGACATTTTGATGATTATTAAAGAAATTTTTTAGTTTGCGATACGACAGCATATAAACACAGAACACACAATCACATCAAATCAACAAACAATATGTTTGTAGTAACTTTTAAAAATTAACAGGCAAAGCCACAGTCCATGTTTCTTGCTCCATTGTCGTATCCTCCCTGAGAACAACGAGTCGTATCGCCACTGTTCCATAAATCTCCACCATAAGCAAAATTGACTGGTTCGGCGTCAGTATTAGGCACCGATCCAGGAAGAACAGTTGTCACGATCAACTGGTAAGGCAGCTTGCTTGAAATATCGATAGGACCTGTTGCCGTAGTTCTTGATATTTCTCCGATTTGGTCTCCGTTGGCGTCTTTGATTTGAGCTTCTATTGAGTAGTAATTGTTTGGGCCATCTGGAATCTGATAGTGGATCACGTGTACACCGCAAGATCCCGTAGCGTACCCGACATTTGGATCAACTGGTATAGTTGAAACAATACCTCCAAAGTTTTTACCTGATTTTGGTACCGCGCATTTCCATGATAATTTCTGGTCTTTATCGTCAACCATTCTACATAACGTTTTTTCACCCTTGGTATTGATTCCGTTCAAGTCTGCAGCGCTTCCTCCTTGGGCTTCTACGTCTATTCCTTCAAAGTTATTGATATCTTTGAGCTGTAAAATTGGTAAGGTAAGGCCCTGATCGACCCCACCCGGACTAGTGAACGTAATCGAAAAATCGCCTATGCGATCGTCGGTGAAAAACTGCCTTCCGTTCACGTAACATACGTTCCAATCTCGGTACTCTCTTTTGTCATTTTGGCACTCGACAGACGCCCAGCAGTTAGCACCCGATTCTGTTCCCATGGATATCACACATGCGTTTGGGTCTTGAGCCGCTGCTTCCCATGGTCTGGAGCCATCTATACGATCAAGTGCCTTGATAAAAGGCAAAATCCAATGCCCTTCTCCTAACGAATATGCACGCCCAAAGCAGGTTAGCAATAAAATGCCCAAATACACGGAGACAGCCATCTTGTGTTTTAAAAGCTTGTAAAATATCAAATAAATTCAATTTGTGTTATATGCGTATTTTCATCGGCGATTTTCCAAAGATACTGTGATTATACATACAAGTGATAATAAGACTGTAGAATTAACTAGTGACCATTTGATCAAAACTGAGTCAGGGTTTTTGCATGCAAGCAACATCCAAATAGGTTATATACTTGTAGGAAATAATGCACCTATGTATGTAACTGGTATAAAGTACGGCATATCTCATGTAATGTCACCGTTAACGGCCGCAGGTACTATAGTTGTTAACGATGTGGTTTGGTCGTGCTATGCGGTTGTCAAATCTCATTACCTGGCAAATTTTGTTTATATTCCAGTGAGATTTGGTATAGTAAAAAGTACTAGTATAAAAATTATCAGGCCTTCACCTCTAACAGTTATCTGGTAAAACAACCAAACACATATAGTGGCGGCTGACGACGAGATCGTTATAATTAACATAATGTTCAGTTTTTTTCTGGTAGTTGGATTATAATACTCGATAAAAGCACTATCAATATTGTAACTGTCAGTTACGAATATGCTATTTACTGGATTACCAGCAAACTGACCTTCCGTCACAGAAACGTACTTCAGCAGCACAGCACTGGTATAGAACATCAACACGTAGTCTATGAATACTTTGGTTATATCACTAAAACCAAAGCAGTACACGAGCCTACTATTTAGACTCGAAAAGGCTATACTCAAGGCAAAAACTTCAGTAGCAAGCAATGTACGGTTGCACACATTAAGATATAATGTAAGTGACACACCGTACATAACGACTTTATAATTGGTTCCGCTATACACGAAAGCTGTGACATAGCCTATTAACTTAGCAAACAATTTTTTAGATACTATCTGTTTATTACGATTCTTATTAATTAGCATTATTAAGCCCAAGGTCACATTAGATAATATGCAGACAACTACATTAATACCTATTGTAGCCACCAGCAGTATTAATATAGTATACGTGGCGTTAAGTGCAAGGGTGATATTAGCACTCTGGTCTGCTAAATTATATTCACAACTAGCAAGTACGCCTTGCGTCATGTTGATGCAATCATACGTGTATTTATTACTATTATTCATAGGTTGGTTATTATCATTCACTATACCGAAACTGTGATTAAAAAGTGCGTCTGCTCCTGTTACTGTATATCCCGCACCCAGTGCGTTTCCCAGTCCATTATGATTGCACGTAGAGATTGGTCCACTTACATCACCACTAAGGCATACATCATACAACACGCTACAAGATTTTGCTACAACATTAATTAGTGTAGAGTTTATGCAATTACCTCGATTAGATACCAAGAAATGCGAAAAGATACCCATGATAGCACTCTTAGCACTGTTTGTTTGAGCAATTTGTAGATTTTCAGCGTAAAGTTTTTCAATTTTGAGTACGTTGAGTACGATGGAGTACAAAGCATATAAACTGATCAAATCTGACATTATTGCTTTATTGCGTTGTTTTATTCTTAAAACATAAAGATATGTATTGTTTTAGCTTTGTTTGTTATATTTCTTAATTTTGAATATGGAGTACACATATTTACTAGTATTATAAGAAAGGTGGTGTAACCCCCTGGTGTATGCCTAGTAATTACATTTGTAGGGATAAAATTTCTAGTTTTAGCTTTATTTGTTTATTTCACTCATTCCCCTGAATAACTACAAAGGCGTATGCCCCAGTTTAACTTTAACTGGCGCCTTGCTGATCGCAGCGTAAAGACATCAATGCTCAGTACTCTCGATGTGTTAAAAAATAAAATTGAACATAAAAATTATAATTTTGATACTTCGAATAAGTAGTTACAACAAATTTGATTTAATACAATATAATATAAGATAATATAAGATAATATAAGATTATATAAGATAAGACAAGATAATATAATATAATATAATATTATGAATTGTGTTGACTATTCGTCTACACTTGATGGCGTAAAGTATGCGGAACTAGAAACTTCGTTACTGGAAGAGCAAGCACAACGAAAACAGCTAGAACGCACAATAGAAAATATGCACAAAATGTTTATCGAAGAAAACAAAAAACGAGATGCAAAAACAGACATGTTATGTAAACAATTAGAACAAGAAAAAAAACAACGATAACGGTCAGATCTGATATTTGGGAGAAAAATAGCAGCTTTGACGGGAAAGATTAGTTATATGGAACAGTATATCCAATCAATGGAAGCTTATACACGAACAAGTCATAAAAGCAATAATTTGCAGTGGGGTTAGTCCGTTTTAACGGATATCGCAAACGATGATATGCAACAAGACATTTTACTTCGGCGTGCGTATATGAGGTTGTTGGGTGGCATGGGTTCATAGTTAAAATTGAATTTAGTTGTAGGTTATAATAATATTACAAACGTAAACAATGAATGCCATTACAGTTGTATAATATCATTACATTCGTACAATATTATTACATGCTGCATAATATATATATGATAATATATGTGATATTATATATTGCATTGCAATGTTACATTACAACAGCACAACCTATTTATACGGAAAGCTTAACAATACAAAATAACAAGATATATCAATCTGCGTCTAATATGATATGGGCTGGAAAAGGAGTCAATCTTCAAGATACTAGAGCATGTGGAATAGGTTGCCAACGAAGTAAAGACGAGGTAATAAGACGAGTTGATCACGTATTTGATAATCTAAATTTAGATTGGGTTCGTTTAACATTAGAAGCTGACAATACTGGCCAAACAGTGTTAAATAATAGTTCTTATTGGCAAGATATTCAGGACATCGTTACACACATAGGATCAAAATCTGGTAAATATGTACAAGTTACTATATTTATAGACCCTTATATAGGTAGCGACCCAAATGTGCCAGGAGGGCCATCAAGTAATACAGTATCAGAATGGATGTTTATGGCAGAAACATTTAAAACCCAACCACATGTCATGATAGGCATTGTGAATGAACCGCGTAATACACAAGCGACGCCTGGTGCTGCAGCAACTCTCCGTAATTCAATGGATTATACAGTTCAAAAAATCCGTAGCACAGGAGCAAAAAATGTTATAATAGTACAATGCTTAGATTATTCGAGAGATTGTAGCCTATATAAAGAAAACCCTATCATGGATAATAATATTGCGTATGAAGTTCATTTGTATTGTAATGGGTCATGTGCAGATGGTTTATTGATACAAATTTGCCCATCATTGTATCAGAGGTGGCTGTTATCAACCAACCAAACTTATTTGTGTCAGAAAATTTAACTTCTTTTTTACATATAATAAAAGCATGTGAAACTATGAATATTCCGTATGCTGGGTGGAGTTTTGATGAGAGTTGTAAACCTTCTATGCTACATGGATCAGCAACAGAGGCCAACGGTTGCGGTGCAAAAAACAATCTATCTATGTATACACCATGGGGAAAACTTTTTTTGGAAAACATAAGCTGCAAAACTGAGTTCTGTAGTGGATCATCTATTGTTATGCCATCATATATGAAAATAACAATAGCTGCCATTGTTATTATTATTATGTTTGTATAAGTTGTGTACGCTGGAAAGATGGCTTATATATATACTACTATCACGTATAGTAATGCCCACACAATTGTGTCTATGCAGAATTTTGCGAGACATATCGATTACTGTAGTAATACTTATTACCTCTATAGTCACTATAGTTTTTTCGACAATGGCTTTTGTAGGATCATATACGTATGATCAACGACACCAAACATCGGCTCATTTTGTAGACCCTAAAATAATACTATCAGCGGCATTGCTACTCGGTATTTTCTTACAATTCATATTGATGTTTATAACTATACTAAAATGTCAGTTAGAACAAATAGCTATTACAGCGCAACAAAATTGTGTTCATGAAGAAGGTGAACTTTATAATAATCTAACTGAAGACAGACAACGCATATTATTCAATCGTATTAGAACACAGCGCATGGATCCCGTTGGCACAGGTGTTGGCGTTGGCACAGGTGTTGGCGTTGGCACAGTAGTAAAAATATATTTTATTACCTTTTTTTTTAGCTGCATTATTTATGATATCATACCCCGCAATACAAAGGGTGAGGCAAAGGCGAATATAGTAATATTTGTAGGTAATATTTTATGTTAGGGTACGCTGGGGTATAGCAAGGTTTTGAGAGAAGTAAAACATGTTTATATAGCATGTTTGTAATTGAATTAAATTATGTTGAATTCAACTCAGTGATGACATGTAGGTTAAATAAAGCAAAAAATTATGCAAAATAATTATTTTGCACCTATGTTGGCTGCAAAATACAAAGGAGAAACATTAAAATTTCCTATACTGGTTACTACCAAAGTCGACGGAGTAAGAGCTATTAAAGTAAACGGCAATCTAGTGAGCAGAAGTCTTAAAAAAATACCAAACATATTAATCAGGAACGCATTGGAAGAACTGCTTCCTGATGGCGCAGACGGTGAACTATTTGTAAAACCCAATTTTCAAAAAACAATTTCTGTTGTAATGTCTGTAAATACAGATATTACAAACTTAAATTTGACATTTTATTGGTTTGATTGGCTATATCCAAACAAAAATACGCCTTACTATGCTAGAATACACGCCATGCAAAACTATGCAATGGTACATTTTGACAGTGATAATTTACCTATAAAAATAATATTGTTAATACCAGAACAAATAAACAATGTAGATCAATTGGTTACATACGAACAACGCGTCTTAGATAAAGGTTATGAAGGTGTCGTGATCAGAGCACCTGGAGGTGAATACAAGTATGGCAGGAGCACAATTAAAGAAGGCCTCATGATCAAGTTGAAACGTTTTGAAGACTTCGAGGCTACTATAGTTGACACAGAAGAAATGATGCATAATTTCAATGAAGAAACTAGGGACAACTTTAATCGTATAAAACGTAGTTCTGCAAAAGACAATAAAGTTAACAGCGGTATACTTGGTGCAATTGTAGCAAAAACAGAACAAGGTGTTATTTTCAAAATAGGCACAGGATTTACGAGTCAACAGAAACAATATATGTGGCAAGAACGCGACAATCTCATAGGAAAGATCGTAAAATACAAAACTGCAGGTTATTCTAATGATGGTATACCAAAATGTGCAGTATTTATAGGAATAAGACATATAGAAGATTTATAGCATCATGTTTGATATCCGGTTTGATATCTTATCTATCAACCGGCTGCTCCGCGCCGGTGTGAACGTAAGTGAGCAACAGGGCCGGTCCAATATTCATTGTTCGGTGGGAGCGTTAGCGACCAACCTGGCCGCGAAAGCGGAACAGGCTGTTTCACGCCGGTGGGAAAAACTTGTACAAACAAGATATATACATTTATATTGCAGGTCTACAATCGTACATACTTGTATATCTATTTATATTTCATTTCAGTGACGTGTAAAAGACAACCTGGTTCCACATTCTACGTCAAGTTTTCCGCTATTTAGCAAATCCGTACCAATTAATGCAACAGGACCATTAAGATTCAGAGTTGCATAATGTACTTGTATGCTATGCGGTACACCACATAAATCCAAATCTATAGTTGCAGCTTGAACATCAGTTTGTCCACCAACCACACCTATGCGTACGGTTGTAGTTGTATAGCTACATTGTGTTTGTATCCAATTAAGCACTGATTTATCGAATGTTGTAGTCGAACACCCGGTGTCAACCACTGCTTCAACATTCGAAGTCCACATAGAACTCTCCAACCTATTTCCAAAAGATATTGGCAATGTGTACACTTGCGTCGGAACATTGTAGTTTCTTGTATACATTGCAAACAAAGGTTTGGGTTCTATTTCACGGCCTATTTTTACCAATATTCCATTGTTTTCTCCAAAGCCAGTATCTTTGTTACTTAAAGTCGTAATATTTGTTACGTCAATCCCTTTGTCAGAAATTAGAGCATATTTGTCTTTATAATCTTTTACATATTCAGTCCTATTTTGTAAATATTTAGTTATGTTATTGGCTATTTTTGTGTTTCCCTGGTCGTTAAATTGTTCCGCGAATTTTTTCATAGCGCTCACAATTTCGTCGTCATTTATAGTAGGTATTGCGCTTGGCACAGGAGCTTTGTAGGGTAAAACCATGGTTACTATATTATATTATATTTGCTGTTATATTTGTTCAATTTGTAAATTTTTTGGCTTGACAGTAGGAATTATCTGCGTGAACAAATTTTAATTAAACCAACATGGCATAATTATGCTCTAAGCTTTGTTAACATAATGTGTTACTAATGGCTTTTTCCTTAATTATTTTTAAAGTATTTTTGAGTATATTTAAGTATTTCTACAAATACTTAAAATCGGCTTCGCCTCCTTGCAATACAACTAGTTATCATATAACATAATTGAATATATTGCCTATTTTGTTTCGCCATAAAATAAATACACTTTACTTAAATTTAATCTTTTTTAACGTATTTAAAGTATACATTTATTACAAAAATAAAAATAAAAATAAAACAGCGTTTTTGTTTTTAATAGAATCACCCCAAAATCACCCAGAATCACCCAGAATAGGGTTATCCCTAGACGTAACATTAACTGCATCGCCAGTACATTGAGCAAATAAATACTATACAAGGTTTTTGTTACATATAATGTTATGTTTATTTACATAAATCAATTGAAATATATTAATTACTATTATATAATACAAGCAAAGCTATAATGATTTTAGAAGAGTATCTCAAAGTATACAAAAAATATTCAGAAAAATATGGAGATAAAACAGCGTTACTCATGCAAGTAGGAAGTTTTTTCGAGGTTTATGGTGTGGATAATGGAAAAGATAAATTTGGAAACGCAGAAGAATTATCTCGTATATTAAATATAGTATTAACCAGAAAAAGTAAAAAGGTACTAGAAAACAGCATGCAAAATCCACTTATGTTAGGTTTTCCATGTGTCGCTTTGAGCAAATATGTCCCCATGCTACTAGAAGAAGATTATACTGTGGTTATAGTCGAACAGGTGAAAATATCATCTTCTATGGAATTCAAACGCAGCGTCGTAGATATCATAAGCCCGTCAACGTACATCGAAGGCAATATCAGCAATGATAATTATTTGGTCGTGTTGTATACGGACAAACACAAACACGTAGGCATGAGTGCTATAAGTTTACTGACTGGAAACAGCGTAGTTCACGAATGTTATTCTGATAATAATGATGTAAACAAAGCATTCGATGATGCGTTGAGTTTCATGAAGCAGTACAGGCCGCGAGAAGTTGTAATAGGATGCGAGCATAAGTTATCTTTTACTGATACATTGTCATACTTAGAAATAGACCAAAACGAAGTTTTATGCCATAATTATTCTATAGCAAAATCTGTGTATAATGTAGCTTATCAAGAAGCAGTTTTTGGTTCAGCATTCGATAATAAATCAAATTCTATGATGACTAACATAGAATTTTTACATTTCGAACGTTCGCCATATGCACTTATGAGTTATGTAATGTTGATAGAATTTGTCCACGGACACAATCCGATGTTGCTCAGGAAAATTTCTCATCCGGACATATGGTGTTCGTCTGACAAAATGATGCTATCTACTAGCACCGTTGATCAGCTTAACATAACTAGAGAAAGTAATAAACGATCTAAATCTAAATCTAAAAAAAGAAACTTTAGCAACCTTTTTGATCTGGTAAACAAATGTTCTACGAATGTCGGAAAAAGATTGTTGATGGCGAGATTATTGTCTCCTACGAGCAACGTTGATGTGTTAAACAAAAGGTATGATCAGATAGACCAGTTTGACGATATGTCACAAGAAAATAAGACAGAGATAGAGAAAATTTTAGACAAAATTGTAGACATAGAACGACTTCTCAGACGCATAAACATAGGCATATTGTCTCCTCCAGAACTTGCAGCGTTGAATACATCATATGGCTCAGTATTTAGACTCAATGAAATAGTAAATAAAGGCAGAATAACAAATGTAACGCTACACGAAAGCGAATGTAGCAAATTGAGAGAGTTTATGTCTATTTGCGAAACCTTGTTCGACATGGACGAATTGTTGACGCAAAACGCGGATACAGTCATATTTAAAACAGGTACATTTGCTAATTTAGATAAACTTTTGGATTGTATACATGAAGAAAAAAAACCTGTATATGAATTTGCTAAAAAAGTGTCTGCATACACAAATGGTGCGGCTGATATAGAATATGCACAAAACTCAGGATATTATATAGCAGTGAGTAATACGCAAGTAAAAAAGTTGAAAAACATAAAAAACATATATATAAAACAAAACAAAGCATCAGCAAAGGCAACTTCACGTGAAGTTGATGCTGCCAACAAAAATATACTTGTATTGAACGAAAAGTTAAAAACACTTACTCATAAACGTTACAAACAAGTTCTGATGTTTTTGTCTTCAGAATATTCTGATATTGTGTCTGTAACAAAGTTTGTGTCAGAGATTGACGTCATTAAATCAAATTGGAAAGTTAGCAAGTTGTACAACTATTGCAGACCTGACATGTCTACAAACAGTTTTAGTTTTGTCGATGCAAAAGGTTTGCGGCATCCTGTAATAGAACAGATAGATGATGGTAACGAATATGTTACGAATGATATAACTATAGGTAAACAGCATAACGGTATAATATTGTATTCTATGAACTCTTGCGGAAAGACGAGCCTCATGAAAGCTCTGGGCTTATCCGTCATCATGGCACAGGCAGGATGCTTCGTACCGGCTTCTAATTTTGCGTTTTATCCTTTCAAATGTATTATGACAAGAATTCTTAGCCGTGACAACTTTATGAAAGGGCAATCATCGTTCGTTGCAGAAATGTCAGAACTCAGGGCCATCCTGAAAAGAGCCACTGATTCTTCAACTTTGGTGCTTGCAGATGAAATCACTCACGGAACAGAACATACTAGCGGATCAGCAATATTCGTTTCTAGCGTCGAAGCTCTCGCAAAACGTAAAGTAAATTTCTTATTTACTACTCATTTGCACAACGTATATCCTCTCGTGCGTGACATTTCAAATGTACGCACATTACACCTTTCAGTAGCTTTTGTTAATAACCCAATCCATGGGGTACAAAACAAGGGCAAAATAATATTTGAACGTAAACTAAAAGATGGCCCTGGTGGTTCGATATATGGACTCGAGGTGTGCGAATATCTAAACATGGATACAGATTTTCTTGCTAGAGCTTTCAAATTGAGAACCATGATTACACCTGACAAGACAGATAACGAAGATTCTCCTATAGGTAAGATAAAATTCAACAAATATAACAAAAACAAAGTAAAGGAAGTATGCGAAATGTGTGGATATTATCCAAGGTTGCTTACAGACTTACCATTGGATATGCATCATATAAAGCCACAATCTGTTGCAGATGAGAACGGTATGATCGATGGCAAAAGCATACATGCAAAATCAAATTTGACAGTCTTATGTAAGCAGTGCCATAATAAACAGCACGCACTTGTGGAATAGAATAGAAGAGTGATAGATTCAGCGGGAATTGGTTATTAGTTCGATAAAATAATTCCTGCTGTGGCAGCTATGGAATTTATATGCATCGTGCCAACTGCCAATACTACCCATTGACAGTTCCCACGAATCGAGTTTGCAGCAATTTGATTTTACATTTCCACGAAAATAAACAAACATGCTCGGACATCTCGTGGGAGGAGTACTAGTAGATTGCTCCTGTGGGTATACTCTAACACGCTCATAATGCTGCTTGATAGCGTACCAACTTGGATTTGACGCTTCCGGGGTGTACACTATTTACTTCTAGGCATTATGACGCACATCAGCGTTGCTGTAAATTGACTTTATTATTATTATATATTTGCTTGAACTGGCCAACAATGGAACTTGTTGATACTAACATTTCGATAATTCAAATACCAAATTGTAAGAATGCCCCTATTCCTGATAATAAAGGACAGCCTATAAGACTAATAGACGTATGTTCATCACTTGAAAAAGCAGAACTAATTGTTGTAAATTACGAGGATAATCAAAAATATGCATGTGTGTCACACTCTTCTAGTGATGATATATATGAGTCTAATCGCGCATCAGAGCATGGTATATCAAACATACTTAAGCAGCTGCTTGAAGACATGAAACTTAATGATATTAAGCAATGTTGGGTCGATGCTATTTGTATAGACCAGTCGTCAGACGAAGAACTCGATAAACAGATAAAATCAATGGCACATATATACTACAAATCGCATATAACAGTTATATATACGAAGCCAATAGGTTGTCGTCAAAAGTTTCTTACAGACGATTGCAAAATTGGTAAATGGTTTGAAAGAGTGTGGACTATTCAAGAGTCCATGTTCTGTAGTACGGCTAAAATTGCCTGTTACGAAGACAGTACTCAATTGTCCAAATACGTGGAGCCAGCTGACTGGTACATAGCTACCAGAAAATTGCTCGACGAAAAAGTTTTGCATACAAAAACCGCGAAAGATCGCATGAACATTGCAACACAAATGGCAATTTTAAATACATCGTTTGGAAACATGATGATAGATTCGAAGAATAGATATAATCTAGACGCAGATATAGTTATAGAAATGGCAAAAAGAAACTGCAAGTACGATACGGATAGAATAAATGGTATATCTAGTGCGCTATCAGGTGTAAATCTGTGGTTTAGGCAATCTACGGATAAACGTAAATTATACGAAGCTACAGGTAAGTTAATGGAACAATGCAATGAACGACTATGCGCCTTTCTTCTATGTTGCCCACAGTTTGAAAAGACTCACAAATCGTGGATACCTACCCTTACACAACGTTTGTCTTTTGCGTTATTCTTCAAAAGCGCGAACAATGTGGAAAAATGTGTAATTAAAGAGGATAAACTTACAATAAAAACCATCACTCCTGGAATATACGGGCTTATGGGTATTTGCGTAGGAAGGCTCAACATTTTCAATATTAATTTATCTAGTGTGTATTATGAGGGAATGATTTCTGAAAAAGGTGAACTTTTTGTGGGATCTGATAGCAACGATGATTTAGTAGGAGAAATAAACATGGGATACGTTAGCAACAATAGCTTGTTTTGTGTAATATTGTGTTTGCCAATTAGTTTTTGCGACAAATCAGACGAGGAGGGAAATAGAAAATGGTGCAGTATGATAGTTATAGATATATCTAACAACCGAAAGTTTGGGACGTTAAGAATACTTACTGACAACTATAAGCCAACCGTGGGTTGTTTCAATGTAGGAAAACATGCATTTCCCCAACAGCCAACATGTGAGTATACTATAAATAATTGATATTGCAATCCGAGCTGGGACAGATAAATGCTGCGCGTGTGTGACTTAACTTATTATTAGAAGCATGGACATATTTCCATTGCGGGTGTTGCAAGTGTGCTCTATGACACGCGGTAAACTGGTTTTTTCAAAACCTACAAGTTGGAATTTTTGTATAATATCGCATACTTGGCGAACAAGCGAAGAAGCATTTAGTACCGACGAAGGAGTAGTAATGGCAAAACTTGTGGCAGCATGTGGTTTCGAGCATTTATGGGTAGACAACTTATGTATTAATCAAAGTTGCAGTAACGAGATAACAAGAGAAGTGAACAACATGGGTAATTACTATAAGATGAGCAAAATGTGCATCGTGTTTCCTGGAGGAGTCGGCTGTATAGGACACATAATAAACGATGACTATTCGTGTCCAAGATGGTATTCTCGAGTCTGGACACTACAAGAAATGATACTTTCAAAAAATAAAGTATATGTATATAAGCTGAAGTATCGTTACGTTTTTGAATACGAAAAGTCTATTGGCCCCATAACAGTAATTAACATAGATGACTACAAAATAGTATCACGAAGAGCGTGCAATATCTTATGGAAAAACAGATATGTATACATGATATTGCAGGAAAACCAAGTGGGAAAAGCAGCGGTGTTAGCAGTTGCTCAAGTAAACAACAATATTCACAAAAGAGAGACCATAAGTTACCAAACTTATCAAGATTTATCAAAAATGTCAAACTCTTGGCAAACTACCAGTTGGACATTGCTTAACGTACTAAGAGCAATTCCACATAGAAACTGTTCGAACCTGAAACCCGAAGATCGAATATATGGAACAATTGGACTAATAGGTATTCAAGGCATACACGTAGAGTATGGCATAGGACTGCGTAATGCTATTGTTAAACTGGCGAATGAGGTGGATGACAAAACTAGGCTTCTTCTAACAATTGTTGAATGGTATAGCATTGATGGGTCAGTATTGCCACAATTGACTGAACATGCATTACCTGCACGTGGAATAGACGTTGCGGATTGCACTGGTAAAGCAAGTGTTTCATATGATGGTAATGTACAAATAGAAACTTTGTTTGCTTACGCAGAATCTATAATTAAGGATTTTGATGTAGGCAGCTTACTAACTGGAAACGAAGGACAACCCAGAGATAAGGCTGATTGGTTTGACGTAACGATATCAGGCAATACGTATAATGCATACGGAAGATTAGACTGTGACATTGTAGGACCATGCAGAGTATCACTAATAGGAAAAACAGCACAGCTTTGGGATCACCAGTTGCTAAAGATAAATAATATAGACGTCAGAAATCTTGTTATCTCAATAGTTACAGCTTCTGCGGAAAACACGGGAAAAAAGATAGGTATATTAGCCATAGATAACACTCAAATAGCTTGGAAGACAGGATGCTTTGTCGTGCAATAAGTTGGTCACATTGCAAAGCTTAGCAAATCATATGGATTGGATCACGTGCTGAGGATAGGAATGCATGGTAGTCGATCTATCTGAGATGTCAAAGAAAAGTTCGGAGCTACAACATATCAGGGACGAGATGCATGAGGCTTTATATCTGGTATACAGAAAGTCTATTCTGTAAAGGGTTACTAAAATTGATTGTAATAAGAGTTAATAAAGACGAGCACTCGCTGATGAGTATCATATAAACCAACAAAATGTGCAATCTCGTTGTAAACAATAATAAAACAAAAATGTTGTTGGCAGAATACATAGGCGACAATGAAAAATATATAGAAGAATTTAATAACATACTACTGGATAATTATGCTGTTATAAGCAGTTCTTTTGCACTAAGATTGTTAACAGATAGTTGGTTTGATATTCATCAACCGGTCTTGGCGGGGCAATCCGGCTGCTTTGCGCCGGCTGGTCACTTGCGTTCCAGCCAGTCAACAATAGATTTATATTGTATATCAGACATGGATATATACGTAGGTGATGAAAATCATTTCCATAGTGTTATCGGACATCTTGAAACATTTGGTTGGTCTATTACTGCAAAAAACAACAGCAGTTATTCGATGGCGCAAAAGTACACAATGCACATTAAAACTCTCGTACGTAACAGTCACCCTAAAAAATTCAAGTGTGCATTGTAGAAATGGATGAGGAAAACAAAAATGAACTCGTTGTATTGAGCCCGCACGAAGCCATATGTTTGTACGATTTTACGTTTTTAATGAACTATTACGATGGAGCTAATGTATATTCTGCGTTTCCTACAGATGTAGAAACTAAAAAAGGCAAAGTATTTAACATAAATACTCTGACGCAAAACAGAATAAAAAAGTATGCAAAAAGAGGTTTCGAAATACTTGTTGATGAGTATTCACTCAGGGACAAAAATATAGATGATGTAAATTTTACGCTTATTGATATGGAAGATGTGAATTAGATTCTATTATATTAGATGTATTTTTAAAAGCCAATACAGTGGCTGCGTCAGCAGAACAGGTTGGAATATCTTCGCACTAGATAGTTGATTACATATGTCTACAGATTGTGCAATTAAGTGTTATATAAATATGTCATAATTTTATTGATTTGCAGCACTCGAAAACTTTTCAAAATGGATATTGTTGGATAATTTGGGACACTAAGTTTGATGACGTTGGGCTGGGACACGCTGGGCTGTTTGGCTCATGATTAAAAGTGAATTTGTTATTACATCTTTGTCGTTATTATTCGTGGTCATGCAGGTGCTTTTTCTTGTCTTGCAAATAAACAGCGTGTATACACTAAAAAAAAAAACTCAATCTATGAATTTACGCTCTTAAAAAACTACAAACTTATAAAGAAAAGACGCGGGCATATTGCAATAATACGTCAATTTAATGTCCAAATACTTAAAAATACATGACAATGTGCAGTCATGGGGGTATCCAAAGATTGGAAACACTCAAATAACATATAGTCTAAGTATGCACAACATGGGACACGATGCAACAAATATAGAAAAAGTTGTTGCAGTATCATACGTGTGGGGAACAAATTTATGTAACGTCGTCAATATTTTCAACGTCAACTATAATGTAAAATCTAGAAGCATCAAGCGCATAATAGAAATATCAAAAGAGCAGCGATGGAACAAATTATGGATAGATACTGTTTGTATAAACCAAGACAACGATGACGATAAGTCTAGCGAAATACAGAAAATGGCATATGTTTACCAAAACTCAATGGCAATTGCAGTATTTCTAGACAGTACAAACAAAAAAATATTGGAAGATGTTATTCAAATTGCGTGCAGGTTCCAAGGTAATAATGATGTAGCAGATTTAACAACAATCATGAACTTTGATGATATATGCAATTTTGCAGTAAAAGTAGCTATTCTAGGCCAAGATGAATGGTACAACCGACTATGGACAGTTCAAGAAAGCACGCTGGCGTCAACAATATACATGGTACCTGCAGACGAGGACGTTGTGTTTGACGGTTCGTGCATGAAGAACTGTAGATCACTTTGGCTTAGAATGATACAATTTGCTCACGAAAAACTGCGTGAAGGCTTACAAGAAGAAGAGCGATTGTCTACTGTGAGGTCGCATATTTTAGTTTTTGCTACAGGTGGATAGCACCTGCAGCAAAATCAACCATGATTGACTCTATTGTAGTTACACAGAATAAAATGTGCAAGGATGAAAGAGATAGAATTTATGGAATTCTTGGAATGGTTGATCACATAAGCATGATACCAACATACAGAGATACCACACATAATGACATCGCCTTAATGGTAACTGAAGAATGTGTAAATAATTTGAAACAGATGGATTTGCTGCATACAAAAGGGCCCAAAATTGCCTATGACGGGGCACGAATGGTGTTATCTTGGCTCGGCCTTAAGTCACCCAAACCAGTAATAGGAAGGATATGCCATCAAGGAAACTGTTCATACAAGAGGAATATAGGATTGACGATTTTAAAACCTAAGGTTTGTAAAGCATCAGTTGTAGCAACAGTTGAAAACACGCACACCTCAGTAAAGAGTTGCATTGAAAATCTGAAAACATGTATGGAACACAAAGACCTGATCTTACTCGTAAGAGGAATACTGTACAGTAATATGTCAATAGGATATTGGGACGAACGCATGGCCATCGCGATGCTAAACATATGGAATGAAATAAGCATTGCGCCTGAAGGCACTACTATGGAAACTATATTGGGACAACACAACATGAAAATAGAAGAATACATTTGGAACACATTGGACACACTTTTAGTGTCTGAACCTCAAAGGCTATACATAATTCGTATAGGCACCTGTTATATATCTACAGTAATACATGACATTAATTTTCCAATTGAAAACTTAATAGCTGTTGACTATGGAGGTACGTTTGCGCCCCAGTTTGCAGATATAGAAGCACCCTACAGAGGAGATAGGCTTCCCTTAATTATAGCTGAACTCATTGAAAACGGTAAAGCAAGGTTTATTTCATCTATAATACAAGAAAAATCTATATTTGCAAATATTGCAGAGTCTGATGCAATTCTAGTGTTGTAATACAAATGTTTATCTGAATAGCAGCTAACCATGTAGCAATAAGTATTGTAGCATTGTACAATAAGTCCTCAAAATCAAAACAAACATTGTACATATGTTATAATGTTTGATGTATAAATTGTATGCGTTGACTTTGGTCAGTCTTGCAACATTGCTGGCTGCAATGTTAAGGTGTCAGTTCATAATATATGCAATGTAATACGTTTCAGTATTATTGCTACAAAATAACAGCGTATAACATTGAAAATAATTGTATAAATATATTATTGGTAGAACAAACAAGCATGACGCACTGCCACGACGTTACATTAACGGAAATAGATTACATATGCAACAAGTTGTTTTCAAACAATGATCAATCTGACACGTATATTAAATTGAGAGGATGTATAATACATAAGAACTATAAAAGGAATACGTACGATTTCAATACGGGCTCATGCATGAGAATGATAATGAGGGTGAATACGAAGATGTTATCCATAAATTGTCGAAAATACAGTGAAGACCCACAAGTTCCACCTATTGGTAGTTACCAATCGGATTTTATTTGATCTGACGCGAGTATTGTTGTTTATAGGTTTGTTTTCAAAGGAGTTAGCCATACTAGTACTTCTTGCGCATTTTTGTAGTATTTACCCATGCTAGGTATTTGTTTATGAACTTCTTTTTTTGCAGCTTTGGTTCATACACACTGCGTCGATCCATATGTACTTATAAGCACTCACGGCATTGCATGTTGCTGCAATGTCTTTGCATTTGGAAGGCTCACTCAAAGGAATTTTCCAGAATACATTTTTAATATTGCTAGAGTACATTTTAGTATCGCCCCACACATGTGATATGATCGAATATTTGTTATTACTGTCTGCGTTACTTACAAGTTCATTGTTTTTTATATCCCATAAAGAAAGGGGGTATTTGTTAACTATTGTCATTGTTAACCAGCATACACTGATCAGCCACAAAAAAACAATCAATTTACCCAGTTGAAGCCTACCCCCAGGCGCATACTTGGTATTTTCGTAGATCAAACGACGTCGTATTAATTAGTATGACAAGTTTATGGTTAAATGTTTTGTCTTCCTTGTCCTGATTTTGCCTCCATTCCTAACATTCTCATGCTTGAAAAATGCACAAATATGATGTTGCACGTAATACTAATTTGTTTACTTGCAATATACTTCCACAAAAGCTTCTGTTATATCTGCTAACAATCTTCCTGGCCAATTGTCTAGATTGTCGCGCACAGGTATTGCAATGATGTCTTTTGCGACTGGTACGGCATCCATTATCTTTGCTGCTAACACGTCTTCGTCTTTTTTAATGTCATACACGTTTCTAATTATATCATTTTTGAGTTTTTCCAACTTGGGATTCCATTTTGATATTTCCGATATAACTTTTCTGTAAACCGTAAAGTCTGGTGTGACAGGTAGTATTTCTGAATGTATCTGGTCTGTGTCTGCATTTGCGTACATTATACCAGCAGCAACCGCGGTTGTTCTGTTAGTAAACACCTTGAGCCTGGCATTCACCTCGTAATGCTCATCAAATATCTTTTTGAGCATACGTTCTCCGTCTCTGGACGAAAATATGATGCTTACTATTAGCCCCAGTACAAATTGTATGACGATATATATTTGCGACCTTTTGTTCATAATTGGAACAACAAGTATGGTTGCAACGGCAATTAAATTCCCAAGTATATATACAAAAGTCTCAATATACTCGTTACATCTTATTTCAACTTCTATCTCTTTCTGCGCGACACTTTGGATGACGGGCTCCTCACCTGTTACAATCCACAACTTATTATTGGACTTGTCTGTGACCAAGATGTCTCCTTGTTTTACATTTTTTGCCGGCTGTGGTTTTGGAATGAGGAACACATCTCGTGTTACAACAAAGTTGATCAAAAAGTATATTATCATGTTTAACAAGTTTATGGCCAAACCTGCACTATCTCCTTTTACTGCCATCAGCACTAAAACTGCAATTGCACCAAGTTCAAACGGTAATGCGATTATCATGT
>Ga0160428_1001203_pt1 | contig 20997 bp, 21 predicted proteins | sample SolpanmetagenomM_FD_108198 | JGI IMG/M metagenome (GOLD analysis project Ga0160428, IMG submission 108198) | Solar panel surface microbial communities from Lawrence Berkeley National Laboratory, California, USA - M | ecosystem: Engineered > Built environment > Solar panel > Unclassified ... | reverse complement strand
GTGCCCGAACAGCGCCAGATTATCGACCTGCTCTATTTCGGCGGCTTCACGCAAAGCGAGGCGGCCGAGGAACTCAACCTGCCGCTGGGCACGGTAAAAACCCGTGCCCGCACCGCTCTGAAAGTGCTAGCTAAACTTATTCGTTAATAATAGTTACGTCAGTGGAAGATTTTCAATCCTATATCGAATCAGGCCGCCTGGAGCAGTATGCGCTGGGCGAACTATCGGCGGCCGACCGGGCCGAGGTAGAAAAATGGGCCGCGCGCTTCCCGGAAGTGCGCCAAGAATTAGATGAGCTACTCACAGGCCTCGGTGTGTATACCGAAGCCCACGCCGTGGTGCCCCCGGCCGGCGCCCGCGAGCGCGTGCTGGGCCGCGTACTTGCCGAAATCAGCGCGGCCGAAGCGCCGGTGGCTGCTACGCCGGCCCCGTTTGCCGCGCCCCCCGTCATGCGCGTATCGGCATCCAACCCGCACCTGGCCGACACAACTGCTCCTGCCACCGAAGCCCCGCGCCGTAGCGGCTGGGCCATTGCCGCCTCGGTGGCACTGCTTCTGAGCTTGGCCGCCAATGCGTTGCTATACAGCCGCTGGCAGCAAACCAGCAACGACCTCGTAGCCGCCCAGAATAGCCAGGCACGCTTCGCTCAAACCTCGCAGGTTTCGGAGCGCCGCCTCCAGACCACCGAGCGCCAGTTGCAGGTATTTCGCTCTCCGCAGTTCAAGACGGTCGCCCTGGCAGGCACCCCCGCGCACCCCACGGCCCACGCCCGCGTGCTGTTCAACCGCGCCAACCACCGCGTGTACCTCGATGTGCAGGAGCTACCCCCCCTGCCCGCCGACAAGCAGTACCAGCTGTGGGCCCTCGACAAAGGCAAGCCCATCGATGCAGGTGTGCTGGCCACGACCACCGCGGCCGGCGACGACCTCCAGCAAATGAAGGACATCGCCAGCGCCCAAACCTTTGCCATGACCATTGAGCCCACCGGGGGTAGCGCTGGTCCTACCCTCAGCACCATGACGGTAATCGGTAATATTTAAGGTATAGCCCACAAAAAAGCCGCCAGAGCACTCGCTTTGGCGGCTTTTTTGTGAGCTATGGTAGCTCAACCTTTCGGCGGGGTACGCGTTGTTATCCACCTAACTAGCTCTCGTCTTTTTCTTCACTATATGCAAGGTACCATCTTTACGCTTCTCAAACGCTACGTTCAAACCCAATACGACCATAGTACCTGGCTGAAACTGGTGGAGCAGTCCGGCCTCGAATCCGGCGATTTCAGCCACCGCGAGGTGTACCCCGATGCGCATATTTATGCGCTGGTGGGCCAGGCGGCCGAAATGACTGGTATTCCGGCCGGCGAGCTGCACGAAAAGTTTGGCGAGTACCTCGTGCCCGACCTCATGTATATGTACCAAAAATACGTGAACCCCGACTGGCGCACCCTCGAAATGCTGGAAAACACCGAGCACACCATGCACTACCAGGTGCGCCGCGAGCACCCCGAAAACTCGCCGCCCGTGTTGCAGGTAAAGCGTCTGAATGATAGGGAGTTACTAATCAATTACGTATCGCCGCGCCGCATGGGCGGGCTGGCAGTCGGCATCGTGCGTGGCCTGGCTGCCTACTACGATGAGGCCGACCGCATCGACGTGATGCCCACCACCAGCGAAGATGGGGAGCGCGTGCAAATCCACGTGCGGCGCAATTAATTGTGCCAGCCAAGGGGGGTAGGGCTTGGCTGCCCTACCCCCCTTGTTTTTTTAAAACAATCGGGGCGAAGCTGGCCGGCCGGGACCACCGGGCTGATAGTCATCGTCGGCGTCGTCTTCCTCCTCGGTGTCGGGTTCGGTGTCATCGGTATCGTCGTCGTCGGGCTCGGCGTCTTCGTCTTCCCCCTCCTCATCGAGCGAGTCGAATACGCGATCGAGCGACGTTTCGGCGTGGCGCAGCTTGTGGCGGCACAGCCGGATGAGCTCGGCCGAGCGCTCGGCGCGGGCCGTGAGGTCGTCCACATCCACCTGGTCGGTTTCGAGGCTGCGCAAAATGGTTTCTAATTCCTGAATGGCTTCGTTGTACGTCACGTTGGGTACTGGCTGAATGAACTAATGCGGATTAAAAAGTAGGGCTTACCGGCGCTGGCGCAAGAGCTGGTTTTCGCGCCGCAGCACCTGCGCTTCAGCCAGAAACAGCTGCACCTCACGCGCGGCAAGCCATTTTTCCAGTCCGCGCTGCACCGCAAATTGCTGCTTCAGCAAGGCTTCGCGCTTGCGCTGGTGGTGGCGCACAAAGCGCTGCAGCACCGTGCGCGAGCGGCGGCGCAGGTGCTGCGCCTCGTGCGCCACGGTTTGGCGGGCGGCGCGGGGCAGGGTGTAGCGAAAGCTTTCGAGGTGCTGGCCTAGCTGGCGCAGGTGCTGGCGCGGGGCCTGGGTGGCCTGGCGGCTGCGCTGGCCCAGCTGGTCGGTGGTGCGGCGCAGCTGCTGGCGGGCGGCCTCGCGGGTGTGGTCGGCTAGGCGCTGCACCTGGGCGTGGTGGCGGGCCTGGTGCTGGCGGCTGCGGTCGGCCACGCGCTCGGCCAGGTCGAGCAGCAGGCCTTCGAGCCGGGCCAGGCGCTCGACCAAAAACGCCGCTACGGCCGTGGGCGTTTTAAGCGCTTTGTGGGCCACTAGGTCCACTATCGCCTCATCGCGCTCGTGGCCGATGCCGGTGAGTACGGGCAGCGGAAACGCCGCCACCGCCGCCGCCAGGCCGTATTCGTCGAAGGCCAGCAAGTCCGTTTTGGCCCCGCCGCCGCGAATAAGAATCACAACCTCAAACTGCCCGCGCCGCGGTCGGATAGCGTCGAGGGCGCCCCGGATGCTGGCCGGCGCGCCCTCGCCCTGCATGAGGGCCGGGAAAAGCGTGAGGGCAAAATCGTAGGGCGCCTCTTCGAGCTGGCACACAAAGTCTTGAAAGCCGGCCGCGGTGGGCGAGGAAATAACCGCCAGCCGCTGCGGGGCGAGGGGTAGGGTAAGCTCTTGCTGGCGTTCGAGCAGGTCTTTTTCTTGCAGCTTGCGCAGCGTGGCCAGGCGCTGGCGGGCCAGCTCGCCCACGGTGTAGCTGGGGTCGAGGGCCTGCACATCAAGCGAAAAGCCGTACTGCTCATGAAACGTCACCTTCACGCGTAGCAGCAGGCGCAAGCCAGGCCGCAGCTCTTGGCCCGTGGCCTCGGCAAAGGCAGGTGCTAGCTGCTGGTAGCGGCTGCCCCAGAGCGTGGCCCGCGCCTGCGCCACAAAGCCCAGTGCCTCGGCCCCGGCGGCGGGCTCGGTAAGGGTGAGGTAGCAGTGGCCGCCGGCCTGGCGCGGGCGCGTCATTTCGGCTACCTCGGCCACTACCCAGTAGCTATCGGGAAAGCGGTGGTGCAAGGCCGCTCGCACCTGCGTAAGCAGCGCGCCTAGGCTGAGCGGGGCGGCCGGCTCGGCGGGGGTAGGGGCAGCGCGGCGCGGATAGAGGGGCATACGGGGGGTAGGGAATTATCAGCTAAAATTGGTTGTCATGGCGAGCGCAGCGCGGTAATCGCATCAGTAAGCTGGCCAAACGAACGGCGCGAGTGTCGTGCTGGAGCGATTGCCGCGCTGCGCTCGCAGGGCCAAACGATTTTAACGCGTAGCCAGGTAACCTGGTAGGGTGCAAAAGTACCTTGCTGGCGTGCCAAAATTGGCGGCACGCCTAACTTGCCGGTCTCAATCCCTAACCCCTAACCCATCCACTTTTCCTGTTCCATGTCTAAAATTTCTCGTTACCAGCGCGGCGCGGCCTTGGCCGTGGCAGCGCTGAGCCTGGCCACCGGTACCCCGGCCCTGGCGCAAACGGCTCCCGCTAAAGGCGTTGGCATCAACCCGGCCAACATCGACCAGTCGGTGCAGCCCTGCGACAATTTTTTCCAGTACGCCAACGGCAGCTGGCTCAAGAACAACCCCGTGCCAGCCGCCGAGAGCCGCTGGGGCAGCTTCAACGAGCTGGCCGACCGCAACAACGCCACCCAAAAAGCTATTTTGGAGGAGCTGGCTCGCAATGCGGCCACTGCCCCCAAGGGCTCGAATGCCCAGAAAGTAGGCGATTTCTACGCTTCAGCCATGGACACGATGGCCATTGAGGCGGCCGGTACCAAGTACCTGAAGCCCTACCTCGACCGCATCATGGGCATCAAGACGCTGGCCGAGATGCAGAAATTTTTGGCTGACCCCACGGCGCACGCTGGTAGCGTGTGGTTTAACTCGGGGGTAGGGCAGGACGAGAAAATCAGCACCCAGTACGCGGTGCAGTTTTACCAGGGTGGCCTTACGCTGCCCAACCGCGACTACTACCTGAACGAAGACGCGCGCTCGAAGAGCATCCGGGCCGCCTACCAGGCATACCTGGTGACGACGTTTAAGCGCCTCGGCGACAGCGAAACCGCTGCCACGGCCAACGCCGCTGCTGTGATGCGCCTCGAAACGCGCCTGGCCAAAGCCAGCAAAAGCCCCGTAGATCTGCGCGACCCGCAGGCCAACTACAACAAGATGACCGTGGCCCAAGCCACGCAGGCCTACCCCAACCTCAACCTACCCCTGCTGCTGAAGGAAAACCACCTCGGCACGGCCAAGGAAGTGATTGTGGGCCAGCCCGCTCTCATGAAGGAAGTGAGCACGATGCTAGCCACCGAGCCCCTGGCTGACCAGCGCCAGTACCTGCGCTTTCACCTAGTGAGCAGCGTGAGCAGCGCCTTGCCCAAGGCGTTTGGCGACGACGCCTTCCGTTTTTCGCAGGTGCTGAGCGGCGCCAAGTTGCAGCAGCCCCGCTGGAAGCGCATGTTGCGCGCCACCGACGGCGCGCTGGGCGAAGCCTTTGGCCAGCTCTACGTTGATAAAGCGTTTTCGCCGTCGGCCAAGGCTAAGGCCAAGGAAATGATTGAGAACCTGCGCAAAGCCTACGCCGAGCGCATTATGGCCACCGACTGGATGAGCGCCGCTACCAAGAAGGAAGCGTTGGTGAAGCTCAACGCCTTCGCAGTGAAAATCGGCTACCCCGACAAGTGGAAGGACTACTCGAAGCTGAACGTGAACCGCCAGAGCGCGCTGCAAAATGTGCTGGCTGCCCGCACCTGGGCCACGGCCGACAACCTAGGCCACTTTGGCAAGCCTATCGACCGGGGCGAGTGGGGCATGACCCCGCCCACGGTGAATGCTTACTACAACCCGCCGATGAACGAGATTGTGTTCCCGGCCGGCATCTTGCAGGCGCCGTTCTACGACCCTAAGGCCGATGACGCGGTGAACTACGGCGGCATCGGTGCCGTAATCGGCCACGAAATGACCCACGGCTTCGACGACCAGGGCCGCCAATACGACTCAAAGGGTAACCTGCGCGACTGGTGGACCAAGGAAGACGGCGACAAATTCAACGCTAAAGCTGCGATGGTGGGCAAGCAGTACGACGCCTTCTCGCCGCTTGACTCGGTGCACGTGAATGGCAAGCTGACGATGGGTGAAAACCTGGCCGACCTCGGTGGTCTCACCATCGCCTACCAGGCCTTCCAGAAAACGGCCGAGGCCAAGAGCACTCAGAGCATCGACGGCTTCACGCCCGACCAACGCTTCTTCCTGGCCTGGGCCCAGATTTGGCGCACCAACATTCGGCCCGAGGCCGCTCGCCAGCAGGTGCTCACCGACCCGCACTCGCCGGGCCAGTTCCGCACCAACGGCCCGCTCATGAACATGCCGAGTTTTACAAGGCCTTCGGCTGCAAGCCCACCGATAAAATGGTGCGCCCGACCGCCGAGCAAGCCCGCATCTGGTAGGGTAGGCGCGCGGACGCTATAAGTCCACGCTACAAAAGCCCGCTTCGGTTCTCGGAGCGGGCTTTTTTTATCCCTATTCCCCCTGCATAAACTCGTAGTGATGCAACTGTGACGCGGGAGTTACATCTATCGTGACTAAGTTCGTCTTCTTCTTATTCTCCTAACCAATCTTTTCCATGTCCACCACTTTTACCTTTTCGCGGTTGGCACTGGCTACGCTGGGCCTCGGCGGCCTGGCCGCCACCACCGCTTTCGGACCGCCCACCAAGCCTACCCCCCCGCAGAAGGGCGTGGGCATTAGCCTCGCCAACATCGACCAGTCGGTGAGCCCCTGCGAAGACTTTTACCACTACGCCAATGGCAACTGGCTGAAAAATAACCCCGTGCCAGCCGCCGAAACCCGCTGGGGTGCCTTCAATGAGCTGGCCGACCGCAACATCGCGGTGGAGAAGCGCATATTGATGAAAGCTGCCGCCGACCGCTCGGCCAAGCCTGGCTCGAACGCCCAGAAGGTGGGCGACTTCTACGCTGCTGCTATGGACACAGCTGCTATCGAGGCCGCCGGCCTGAAATATTTGCAGCCCAAGCTGGCCCAAATCAACAACCTCAAGAGCCTGGCCGACATCCAGAAGTACATGGCCGACCCCAAGACGCTGTCGAGCGGCTGGTATGGCTTTGGTGTGGGCCAGGATGGTAAAAACAGCTCGGTATATGCCGTGCAGATGCGCCAAGGTGGCCTTGGCCTCGGCGACCGCGACTACTACCTGAAGGAAGACGGGCGCTCGAAGGCAATTCGGACCGCCTACAAAACCTACATGACCAGCGTGTTCCAGATGCTGGGCGATGCCCCAAGCCTGGCCGCGACCAATGCCGACGCGGTGTTGGCTCTCGAAACTAAGCTGGCCCAGGCCAGTCGCGACCGCGTGGCCCTGCGCGACCGCCTCAAGAACTACAACAAGGTGCCGGTGGCCCAGGCCGCCCAGGAATATCCTAACCTAAACCTGCCGTTGCGCCTCAAAGGAGCGGGCCTGGGCAACGCCCAGGACGTGCTCATTGGCCAGCCTGAGTTCTTTGCCTCGGTGAACACGCTGCTCGCCAACACGCCCATCGCCGACCAGCAGCAGTACCTGCGCTGGAACCTGGTGTCGGACGTGACTTCGGCCCTGCCTAAAGCCTACGGCGATGCGGCTTTCCGCTTTGCGCAGGTGCTGACGGGCGCTAAGCAGCAGCAGCCCCGCTGGAAGCGCTCGCTGCGCGCCACTGACGGCGCACTGGGCGAGGCCTTTGGCCAGCTCTACGTAGATGAGGCGTTTTCGCCCGCTGCCAAGGCCCGCGCCAAGGAAATGGTCGAGAACCTGCGCAAGGCTTACGCCGAGCGCATTATGGCCACCGACTGGATGAGCGCCGATACCAAGAAGCAGGCCCTCGAAAAGCTGAACGCCTTCGCCGTAAAAATCGGCTACCCCGACAAGTGGAAGGACTACTCGAAGCTGAAAATTACGCGCACCAGCGCGCTGCAAAACCTGTTTGCTACCGCCGAGTGGCGCCGCGAGGACAACCTCAGTAAGTTTGGCAAGCCTATCGACCGGGGCGAGTGGGGCATGACCCCGCCCACGGTGAACGCCTACTACAGCCCGAGCATGAATGAAATCGTGTTCCCGGCCGGCATCTTGCAGGCGCCTTTTTACGACCCTAAGGCCGATGACGCGGTGAACTACGGCGGCATCGGTGCCGTAATCGGCCACGAAATGACCCACGGCTTCGACGACCAGGGCCGCCGCTCGGATGCCAAAGGCAACCTGCGCGACTGGTGGACCAAGGAGGACGGCGACAAGTTTATGGCCAAGGCCGACATGGTAGGCAAGCAGTACGACGCCTTCTCGCCGCTCGACTCGGTGCACGTGAATGGCAAGCTGACGATGGGTGAAAACCTGGCCGACATCGGCGGCCTAACCATCGCCTACCAGGCCTTCCAGAAAACGGCTCAGTTTAAGGGAGGCCAGAAGATTGATGGCTTCTCGCCCAGCCAGCGCTTCTTTCTGGGCTACGCCCAAATCTGGCGCGCCAACCAGCGCCCCGAAGCCCTGCGCCAGCAGGTGCAGACCGACCCGCACTCGCCGGGCCAGTTTCGTACCAATGGCCCGCTCATGAACATGCCCGAGTTCTACGAGGCCTTCGGTTGCAAAGACGGCAACAAGATGGTACGCGCCCAGGCCGACCGCTCACGCATTTGGTAGGGTATTTGCAAATACCTTAATCGACGAAAAGCCTGGCCGTATTGGTCAGGCTTTTTTTGTGAAGTAGGGTAGAGGGGCCCTACCCCCCTCGGCGGGCACAAAAAAGCCCAGCTTCCTGAGTAGGAAGCTGGGCCTTGTAACCGCTACAGCCAGAAGCTTTATCCGAAGCCTCGAAACGTATGCTATACTAAAGGTAGTGGGCCACCACTGCATGGAGGCTACTACAAAGGCCTGCACAGGCTAAAAACAATAGGCGCAACCAGATTGGGTAGGAAAGATAAAGCTTGTACGCAGACTGCCCAGCTTGGGGTTAGGGCCAGGCAGTATAAAACTGGGATAAAATTGAGGCATTTTGCGCCGCGTTCTGACCGGCGAGCCGCCGCCGATGCCCCATGGGGCAGCAGCGGTGGAAATGTGCCCGCTCGCCCCGAACTTCGGCCCCGCTGGCCGCCCCAAGGGGGGTAGGGGCATTTATTTTTAGTCCACTTATCATGAAAAAATTAGTGTTGAGCCTAGGGCTGGCGGCCCTGCTACTGGGGCCGGCCGCGCCGGCGGCCCGCGCCTGGGGCTTCTTGGGGCACCGCGTTATCACGCAGGTAGCCATTTATGAGTTGCCGGCCAGTATGCAAGCCTTCTACTTTCGGCACATGGCTGAGCTAGTGCGCTTGAGCACCGCCCCCGACGAGCGCCGTAACCAGGACCCGACCGAGGGGCCCAAGCACTTTATCGACATGGACCACTATTCGGAGAGCGCGCCCTTTGCCAAGGTGCCGCGGGTGTACGACGAGGCGGTGGATAAATTCTCGGCCGACACCCTGCGCAAGTATGGCACCGTGCCGTGGGTAGTCATCGAAACCAAGAACAAGCTGGCGGCGGCCTTTAGCGAGCGCGACACGGTAGGCATCATCAAGTATTCGGCTGAGCTGAGCCACTACACCGCCGACGCGTTTGTGCCGCTGCACACCACGGTGAATTACGACGGCCAGCTCTCGGGCCAAACCGGCCTGCACGCCCTCTGGGAAAGCCAGCTGCCCGAGCGCTTCCTGCTCGACTACAAGCTCGATGGCGAGGAAGCCAAGGCGCTAAAGGACCCGCTAGCCAGCATCTGGCAGGTTATTCAGGGCAGCTACGGCTTCCTCACGGCTACCTACGACTTGGAGAGCAAGCTCAGCAAAGGCTTCACACCCCAAACTAAGTACACGTTTTCGCACCGCTTTGGCAAAACACAGCGCCGCTATTCCGATGCCTTTGCCGATGCCTACGAGAAAGAAGTGGGTGGCCAGGTAGCCTTCCGCCTCAAGGGCGCCTCGCCCATGGTGGCCTCTATGTGGCTCACAGCCTGGCAGCAGGGCGGCCGCCCCGACCTCGACAAGCTCATGGCTACGCCCAAGCTCAGCAAAGACGAGAAAGACCAGCTCGATTCGCAGCTCAAAGCCTGGAAAACCAACACTCTGGCTAAAGAAAAACTGCTGCTGGCCCAGCAAAAGCAGCAGCGCATTCTGGCCCCCGACGAGATAAAAGCCGCCGACGGCGAGGCTGCCCCGCCGCCCCCGCCCGAGCCAGTTGCGGCCCCCGAGCCGGCCGCCGCGCCTACCCCTCCCGCTGCCCCCGGTAGCAAGGTGAAAGTGAAAACCAAAGGTGCTAACGGCACCGACAAGCAAGTAAGCAAGCCCCATTGGTAGGGATTTGAGAACAGCTTAGCAGCTGCTTGAGTTAGTAAGAAACCGCTTGTTATGGCGAGCGTAGCGCTCGCCATAACAAGCGGTTTCAAGCGCTTTGTTGTTAGATATTTCTCTACTTATTACTGACCTATAACCACTTGGCATCAATCATTCGTCATTGCCTGGTAGTGGGCCTGAGCCTGCTAGCCGCCTGCGGCCCCGCCGACCAGCCCGCCGCCACTACCCCCGCGCCCAAGCCTAAGCCGCCTGGCCCCGACATCGCGGCCCTCACCGACAGCACGGCGCCGGCCGCGCTGCTCGCCTATGGCCGCCAATATCCGGGCTCCGAGGTGCTGGTGAAGACGCGCCTGGGCAACTTTCGGGTGCGACTTTTTGACGATACGCCCATTCACAAGGCCAATTTTTTGCTGCTAGCCCGCCGCGGCGTGTTCGACGAAACGGTGTTCAACCGGGTAGTGAAGGGCTTTGCCGTGCAAGGCGGCCAAACCAACGAGGCGCGCACTATTCACCTGCGCCGCTACCGCCTACCCCCCGAGTTTCGGCCAAATCATTTCCACGTGAAGGGCGCGCTAGGCATGGCCCGCTACGACGACGAGAAAAACCCCGGCCACCTGTCGTCTAACACCGATTTCTACTTTGTGGTGGGCGAAAAGCTAACTCCCTACCAGAGTCGCGCCGCCGCTGGCCGGCCCCTCAGCGCTGCCCAGGTGCAGGCCTACGCTACCCGCGGCGGCGTGCCCGCCCTCGATGGCAAGTACACCGTCTTCGGCGAGGTTATCGAAGGGCTGGATGTCATCGACAAAATCTCGCGGGTGAAAGTAGACCCGCAGGATAAATGGCCGATTGAAGACGTGCCGATGAAGGTGGAAGTGGTAAAGTGATTGTCGAGTAGCAGTGCAGCCATCAACTAACAAGCAGCCGCCGTTCTAGCAGATTTGCCAGCGCAACGGCTGATCGAATTGGGTTACTCGCTCCGGTACACTTTGCCTTCTTTCATCACAAAGCGGGGGCGGGTGAGGGTAGAGATATCTTGTAGCGGGTTGCCCTCTACGGCCACGATGTCGGCGTACTTGCCCGCTTCGAGGGTGCCCAGGTTGGGGGTGTCGCCGACGAGCTCGGCCGCATTGACAGTAGCCGTGCGGATGGCATCGATAGGTGCCATGCCGGCTTCGGTCATGTAGCCAAACTCCAGCGCGTTTTTACCGTGCCGATATACACCCGCGTCGGTGCCGAAGGCTACCCGCACGTTCTGCTTGATGGCCCGCCCAAAGGTGGCCTGCAACTGCGAGCCAATGCTGAGCGCTTTGGCGGCGATAACGGGCGGAAAGTAGTCGGGGTGCCGCCGCGTAGTGTCGGCCACCGACTTGCCGGCAATGATGGTGGGCACGTACCAAGTACGGTTTTTGGCCATGAGCTGCATGGCTTCGGCGTCCATTATTGAGCCGTGCTCGATGCTCGTGACGCCGGCCCGCACGGCCCGTTTGATGCCCTCGGCGCCGTGGGCGTGGCAGGCCACGGGCATACCCAAGTCGCGGGCAGTGCTCACAATGACCCGAATTTCTTCCTCCGTGTACTGGGCGCCGGCGCCGTCCTTGCTTAGGTCGAGCACGCCGCCGGTGCTGGCAATTTTGATGAGGTCGGCACCGCGCCGAAACTGCTCGCGCACGGCCTGCCGGCACTGGTCGGGACCGTTGGCCACGCCCTCGGCCGTGCCGGGGTGAAACCGCTCGATGAGGTCGTCGTTTAGGCCATCGGTATCGTCCATGTGCCCGCCGGTGCTCGAAATGGCCGTGCCTGCCGCGTAGATGCGCGGCCCTGGCACCAGCCCCTGGGCCACGGCCTTGCGCAGGGCAATGTTGACGCCCGAGCCCCCGCAGTCGCGCACCGTGGTAAAACCTGCTCGCAGCGTCACGAGGGCGTTGGCCTCGGCGCGGTAGGCTACATCGGCTGGGTTGAGGGTGAATTTTTCGCGAAACGAATTGCGGCTAGGTACCGACTCCAGGTGCACGTGGCAGTCGATGAGGCCGGGTAGTACGGTACGGTTTTCGAGGTTAATAACCTGGTCCTGAGGTCCGGCGGCAGCGGTGTAGCCATTTTGTACGGCCACGATGCGGTCTTTCTCTACTACAATCGTCTGCTGGTTGAGCAGGCGGCCGGTGCGCACATCGAGCAGGCGGCCGCAGTGCAGCAGCGTTTTTTGGGCAAAGGCAGCCGGGCCGGTGAGGCCCAGCGCGGCCAGAAGCAAAAGCGAGCGGGTAGCAGTGCGCATAAGGTAAGAAAGGGGGGTAGGGGAGAGGCTGAAAATCAGGCGCAAGCTACGCGCCAGCAGCCTTCGTTGGCGCGCTTGGCTCGTGCCTACTGGGCCGGGCAGCTTAATCCGGCCGGGGCCGGGCCGGTTAGCTGCCCGGCGGCGGCGCGGGCCAGCTTTTCTGCGCCACTACCACGACTGCCCCGCGGTTGTTACGTTACTAGCTGAGCGCCTGCCGCCGCTTTTCTTTCAATGATGACTACTCCTACCCCCGCCGCCGGGCTCCTCCGGCGGTTCGACCGCTGGGCCGGGCCCGCGCTGGCCGTGCTAGGCCTGGGCCTGCTACTGCTCGAAACCCGCCACCCACTGCGCCGCCGCACCCGCCCGCGCCCCGAGCGCTGGGTGCGCAATGTGCTGCTGGCCGCACCCTCGCTGCCCGCCATGCGCCTCACGCTGCTGCCGGCTATGGTCAATTTTACCCAGGTGCTGGCCCCGCGCTACCGGGTGCTGGCGCGCTTGCCCGAGCCGCTGCGCACCGCTGCCGAAGTGCTTTTCTTGGATTACCTAGCCTACACGTGGCACCGGCTGCTGCACGCACCGCTGCTGTGGCGCTTGCACCGCGTGCACCACAACGACCTCGACGTGGACCTGACCACTGGCTGGCGCTTTCACTTTGGTGAGATGCTGGCCAGCATTCCGTACCGGGCGGGGCTACCGGCGCTGCTGGGTGTGCGCCCGGCCACAGTGCTGGCCTACGAGGCGGTGTTTGAGGCCTGCACCGCGTTTCAGCACAGCAACTGGCAGCTGCCGCTGGCCGTGGAGAGGCCGCTGGCGCGCCTGCTCGTGACGCCCCGCGCTCACGGCATTCACCACTCGCAGGTGCAGCGCGAAACTGACAGCAACTTTGGCGTGGTACTCAGCCTCTGGGACCGCCTGCACCGCACGTTGCGCCTGAATGTGCCGCAGGCGGCGCTCACCATCGGGGTGCCCGCCTACCCCGACCCCGCCGCCCAAACTGTGCCGCAGCTACTGGCTCTACCGCTGGCGCCGCTCGGCCTTTGGGGCCGCCCCGATGGCGCGGTGCCCACCCGTCCGCTACCGCCTACCCCCCTCACCGAGCTAGCTTTTTAATGAGTACCGGGTAATAAGAAGCCGGTTGAGTTACTAAAAGTGGTTGTTGTGGCGAGTGCCGTACGGTACTCGCAGCAGCACGAAACCTGAACGAGTTGTTCTGGGGGAGCTCGCCACGACAAACGTCCCCACCGGCTTTTAAATAATGGGTAGCAGGTAAGGCCGTAATGACGTTCTTTGCCCTGGTTCCTTACTCATTTCCTACTCATGACCACTCAGCAAGATTTTGAAGCCGCCGCCCAGCAGGCGCAGCAGCTCTCGGCCAAGCCTTCTAATACGGTGCTGCTCCAGCTCTACGCGCTCTATAAGCAAGCCACTGAGGGCGACGTAACGGCCCCGCGTCCTGGTGGTTTCGACTTCAAGGCCATTGCCAAACACGATGCCTGGCACCAGCTCGCCGGCCTCAGTAAGGACGCCGCCCGCCAGCAATACGTAGAGCTAGTGACGGAGCTAGCAGGGTAATCAATGGGTGAGTGGCTGAACGTGTAAATAGCCGGATAAATGTCACTTACGCAGTCATTCACCCACTCAGTTATTCAGCCATTTACCCATTGCCACTGTGGACATTTCTCGTAAAAAGCTGAGTTACTCGCTCACGCCCGCGCTGCGCCAGTACCTGCGCGACTACGACCGCGAGGCGCCGCTGCCGGTGAGCTACGCCGATTTGCTGCGCTTCAGCAATTCGTTTCCGTTGCTCGACCGGGCGGGCAAGGACACGCTGTGGCAAACGGTTTTTTACGAGCCTAGCGCCCTGGTCGAGCTCAGCCAGGGCCTCGTGCAGGTGTATGCGCTGCTCAAAACGGCCGGCGACCTGTCCTTTGCCGAAGACCTGCTGGCCGACCGCATCGACTACTGTCGCTTCGGCAACTCGCACCCGTTTCGGGTCCGCATCCTCAACCAGCTCAACGACAACTACGACTATTTCTACGTAAAGCAGGCCGACGCCTCGCGCCTCTATGGCCTGGAGCTTGAGCACTTGCTGTCGCCCAACTCGATGAACTACCTCGTCGATACCGGCAACACGCTCATTGAGGAACATATTGCCGGCATTCCGGGCGACGATTTTATTCGGCTGCGCCTCAACCAGCCGCACCTCAACCAGGTGCGCATCGCCAAGGAGTTTGTCAAGTTCAACGAGCGCTGCTTTGCGCGCTTGCTCGGCGACATGCGAGCCTACAACTACGTCATCGACGTAACGCCCGACTTTGAAGATGAGCAGTATAGAGTGCGGGCTATCGACTTCGACCAGCAGAGCTACGAAGGCCGCCGAGCCATGTACGTGCCGCAGTTTTTCAAAGACAACGGCCCCGTGGTTGAGCTGTGCGCCCGCTTGCTGAAGCCCAGCACCCTGCGCCAGTACCAAACCGAGGAGCGCACCCTGATGGCCCGCCGCGCCCGCGCCGAGCGCCACCGCCTCAAGGCCCTGCTCGACGTGATGCGCCGCCAGGAGCTGGCCCCGCCCGACAAAGTAGACGAGCTCAAGACGGCCCTCAACCGCTACCACCGCACCCAAAAATTCGACACCTGCGACTCGATGGGCGACGTGGTGCGCCTGAACCTGTGGCTGATGCTCGGCCCCCGCATCTTAGGTACTATCGCGGCCTAACCCACGCGCGCCCTACCCCCCTCGCTTATGGTAACTGTTCAGCAACACGAGGATACTATTGTTTTCACGGTCGAGGGCTGGCACAAGCTCTGGTCGTTTCGCAGCGAGCTGCGCATTCCGCGGGCGCACATCCGGGGCGCGCGCTACGACCCCGAAGCCGCCGCGCACCTGTCGGGCATCCGGGCGGGGGGCACCTACGTGCCGGGGCTGATTACGGCCGGTACCTTTTACCTCGATAATATGCCCGACCACAAGCCCACCTTCTTCGACGTGCGCCACCGCGACCACACGCTGGTCGTAGATCTGGAAGCCGAAGAATTCAACCGCCTCGTTATCGAGGTCGAAGACCCGGCCGCCGTTCTTCAGCTGCTCGGAGGGGGTAGGGAATAACTAGTAGGGCATAAAAAAGCCCGTCATGCTATGCTCAGCATGACGGGCTTTTAAGTAGGTGCAGTTACACCGCCGGCTTGGGCGCGGGCAGGTCAAAGGCCGTGGCGTCGTGCTCAAAATGCCCTTTGTGCGAGCCGTCGCAGAAAGGCTTTTGGGAGCTCAGGCCACAGCGGCAGATGCTGATGCGCTCGCGCCCGCTGAGGCCGTAAGCGTTGCCCTGGGCATCAACGAGCTGAATGTCTTCGCCTTCTACGCGCAGCGAGCCGTTGGAAAGAACCGTTAGTTTGGTAGCCATGTAAGGAAGTGGGTTGGGGTGATAAAGGATAAAAGAGGGGGGTAGGGCTACAAATCCTTGCGCAGCACGTAGTCGTTCATCCAGTATGGGCCGATGGCGATGTCTTCTTCGCGGTGCTGCACAAAGCCCTGGCGCTCGTAGAAAGCTAGCGCAGGATTGTGACGGTTTACGTTGAGCTCCAGCGCTTTGCCGCCGGCATCGCGCACGGCTCTCACCACGGCTTGCACTAGGTTTTGGCCCAAGCCCTGGCCTTGGTGCGAGGGCAAAACGTAGATTTTGTTGAGGTGATACACGCCCTCCGGCTTCTCCGAATACGAGGCGAAACCACTGGGCTGGCCCTCTACATACGCCAGCATAAACTGGTGGTGCTGCTCGCGCATCTGGCGCCGCAGCGAGGCCGGCGTGTAGATGACGCGGTACATGTAGTCAATCTGCTCCTTCGAGATGATAAACCGATAGGTAGGCTCCCAGGTAGCTTCGGCCAGCCCGATGATGGTGGGAATATCCTGCTCGGTAGCGGGCTGAATGTGCAGGGGAGTGGCCGGAATGGCCGAGGTAGCGCGAGTGGGCATAAATAGCTAAGAATCGGGCGAAGGTCGGCCAAAAAACCGACTTATGTGCCAAGGCAGCATACGCAGCGCTGCTACCGGGCGTTAGGTTAGCTCGCCCCCGGCGAAGCATTTTTACTTGGTTTTCGTAAGATTCCCCCATGAATACTTCCTTTTTTCGCATTTGCCCCACCGCAGCGGCCGTGCTGCTCGCTGCCCTACCCCTGCTCGCCACTGCCCAAAACACACACCAAGACAGCCTGCTACGCGGTGGTAACCTGGTAGGGAGCCGGCCGCGGCCGGCCGGCACGCGTCCCGCTACCGCCAGCCGCGCCTTGGTCGCCAACGCCGACCCCACGCTTGCCAAAATCATGCACGAGAGCATCGACGTTAACCATTTGGCCGCTGACCGGATGATTGACGTGTACAGCAATTTCTTAGAGGCTACCCGCGACCAGCGCCGCCAGTGGGGCACCAAGGAGTGGGACGAGGCCAGCGCCGCGCTCACCCGTCTCAACACCCGCTACGAGGCCGTGCGCCTCGAGCTGCCGCTCGAAGACCGCCTGTCGGTGCGCAGCTACCAGGGCGAGTTTCGTACGTTGCAGGGCGCCCGCCGCGTCAAAGACCGCATCGACGAAAGCAAGAGCAACCGCTAATTAGTGGTGCATCAGCCACTGCCAGGCGGGCCCCAAGTGCCGGAAAGCCCGCGCGTGCAGCTCATGCCGCACGGCCTGAATAAACTCCAGGCTGCCCGAGTACTGCGTGAGGCGGCTGGCCCGGTCGCGCGAGAGCACGTGCGCCAGCGTGCGCACGCCTTGGCGGCTAGCGGCGGGTAGCCACTCGTAATGTAGCCAGGGCAGCGCCTCGCCCCAGTCGCCCGACACCTGGCTGTGGTCGCTGAGCACGCGCAGCGGCAGCGGCCGGCCCTCAAACAGATGCATGCCTGCCTTGGCGCCGCGCACCAGGCTGTCGGCCGTGAGGTGGCCGTGCCAGCTTATGTGCAGCAAGTCGAGGTGGGGGTAAAAGTCGTAGTCAGCGAGCAGGGCCCCGTGTTGGTCGGGCAGGCTCAGCAGCTGCGTGATGGTGGAAGGCTGGGATAACATAGCAGGAAGGAGGGGGTAGGAGAGAGTAGTAGCTTACCTTTGGCGTCCGCATTTTAGTTCGACACCTGTTTTTTTTTAAGCGCATGCACATTGCTATCGTCGGCAATATTGGAGCCGGCAAAACGACGCTGGCCCATAAGCTGGCCCAGCATTTTCGTTGGGAAGTATTCTTGGAGGATGTGGATGACAATCCGTATCTCAAAGACTTCTACGCAGATATGCCCCGATGGGCGTTTCACCTGCAGGTATATTTTCTGAACGGCCGCTTCCGCCAAACGCAACACATCAAGACCTTAGTACAGGCCGGCAAAAGTGTTATTCAGGACCGCACCATTTACGAAGACGCGCACATCTTCGCGGCCAACCTGCACCAGTCGGGCCTGCTGGCCGAGCGTGACTACAACAACTACCACGCGCTTTTCGAAAGCATGGTAAGCCTGGTGAATCCGCCCGACTTGCTGCTTTACCTGCGCGCCGACCTACCCAAGCTCATTGGCCAGATTGAGAAGCGCGGCCGCGACTACGAAAATACGATCAGCATCGAGTACCTCAAAAACCTCAATGAGCACTACGACCAGTGGATTGCTAGCTACAAACTTGGCAAGCTGCTCATTATCGACGTCAATGAGATGGACTACGTGCGGCGCCCCGAGGACTTGGGCACCATCATCGAGCGCATCGAGGGTAAACTGTTCGGGTTATTTTAAAGTTCTCTTAGCATGCAAGAGGACGTCCTGCTAAGCTTACGGAAGCAGGACGCCTTTTCGCGGAAAAGCTAGGCGACTAGGGCCCGATTTAAGAAATCGACCCATGGCTGCGCGGCTTGCATACCGGCCACTACGTGGTCTAAAAAGTCGGGCGCTAGCACCTGCTCGTCCGTAAAAAGCCGCACTACGCCAAAGCTCTTGAGCCGCAGCCAGGGCAGGTCGGGGTCGTTGGTGAGGTAGCCGCGCGGCGGGCGGCTAAGCTGTGCCACGCTCCTATCAATGCCGCCGGGGAAGTGGTGCTGCAAGGCTGGATCGGCCAGGCAGCTGTGAAAGCCTGCGCTGTCGTAGTGAATTTCTTGGCGAATAGCAGCTAGCTCGGGAGGGGTAGGGCTGAAGCGCCCCGCCCGCAGCCACGAGCCACCGCCCGGCATCAGGGCCACAAAGTAGCCGGCGCGCTGTGCATGGCGCCCGCCTGGCACTAGCCCCGCGCCCAAGCGGCGTTTGTAGGGCTCGGGCTCGGTCTGGCTCCGGTCGTTTTTGTGCAGCCGCAACATCACCTGCGCGGGTGTGAGGCCGGCCAACTCGGGTAGGGCAGGGGTGGCCCGGCGCAGCACCTCCGCCACCAGCGCGGCAAAGGCGTCGCGCGCGCGCAGGTAGTCGGCGCGGTTTTCCTGCATCCAAGCGGTGTTGTTGTTCGCCGCCAGGCGGCGCAAAAAATCCAAAACGAACGCGTTTTCCATACCGGCCCCTAAACGGCGCGGCGCGCCCGAAGTTGGCCCGGGCTAGGGGGTAGGGGCTACCCCAGCACCACGGGGTCGCCCACACGTAGGCGGCCGGTGGCAGGGCCGGTCACGTTTTGCCCAAAAATCACTTTCCGGGCCGGCTTGCGGTAGGTAGCCAGCGTGCGCAGCGGCTCGCCGGCCGGGTCCTGGTGGGCGGTGGCCTGGTCGATGGTCGTAACCACGCAGCGCCCGCAGCCGCGCACCGCTCGAAACGACAAGTTGTTGATGCGCAGGTCGGCCCACGCCATTTCGGCGTCGGCAGGGGCGCCGCGCACTACCAGGTTGGGGCGAAATCGGTCCATGGGCACGGGCTCGGCGAGCTGCGCATTGAGCTTGGCCAGCGATTCTTCGGTGGCCAGCAGGTAGGGGTAGCCGTCGGCAAAGCTGACGAGCGTACCGGCCGGGTTATGCTCGGGCTCGCACTCGCGGCGCGCCAGGTCCGACATATACACCAGCTTACAGGGCTGGCCCAGCGCCTCGCTCAGCCACTCGTCGGCTTCCTTGGTGCCGCGCCAGGCAAAGACTATATCATCCCAAATGGTGACGAAAAGTGTACGCTCGGGCGTGGCCTCGAAGGGCAAGTACAGGGGTAGCAACTCGGGCCGCTGGCGGTGGCGCAGCAAAAAGCCATTGTGAGCGGCCTCCACCGCCAGCAGTGCCATTTCGGCGTGCTCGCGCTGCGTCAAGAAGCGATTGCGCTCGTCCACTATCAGCCAGCGCCGGTCGTGGCGCAGGCCCTGGGGCGTCAGCTCGGACGTAGACAAGCTAATGCCGCCCAGCGACTTAACAGGGTAAATGAACAGGCCAGTGAGCGTGAGCGGCGTAGAGAGTGCGGACATGTCCGCAAAGGTAGCCTACGGCAAACTTGACCAGTAGAAGGGGGTAGGAAAAAGTGCGCGCGCACTTTTTCCTACCCCCTTCTACTGGTCAAAACTTTATGTGTTAGTGCAGCGCGCGCTTCTTGACCATGCCGCCCTTGGCGTCGTTCACGCTGTGCATGATGATGAAGGCGCGCGGGTCAAGACGGTTGACCTCGGTCGTAACCTGGCTTACTTCTAGGCGTGTAACGACCGTAAACACGATGTCGATGGCGCTGGGCTGCTCGCCGTGCGAGCCGTAGCCGCGCTTGCCGCCGTACACTGTAACCCCCCGACCCAAGCGCTCGGTAAGCGCCCGCCGGATAGCGTCGCTGTTCTCCGAAATGATGGTGACGCCCGTGTATTCCTCAATGCCATTAACCACAAACTCAATGGTTTTGGAGGCGGCCAGGTAGGTAAGGATGGAGTAGAGCGCCGTGGATACGTCCAGGACCGCCGCCACGATGAGGAAGATAAAGATGTTGAGCACCAGCACAAAGTCGCCGACGCTCAGGCTGGCTTTGCGGCTCAGGTACACGGCTAGAATCTCGGTGCCGTCGAGCACGCCGCCGCCGCGCATGGCCAGGCCAATGCCCGCTCCCAAAAAGAAGCCGCCAAACACGGCAATCAGCATCTTATCCTGCGTCACGACCGGGAAATGCACGACCGATAGCACCAAAGCCAGTCCCAAAATAGCCGCGAGGGCTCGCAAGGCGAAGCCTTTGCCCAGTTGCTGGTAGCCCAGCCAAATAAATGGCAGGTTGAAGACTACCAGAAACAGCGATACCAGCTGCTCCCGCTCTAGCAAGTGCCAATTAATCAGGCGCGCCGCCAGCAGCGAAATACCAGTGACGCCACCGTCGAACAAGCCATTGGGGAGAATGAAAGACTCCAGGCCCAGCGCGGCCGAGAACACGCCCGCCACCAGATACAGCAGGTTGCGGCCCTGCGCGCGCACCCACGATTCTTCCGGCTCGTGGTGAGGCTCAGCCAGGTGGGCATCGGCCAAAACGGGGTGCGTGATGGGGGTTGCAGTAGCAGGTGCAGGCGCGCTAGCTTTCAGTTGCCGCAGCCGCGCTAAGATGAATAATTGAGGAAGCATAGCCTTTTTCTACGCAAAAAAGCAGGTTTGCGTCTGGAATTACAGCAGATTAGCCTGGGGTAGGGCACGATATGGTGCGCTCTATCCCAGGCTAATCTGTGTAAAAAGTGAGCGCGGCGGCTACTTGTTGGCGCCGGCTTCTTGGCTGGCCAAGCGCACGGCCTCGTAGAGGTCTACCACGCCGCCGGTGGCCGACAAGGTGCTAAAATCAGCCTTCTTGCCGTCTTCGCCGGGCACCAGCACCAGGGTGTGGTGCACCTGTGCCGACTGCCGGATAATGCGCTTGAGGTCGACGGCCGTGAGGCTGGGGAAATACGACTTGAGCACGGCCGCTACGCCCGCCGTGACGGGCGCGGCCATGCTGGTACCGCTTTCCATGCCGTATTTGTTGCCGGGCAGGGTCGAGTAGATGCCCACGCCAGGCGCAAACACATCGACTTGGCGCTTGGAGAAGTTGCTGAAGCTGGCAGGCAGATTCTCATCATCCTGCGGGC
>Ga0160428_1001201_pt1 | contig 21029 bp, 16 predicted proteins | sample SolpanmetagenomM_FD_108198 | JGI IMG/M metagenome (GOLD analysis project Ga0160428, IMG submission 108198) | Solar panel surface microbial communities from Lawrence Berkeley National Laboratory, California, USA - M | ecosystem: Engineered > Built environment > Solar panel > Unclassified ... | reverse complement strand
GGGCATGCGGGGACGCTGAGCCCCTTCGCCCTCGTCGGCGAGATCCGGCGGTTCTACGACGGGCCGCTGATCCTCTCGGGGGCGATCACGTCGGGCTCGGCGATCCTGGCGGCCCAGGCCATGGGCGCCGACCTCGCCTATATGGGCACCCGGTTCATCGCCACCCGGGAGGCGAACGCCGCCCCGGCCTACAAGGACATGATCGCCGGCAGCGCGGCGGCCGACATCCTCTACACCCCCTACTTCACCGGCGTGCCGGGCAATTACCTGACGCCGAGCATCCGGGCCGCCGGGCTCGATCCCGAGGCCCTGCCGGTGCGCGACAAGACCGCGATGAACTTCGGCAGCGCCAGCGTGAAGGCGTGGCGCGACGTCTGGGGCGCCGGCCAGGGCGTCGGCACCATCGCGGATGCGCCGGCCACCGCCGACCTCGTCGCCCGGCTCGCCCGGGAATACGCGGCGGCGCGGGCGCGGGCGGCCGGCCTGTCGGCGGAATACGGTGCGGACCTCGCCGGCGAGGCCGCCCCGTGAGCATCCGCGTCGCCGATCCGGAGCCCGGGATCCGGCTCGTCACCATCGACCGGCCGGAACGGCGCAACGCCCTCGACCGGGCGTCCTATGCGGGCCTGACCGCCGCCGTCGCGGCCGCCGCCCAGGACGAGGCCGTGGGAGTCGTGGTGCTCACCGGCGCGGGCGGCTGCTTCACCGCCGGCAACGACCTCAGGGATTTTCAGGACGTCGCAGCGGGGGGCGACAGCCCCGGCCTGACCTTCCTCAAGGCCCTGCGCACCTGCCCGAAGCCGGTGGTGGCGGCCGTGGAGGGCCACGCGGTCGGCATCGGCACGACGCTGCTCCTCCATTGCGACCTCGCCTATGCGGGGGACGGCGCCCGGTTCCGCCTGCCCTTCGCCGCGCTGGGTCTCAGCCCGGAAGGCGGGTCCAGCTACCTGCTGCCCCTGGTGGCGGGCTCGAAGCGCGCCGCCGAGCTGCTGATGCTCGGCGAGCCCTTCACCGCGGAGGCCGCCGCCGCGGCCGGCCTCGTCAACGCCGCCGTCCCGGCCGGGACGGCGCTCGACACCGCGATGGCCAAGGCGCGCTCCCTCGCCGCCCTGCCCCGGGCTTCGATCGCCGCCACCAAGCGGGCCCTGCGGCGCGGCCACGAGGAGGCCGTGGCCCGCGCACTCGACGAGGAGGCGGTGGTCTTCCACGCGCTGCGCCGCGCCCCGGAGGCGCAGGCAGCCTTCGCGGCCTTCCTGCGCCGATGACCGACGCGGAGACAAGCCTCCTGCCCGGGCTCGACGCCCCCGGTCCCGGCGCCAAGGAGGACCGCCACTTCGTCACGGCCCTGGCTCGGGGGCTGGCGGTGCTCGCCTGCTTCGGGCCGGGCCGCACGAGCCTCGCCAACCACGACATCGCGGAGGCCTGCGGATTGCCGCGGTCGACCGTCTCGCGGCTCACCTACACGCTGACGAAGCTCGGCTACCTGCAGCACATGCCCGAACTCGGCCGCTACCGCCTCGGCACCGCCACCATCGCGCTCAGCTCTGCGGCTCTGGGCGGCCTCGACGTGCGCGCCATCGCCCGGCCGGTCCTGCGGGCGGTCGCGGAGGCGGCGAACGCCTCGGTGGGGCTCGGGGTGCGCGACCGGCTGAGCATGCGCTACGTCGACTGCCAGCGCGGCCCGGCGGCGATCTCGCTCAACCTCGACACCGGCTCGCGCATCTCGCTCGCGCGCAGCGCCATGGGCCGCGCCTACGTGGCGATCTGCCCGGAGCGCGAGCGCGCGGGCATCTACGAGGACCTGAAGGCGCTGGATCCCGTGGCCTGGCCCGCGCTCCGCGCCGGGCTCGATCGGGCGGTGGACGAGCACCGGGAACTCGGCTGCTGCACCTCGTTCGGCGAGTGGCAGGAGACGGTCTGCGCCATCGCGGTGGGGTTCCATCCCGGCGGCGGCCTGCCCCCGATGGCGGTCAATTGCGGGGCCCCGACCGTCATCACCGACGCCCGCTTCCTCATGGAGGTGGCGCGTCCGAAACTGATCGACGCCGTGCGCAGCCTCGACGGCGTGATGGGCGCTTAGGACTCCGCGGCTGGCCCGATCCGGGGCCCGTCGCGCCGGCGCCGCGCTCGCCGCGCACGCGTCGGGACAGGCGGTCTTGTCCGCCCCGGTATGGTGGAGAACACGATGACGACCGAACAGCCCGACCTGCCGCTCGCGGGGATCCGCGTCCTCGATCTGTCCCGGGTCCTGGCGGGGCCCTGGTGTGCGCAGGTTCTCGGCGATCTCGGCGCCGACGTGATCAAGGTCGAGCACCCGGAACGCGGCGACGACACCCGCGACTGGGGCGTGCCGACGAGCCCCGGCAACACCTCGTATTTCGACAGCGTCAACCGCAACAAGCGCTCGATCGGCGTCGACCTCGCGACGCCGGAGGGGCTGGCGATCGTGAAGGCGCTCGCCCGCGAGAGCGACGTGCTGGTCCAGAACTTCAAGACCGGCGGGGCCGAGAAGCTCGGTCTCGGCTACGGGGCGCTCTCGGCCGAGAATTCGGGGCTGATCTACTGCTCCATCGCCGGCTACAGCTCGGACGGCTCGGAGGCCGGTCGCCCCGGCTACGACCTCGTCGTCCAGGGTGAGTCCGGCGTGATGGCGCTCAACGGCGAGGCCGGCGGGCCGCCCCTGAAGTTCGGGGTCGCGGCGGTCGACCTGTTCACCGGGCAGTTCGCCGCGCAGGCCGTGCTCGCCGCCCTGTTCCAGCGGGAGCGGACCGGGCGCGGCAAGGCGATCGACCTCGCCCTGTTCGATTGCGGCGTGGCGCTGACCTCGTATTACGGCCTGGAGGCGCTGGCCCGGGGCATCGATCCGCCCCGCTACGGCAACGCCCATCCGTCGATCGTGCCCTACGGCGTGTTCGAGGCCGGCGATGGGCCGGTGGTGATCACGGTGGGCAACAACGGCCAGTACCGCCGTTTCTGCGAGCAGGTCCTCGACCGCGCGGACCTCGTCGCCGACCCGCGCTTCTCCACCAACCTCGACCGCTCCAAGAACCGCGCCGCCTTCATCCCGGTGCTGGAGGCCGAACTCGCCAAGTGGGAGCGCGCGCCGCTGATCGCGCGCCTGCGGGCCGCCGGCATCCCCTGCGGCGAGGTGATGGGCCTGCGCGAGGCGCTGACCTGCGACCGGGCCCGGGAGGCCGGGCTGGTGGTCGCTGCGCCCGAGAACGCCCACGTCATCGCCCCACCCTACCGCCTCGACGGCCGCAGGCTTCCGGTGCGCCGCATGCCGCCGGGGCTCGGGGCTTCGAGCGCGGAGATCCTGGCCCAGGAGCTGAATTATCCGGAGGCCGAGCGGGACGCGCTCACGGCCAAGGGGGTGGTGCGGTAGCGGCGACGCCACGACTTCGCGACCTGGCAGAAGCGGGGCGGAACGGGCAAGCTTCGGCGGGTCGGCGACGGTTCCGCGCGTCTTCTTCCCCCCGCGAAGGGGCGTGCGCAGGGGAAGTCTCGCCCCCCACACCTACCACCGAACGGGGATCTCAAACCCGACATGGGGATCTGCGAGCCCGCGGACGGGGAGGGCGTGCCGCGGAGCCGGTCTCCCGTTCGCGAACCGCGTTGCGTGAACGTGAGGGCCCGCACGCCATCGGGAACCCGCCTCATCCCGCGCCGTGCGAAGCCGCCAGCCGCGCGCGGGCATCGTCCAGCACCCGCGTCAGGGAGGCTTCCCACGCGATCCGCGGCTGCCAGCCGGTGGCCGCGTGCAGCCGGCCGGCGTCACCCGCGGCCAGGGGGATCTCCGCGGGCCGCACCCGCTCGGGAGCGACCCGGATTTCGAACGGCACCCGTGCCAGGGCCCGCAGGTCGTCGAGCACGCTCGCGATGGTCCGGGGCCGGCCCGAGCTGATGTTGAATACGCTACCCTCCGCCAGGGCCGCGGCCCGGCCGATGAGGTCGGCATAGGCGGCCGCCACGTCGGCCACGTCCAGGAAGTCGCGGTAGGAGGAGAGGTTGCCGACTTCCAGGCAGGGCGGCACCAGCCCGGTCTCGATCCGGGCGATCTGGCCCGCGAACGAGGCCACCACGAAGCGCTCGTCCTGGCCCGGTCCGATATGGTTGAACGGCCGCAGCACGACGAGCTTCACGCCGATCCGGGGCAGCAGGTCGCGCAGCAACTGCTCGCCGACCCATTTTGACCGGGCGTAGGTGTTGCGCGGCAGGGGTTCGGCCGCCTCCGTGAGGGCGTGCCCGGCCAGGAAGGCGCTGCCGTAGACCTCGCCGGAGCTGACGAAGAAGAACGTGCAGCCCGGCACCGCCTCCACGGCCGCCACGAGGTTCATCAGGCCGTTGACGTTCACCCGCCAGGTCTGCCCCGGCCCGCTGGTGGAATCGGCCACCGAGGCGAGGCCCGCGAGGTGGAGGATCTCGGTGGGCCGGAACCGCCCCACGAAGGCGGCGAGTGCGGTGTCGTCGAGGAGATCGATCGCCTCGTAGGTGACGCCGGCCGGCAGGGCGGGTGGCTCCCCGCGTCCGATCCCCGCCACGCGGTCGCCCGCCTCCGCCAGGAGCGGCAGAACGTGGCCGCCGACGAAGCCCGCCGCGCCGGTGACGAGGATGCATCTCACGTCCGGTCCGCCGATCCCTGGTTTGACGGCGTGGTCAGCGCCACGCTCGGGCGAGGGGCCGGCACCTATCCCGATTTCCGGGTGCCCCAGCGCGGGGCGCCGCGGTTCGGCGAGCTGCCGGCATCGGCGCCGATCGCCGGTCCGGAGGCGGTCTGCGGCCGGTGCTGCGAGCTGGCCGCCATGGGCGTCGAGGCCAGCATGTCGGGCACCTCGGACAGGTGCTCCTCGTCCCGCTCGGTGGAGAACTGACCGGCCTTGCGGAACGTCCAGAGATAGCCCGGCACCACCGCCTCGGCGGCGGTCGGGGTGATCCCGATCCCCTCGAAGGTCCGGCCCTCGGCCCGGGCGGTCTCCGAGACGACGTTGTCGTTCTGGAGGAGGATCACTTGGTCGCGGGTCAGCTTCAGCGCGTCGGGCAGGAGACCGAAGGTCAGGGTGTCGGCGATCTCCAGGAGCCGGGCCTGGAGCTTGGCCGCCGGCAGCGGCAGGTCGACGATCGCGCGCTTGCGCCGGATCGTCTTCAGCATGTAGCGCACGAAATGCTCCAGCGTGCCCACCTCCGGGCCGCCGAGTTCGTAGACCTTGCCGCGCGCCACGGTCCCGTCCACCGCCCGGGCGATCGCCTCGGCGACGTCGCCCACGAAGGCCGGCTGGAAGCGCGACTGGCCGCCGGCCAGCGGCAGGACCGGGAGCGCCCGGGCGAGGCTGGCGAAGCGGTTGAAGAAGCTGTCGCCGGGACCGAACAGCAGCGAGGGCCGGAACACCACCGCGTCCGGGCAGGCGGCGAAGACCCGCGCCTCGCCCTCCGCCTTGGAGCGGGCGTAGAGCGAGGGCGAGGCCGGATCGGCCCCGATCGCCGAGACGTGGATCATCCGCGCGCCCTGGCTGGCCGCGGCGCGGGCGATGGCGTCGGCGCCGTCGACCTGCAGGCGCGCGAAGCTCTGCGAGCCGGTCTCCTGCAGGATGCCGACGAGGTTGATCAGCACGTCCGACCGCTCGGCGGCCCGGGTCACCGAATCCGGGTAGCGAAGGTTGGCCTGCACGGCCACGATCTGGTTGACCTTGCCCAAGGGCTGCAGGAACAGCGCGAGGTCCGGCCGCCGCACCGCGACGCGGATCCGGTAGCCGCGCTTGGCCAGCGCCCGCACCACGTGCCGGCCCAGGAAGCCTGAGCCGCCGTAGATCGTCACGAGCTGGTCCTGCGGGCGCAGCGGGCCCGGCCCGGCGACGGAAGCGGGCCCGCTGTCCTGCGTCGTCCGCGCGGTGGTGGTCTCTTGGCCGGTCATCGCCGTGGTCTCGGGTTCCTGGCGCGCACCGGGGCGCCGTACAGGCGCCTACTTAGTGCGGCGCGCGAGGGCGTTGCAATCAGGCGAGGTCCGAAGATTTCGGGTTTGACCGCGGCGCGAGGCGGGAACAGGTGCGGGACCCGCGCATTTTTTCCGGCCCTCTCGCCGCGCCGGAGCTTCACGATGATCGTTGGTATGCTGATCTCCGCGGGGATCGCCGTGTTCGGGCTCCTCGTCGCGCTGGGCCGCATCGGCCACCCGATCGATGCCCAGCTCGTCAGCACCTACGGCTGGAGCATCCTGATCATCGGCGTCGCGCTGTTCGTGCTGTTCGCGGCGGGCCGGTTCAACCGCTCGCGCAAGGCGCGGTCCGCCGCGCGCTCGGCCTGAGCGGGCCGCCGGGTCGGCCTCTGTTCAGGCGACCTTGATCCGGCGGCGCAACTCGCGCGCCACCGCGGGGCGGCCTCCGGGTCGGCGGCTCACCGACCGGGGGGCGCCGACCGTGATGCTCTGACGCTCCCGGGCGATGAAGGCGCCGGGCATCTCGGCCTGGAGGTCGGCCTCCATGTCGCGCAGGGCCGTGTCGGAATGGGCCGGGTGCAGATGGATGATGGCCAGCGCCTTGACGCCGGCCATCCGCGCCAGCTCGACGCCCTTCTGCCACGTCGAGTGACCCCAGCCCCGGCAGGTGGGATACTCGCAGTCGGTGAACATGCCGTCGTAGACCATCAGGTCGGCACCCTCGACGAACTTGGCGAGCTCTGGATCCGGCCAGGGATCGCTGTGCTCGATGTCGCTGATCAGGCACAGGCGGCGGCCGCCATGCTCGAACCGGTAGCCCACCGAGCCCTGCGGATGGTTCAGCGGGATCGTCCCGACCTGCGTCCCGTCCGGGAAGGTCAGGGTCTGGCCCGCCTCGAAGCCGTGGTGGTGGAAGGTGCAGCACAGCTTGTCGAGCGTAACCGGGAACAGCGGCGGCGCGAACAGGCGGTCGAGGGTCGGTCCGGCCGACTCGCCGCCGAGATTGCCGCAATAGGTGTTGATCACCCGGTCGGAGTCGAGGACCGCCGGCTTGAAGAAGGGGAGGCCCGCGGTGTGGTCGAGGTGCAGGTGGCTGAACAGCAGGTCCACCTCCTGCGGCAGGTCGGTCCGGTGGCCCTGTCCGAGATTGTAGATGCCCGAGCCCGCGTCGACGATGAACATCCGATCGCCGCAGCGCACCTCCAGGCAGGGCGTGCTGCCGCCGAACTCGGCGTATTGCGGGCCGCTGACGGGAGTCGAGCCGCGGACGCCCCAGAAGCGGAGGACGAGGTCCTGATCGGCCGCCGGACGAGCCGGTTTGGAACTGTTGGACATGGCGATCACGAATCTGCGGACGGGCAGTCCCGATCGGTTATGATCGAAACCCCGTCGCCGTTCCGGGAAGGGTGCTCTGAATACGGCAGGCCGACGTCGCGAAAGTATCGCTTGTCCCCTGCCGTATCATGAATTGGTGTGCCGGGGACTGCCGTGATGTGCGGCTGCGCACACGGACGGGCCTCTGCCGGGGGCCGCTGCATGCCTAGAGGCTCTCGGCCGAGGCCAGAAGACTCGGGGCCAGAAGACTCGCGGCCCGGAGACCGAAGGCCGAGCCGTGAGGGTCCGTCCCGCCCGAGGTTCCGCCGGCGAGATTCGCCGCCAGCCACGTGGGCAGCCCATCGCCGTAGCGCGTCAGGAATCGGGTCGTGAGGCCCCCGAACAGGTCGCGCGGGCGCTCGTAGACCGGGACGAAGCCGGCCATCCGGCGCGGCGAGAGGACGGAATCGGGGGCCGCCCAGGCCGCCCAGACGGTTTCGGGCACGGGGCGCGCGGCCCGGTGTCCGGGCACGACCACCACCTCCTGCCCGGCGAAGGCCAGGGCCTCCGGCCGGCTGATGTCGCCGACCGCCCCGCCCCGGGCCGTGTAGGCCGCCCAGAAGGCGTGCTGCCCCCCGTCCGAATAGGTGGTGCGCACGGCCGGCTCCCCCGCCTCGGCGAGCGCCGTCATCCGCGCCTCCTCCACGGCCCGGCGGGTGGTCACGGCGGCCTCGATCGCCGGGACCCGGGACGGTGCGAAGGCGTAGCGGCCCGCCGCCACCGAGACCTGGAGCTCCTCGCGGCTCGCCTCGAACCGGTCGGAGCCGGCCTTGAGCTCGCGCCAGAAGGCGATGTTGGGGTCGGTCCGGTGCCGCGCCATGGCCTCGGCGGTCATCCGGAACGGATAGGACTGGAACTGGAAGGCCGCTTGGCCGCCGTTCAGCGCATCGCGGGCGATGGCGTAGATCTCGCCGACGGTCGCGTTGGTCATGGCGAAGCAGCCCATCGACGAGCAGATGCCGTGCACCATCACGGCGGAGCCGGTGCCGCCGTGGGCCCGGTCGTAGGCGTTGGGATAGCCGACGTCGAAGGACAGGTAGTAGTGCGAGTTCGGGTTCATCTGACGCCGCGGCACCGTGTAGAACCCCTCCGGCGTCTGCCGGTCGCCGGTCTTGCGCTTGGGGCCGAGCTGTCCGGACCAGCGGCAGATCGGGTAGGTCTTGATGAAGACGTATCCGGCCGAACCCTTCTTCCAGACCTCGATCTCCGATTCCTTCTTGTAGGCCCGGAACAGCACCGGCGACGCGGCCGTGACGCCCTTCTGGGCCATCAGCGCGAGGGTCGCGGCCGGGATCGGCGCCTCGGCCTTCCCGGCCTGCGCGGCCGCCGGACCGGCGAGGGCCAGCAGCGCGAGACCGGCGGCGAGCGTTTTCAGGAGCGTTCGGGGCATGAACCGTCCGGGCTGACTCGGCCGGGCTGACACGGCGGGCTCACTCGCCGGGATGGCGCCGGACGGGCACGGTCCCCCGAGCTGACGGAATATTGCGGCGGCCGTGAGGCTGCGGTTCCGCCCCGTCCAGGGCAGAAGGGGCGGTCCGACCCATCGCGTCTGCGCGCGGCCAAGCGACCCGGAACGGCGCGACGGCATCCGGTGCGGCGCGGCCCGGCCGCCTCGCTCAACCCGCCGGGACCGCCTCCCGGGGGGCGGCCGCCGTGGCGGGCGCCACCACCGCGCTGTTCTCCACCGCGATCACCGCGTCGAACGGCTCGACCCCCTCCGGGACCCCCGTCTCGGGCAGGCAGACGATGAGGCCGCGCCCGGCCCGTACCTGCCGCAGGCGGGCGAGGCGGTCGCGCAGGCCCTCGGCCTTGCGCTCGTCGGCCGCGATGGCCACGACGAGGATGTCGGGATCGCGCGCGAGGCAGCGGCTCAGCTCGATCGCCACCCGCTCGCGGGCGTTGATCGCGCCGTCCGCGAGCGCTCCGGTGCTCGGTTGGATCTCGACCTTGCTGTCGAGCCCCAGCCCGTAGACCGCGGCTTCCAGGCCCTCGTCGGCCAGGATGCGGCGCACCAGCTCCCGCACCCGGGGCTCGGCATTGGCTTCGCCGAGGCTGATGCGGCCGAACAGCAGGTTCTCCTCCAGGCTGGCGGCGGGATTGACCCGGGTGGGATCGTGGAACTCCACCGCCCCGGCGAGGTGGGGGGGCAGCATCCGCGCGAAGGAGCGGCGCGCCTGGACCAGCCGGGCCTCGAAGGCGGCGTCGATCAGGCCGAAGCGGTGGCGGGTCTCGCTGTAGCGCAGGGACAGCCCGATCAGCCGCGTGCGGTCCCGCTGGCCCGCCGGCCCCCGGCGCAGGCGCACCGCATCGGGAAGCCGCACCACGAGATCCTCGAAGTACCCGCGCTCCGAGGCCTGGAACAGCGAGTAGGCGTCGAACAGCGGGTGGTCGTTGGGCAGGTCGGCGAAGATCTCCACCGTGCTGCGGGCCACCGACAGGCCGATCTCCGTGAGTGGGCGCACCAGCTCCTCGGCCTCCAGAACCGCCCGCAGGTAGGGGTGGCGGGCGAAGCGCAGGGGCGCGAAGGCGCCGCCCACCGGCTCGCCGAACAGGATGTTCTCGCCGACGCTCGCCTGATGATTGTAGCGTGTCGGGTCGAAGGGCTCCACGAGGCGCTCGGCCCCCTTGGCGGCGAGCGCCTGGCGCATGGTCCGGCGCGCGGTGACGATGGCGGCCGCCAGACGCGGCTGCGCCGCCGGGTCCAGCTGCCCGGTCAGCCCGCGAGCGTAGACGAAGCCGTCGAGCCCGGTGAGCCGGCTGATCCCGATCAGCGCGATATCGTCGGGGGCGCTCACCGGGTCGGTGCCGTAGAGCAGGTTCTGGCGGAGCGACCCCGCCATCAGGATCGCCTCACCGGACGCGAAGGCGATGCGGCGGGCGCGTTCGGCGGCGTCGAAGCCGCGCAGGTCCGTGCCCGCGTAGGTGACGGCGCCGGCGGTCGGCTCCACCTGGCCGGCCAGGACGGCGGCCAGCGCCCGGGCGCCGCTGCCGCGGCTGCCGGTGATCGCCACATGCCCCGGCATGGCCAGGGCCACGTCGACGCCGGTCAGGCGTTCGCCCGTCGCCGCGTCGAAGGCGCCGACGCCCTCCGTCGCCAGGATGCCCGATCGCGGCAGAGGCGAGGCGGCCCCGGTCCGGCCTGCCCGCGCCTGCCGGCCTTCGAGGGACGCGATGATGCGGGCGAGGTCGCGGAAGCGGGGGCGCACCGCCCTGCGCACCGTCCAGAGCCGCGCGCAGACGGCGGCGAGCCAGCCGGCGAGGCCGAAGGCGCCGGTCGCCGCCAGCAGCGCGGCCGGATCCACCGCCGGGACCGGTGCGGCGTCGGGCCCGGACGAGCGCCACAGGGCGGTCCCGACCGCGATCGCCGGCAGGATCACCGCGAGCGCCAGAGCCGGGGCCCGCGCGTAGGCGAGCCGCGCCTCGGCCCGCGCCACGTTGGTGCGCATCGCGGTGACGCGCGCCGCGATGCGCCCCCGCTCAAGGGCGGCGGCCCCGTGGCTGCGCACCGCCGGCAGCCGTCGGACGAGGTCGTTCAGATTCTCCTCCGCCCGCGCGCTGGAGCGCAGGCGCAGGTCCTGCCGGTCCCGCGCCCGGTCGAGCACCAGCCCGTAGGCGAGGCCGACCGCCCCGAGCCCGACGATCGCAGCCGGGACCAGTCGGGGAGCGGCGAGCGCCGCGAAGCCGAGCGCCAGGATCAGGGCCGCGAGGGTCATGGCCGGCAGCACGATGCCGGCAGCGAGGAGCCGGTCGGCCCGGGCCAGGACCTCGCCGACGATCCGGGCGAGGCTGCGCGCTTCGTCCCGCGCTCCGGCCGGCGCGTCGAGGATCGTCGCCAGGACCGCATTGCGGACCGTGTCGGCGGCCCGGTTCTGAGCCTTGAAGCAGAGGCGTGCCACGCTCCAGCCGAGTGCGGCCAGGACCACCGCGCAGGCGGCGATGCACACGAAGGCCGCGAGCTCGAGTTCGACGGGACGCATCGGCATCCCGGGGACCAGCACGACTTCGCGGCCCGGCAGCGGCACGGCGAGGCGCAGGAAGGGCAGCACCGGCGCCTCGTCCCGCGGCAGCACCGCGATCAGGTCGCGCAGGCACAGCAGCGCCAGGGCGCAGAGCGGGGCGCCGACTCCGACCGCGAGGGCCGCCGCGGCGGCGTGAAGACGCCGGGCGGCGCGCCAGGTCAGGACGAGGGGATCGGATTCCATGCGTCTCCGATGGGGATCGGGCGGGTCGGCCGCAACCTTGCGCATAGGCTTTCACGCCCGCGGCGGGAAGGGCGGTAGGATTGGCGGCGGGAAAGGCCGAGGGATGGGCGATGCGTGCGGTCCGGCCCCGTGCGACATGTCGGCCGGACTGATTCAAGTTCTGGCCCCAGTCTGGGAGCGCTCTAGGTTAGGCCCTGTGCGCGCGGCGCGGCCCCCGGTACCGTCGAGCGGTCCGGCTGCCGCGTCCGTCCGAGCCGCACTGGGCGGGCCAGCCGGCGCAGTACGTTTTCGGCCGGGATCAGAGGATGAGGCGACGCGTGCGGCGAGGGGCTGAGCAGACCGAATGCCGCCCGGCCGGCCCGATGCCCGGGGTCGCCTGATGGCGCAGCTGTTCACCCCCGGTGCCGACGCGCTCTACCGCCTGGCCCTGATGACCGGCGTGGCCTGCCTCGTCGGGCTTCCGGTCCTGGCGGCCGGGATCGTGCGCTCGAACTACGTCACGGGCGTCGGGATCGCGCCGGCCCAGCCGCTGCCGTTCAGCCACAAGCACCATTCCGGCGAACTGGGCATCCAGTGCCGCTACTGCCACACCACGGTCGACCGGGAGGCCACCGCCGGCATCCCGCCGACGCATACCTGCATGACCTGCCACTCGCAGATCTGGACCGGCTCCGAGATGCTCAAGCCGGTGCGCGACAGCTACGCGCAGGACAAGCCCCTGGAATGGGTGCGGCTGAACAAGCTGCCGCAATACGTCTACTACAACCACTCCGTCCACGTGACGAAGGGGATCGGCTGCTCGACCTGCCACGGCGACGTCACGTCGATGCAGATGACCTACCGGGCCAACGCCTTCGAGATGCAGTTCTGCCTCGATTGCCACCGGGCGCCGGAGAAGTACGTCCGCACGCCGGATCAGGTCTGGAACATGACTTGGAAGCCGCCGGCCGATCAGGCGACCCTGGGCCCGAAGCTCGTGGCGCAGTACCATATCCGCGGCGGGGAGCGGCTGACCGAATGCGGGATCTGCCACCGATGACGGCCGCTCCCGACCTCGCGGCCCTGCGCGCCAGACTGGCCGGCGGCGACGGCCCGCGCTTCTGGCGCAGCCTCGACGCCGTAGCTGACAGCGCGGAGTTCCGCGCCTACCTCGCGGCCGAGTTCCCCTCCGCGTCGCGGCTCGCCGCCGCGCCGGAGCGCCGCGGCTTCCTGAAGCTGATGGCGGCCTCCTTCGCCCTGGGCGGCCTCACCGCCTGCGGCGGGGGCGGGGGGCGCGACTACGAGGTGCCGTACGTCAACCAGCCCGAGCGGATCGTGCCGGGCACGGACCTGTCCTACGCCTCGTCGGCGCTGTTCGACGGGTTCGGCAACGGCATCCAGGTCACCACCCGCAACGGCCGCCCCCTGAAGGTCGAGGGCAATCCCGAGCATCCCTGGAGCCGCGGCGGCACCGACGTGCTGGCCCAGGCCTCGGTGCTCGGGCTCTACGACCCGTTCCGCTCCCAGGCGGTGCAGCATCTCGGGCGGCCGAGTTCCTGGGCGGCGTTCCGGTCCGACCTGCAGGGGCGGCTGCCGGGGTGGCGCCAGACCGGGGGCGAGGGCCTCGCCCTGCTCACCGGCCCGGTGACCTCGCCCAGCCTCGCGGCGCAGATCGCCCGGCTGCGGGCCGCCTATCCGGCGCTGCGCTGGTACGTCGGCGCCGGGGCCGGCCGCGACGGGATCTACGAGGGGGCCCGCCGGGCCTACGGGCGGCCGCTGGAGACCCATCCCGATTTCGGGCGCGCCCGCACCATCGTGGCGCTCGACGGTGATTTCCTGGACCTCGGCCCCGGTCAGGTCGGCCTGTCCCGGCGCTGGATCGAGGCGCGGCGCGCGGCCTACGCGGAGGGCCGTCTCCTCACCCTCCACGCGGCGGCGCCGACCCCGACGCTGACCAGCGCCAAGGCGGATCGCGGCGTCGTGGTGCCGGCCGGCCGACTCGAGGCTCTGGCCCGGGACCTCCTGGGTCTGGCCGCGGACGGCGCCGCTCCCGCGGGCGACGATCCCGTGTCCCGCTGGACGCGGGACGCCGGCGCGGCGCTCAACCAGGCCCGGGGCGCCGGCATCGTCACCGCCGGCCTGGGCGCGGGCCCGGAGTTGCAGGAGCTCGTGCACCGGCTCAACGGCGCGCTCGGCAACACCGGAACGACCCTGGTCCACACGGCGCCCGCGGCGGAGACCGGTGCCGGCACCCTGGCGGATCTCGCGGAGGCGATGGGGCGCGGCGCCGTCCGGGCCCTCATCGTGCTCGGCGCCAACCCGGTCTACGAGGCGCCCGGCGCCCTCGACTTCGCCGCCCGCATGGCGCGCGTGCCGCTCAAGATCCATGCGGGGCTCTATTACGACGAGACCGGCGCCCATGCCGACTGGCATCTGCCCGCCGCCCATCCGCTGGAATCCTGGGGCGACGTCCGGTCCCTCGACGGGACCGTGGGGCTGATCCAGCCGACGATCGCCCCCCTGTACAACGGCCGGACCCTGCCGGAGATGCTGGCCCTCCTGGCCGGCGCGGGCGGGGGCGGCGGACAGGAGGGGCTGGACCTCCTCAAGGCGCAGTGGCGGAACGCGGGCGAGGACGACGCTGCGTTCCAGGCCCGCTTCTCCGAGGCCCTGCACCGGGGCTTCTGGGTGGACAGCGCGCATCCGGCCGAGCCGGTCGCGCTGACGCAGTCCGTGCCCCCCTCCCCCTCTCCCGCGCCGCCGGCAGGAGTCGAGGTGCTGTTCCGCCCTGATCCCACCATCTGGGACGGTACCCATGCCGACCTCGCGTGGCTGCAGGAACTGCCGAAGCCCCTGACCAAGGTGGTCTGGGAGAACGTGGTCGCGGTGAGCCCGCGGCTCGCCGAGCGCGCGGGGATCGCCACGGGCGACGTGCTGCGCGTGGAGGCGGAGGGCCGTGCCGTCGAGGGCCCGGCCTGGATCCTGCCCGGCCAGGCCGACGACACCGTGACCCTCAGCCTGGGCTACGGCCGCGACGTGCCGGACCACCTCGCCCGCGGCCTCGGCTACGACGCCGCCCCCCTGCGCCCGCCGGGTTCCCCCTGGCGGCTCGCCGGCGCCAAGCTGACGAAGACCGGCGAGCGGCGCATGCCGGTCACCACCCAGCACCTCGGCACCATGGAGGGGCAGGATCTCGTGCGCGTCCAGGCGCTCGGCGCCGCGCCCGTGGGCGACCCGAAGGGCGCGCCGGCGCCGGCCTCGTTCTATCCGCCCCCGGAGAGCCAGGACCGATGGGTCGCCGCGCAATGGGGCATGGCGATCGACCTCGACGCCTGCATCGGCTGCAACGCCTGCGTCACCGCCTGTCAGGCCGAGAACAACATCCCGGTGGTCGGCCGCGAGGAAGTCGAGAAGGGCCGCTGGATGGGCTGGCTGCGGGTCGACCGCTACTACGCGGGCGAACTCGACGCGCCGAGCACGCATTTCCAGCCGGTGCCCTGCATGCATTGCGAGCAGGCGCCCTGCGAACTCGGCTGCCCCGTGGAGGCGACGCTCCACGACAGCGAGGGCCTGAACCTGCAGGTCTACAACCGCTGCGTCGGCACCCGGACCTGCCAGAGCTACTGCCCCTACAAGGTCCGCCGCTTCAACTACCTCGACTACACCGGCGGCATGACCCCGGTGGAGCAGCAGCAGCGCAACCCCGAGGTCACGGTCCGGGCCCGCGGCGTGATGGAGAAGTGCACCTACTGCATCCAGCGCATCACGGCGGCGCGGATCACCTCGGCCAAGGATGCCCACGCCCCCATCCCCGACGGCGCCGTCGAGACCGCCTGCCAGGGCGCCTGCCCGACCCGGGCGATCACCTTCGGCAACGTCGCCGACCCGGGCAGCCAGGTCTCGGCCGCCCGCCGGGATCCCCGGGAATACGCGCTGCTCGGCCACCTGAACACGCGGCCGCGCACCACCTACCTCGCCGGGCTCGCCCCCGCCGCGGCCCCGGCCGGACGGGAGGGCTGAGCATGTCCGGCGCCCTGATCCGGCCCGACGCGACCCTCCAGGGCATCGGCGGCGCGGTCGCCGCCATCCCGCTGACGCATCCCGGCAACCGGCGCTGGTGGATCGCCTTCGCGGGGTCGGCCTCGCTCCTCGGCCTGTTCGCCCTCACCCTCGCCTACCTGCTCTACGCGGGGCCCGGGATCTGGGCCAACAACAACGCCGTCGTCTGGGCGCTGGACATCGCGAGCTACGACTGGTGGATCGGCGTCGCCTCCGGCAGCCTGCTGGTCTCGGCGATCCTGCTCCTGCTCGGGGCGGAGTGGCGCGGGGCGGTGAACCGCGTCGCCGAGACCCTGGCGCTGCTCGCCACCGCGGCGGCCGGACTCTACCCGATCATCCATCTCGGGCGGCCGTGGTTCTTCTTCTGGAACCTGCCCTACCCCAACACCTACGACCTCTGGCCGCAGTTCCGCTCGCCGCTGCTCTGGGACGCGATCGACATCGTGTCGTTCCTGGTGATCTGCGTGAGCCTGTGGTTCATCGGCCTGCTGCCGGACCTCGCCACCCTGCGCGACCGGGCCTTCGCGGAGGCCATGCGCCAGGCCGACGCGAAGGCCCCGACCCGCAAGCTCGCGCTGCTGCGCGCGCAGGTCTACGGCATCGTCGCCTCGGGTTGGCGCGGGTCTGCGGCCCACTGGCAGATCTGGCTCCAGGCCTACCGGACGGTGGCGCTCCTCGGCGTGCTGCTGGTGGTCTCGGTCCAGACCGGCGCGTCGGTGATGCTGGCGGGCTCGCTGATGCCCGGCTGGCACAGCACGCTGCTGCCGGTGAGCTTCCTGGTGAACGCGGTCTATTCGGGCGTCGGCGTCACGGCGGTGATCGTGATGCTGATCCGCCTCGTCTACGGCCTCGACGGCCTGGTGACGGCCCGCCACCTCGACGTGCTCGGGCGGCTGCTGCTCTGCCTCGGCTGCGCCAGCGCCTATTGCTACGCGGCCGAGTCCTTCGACACCCTCCTCAACGGCGACGCGCAAGCGCGCGCCGTGCTGGTCCGGCGCGTGACCGGCGCCCACGCCCTGGTCTCCTGGACGGCGATCCTCTGCCTCGTCCTCCCCGCGCAGGTCCTGTGGTCGGCGCGCGCCCGCGCGGCGCCGCTCGCCATCGCGGCGGTGGGGCTCCTCGTGGCCGTCGGCGCCTACGCGGACCACGTCATGGTCCTGGTCGTCACCCTGACCCAGGACTTCCTGCCGTCCTCGAAGCTGCCCTACACGACGGATGTCTGGGGCATCGCCACCTTCGCGGGCTCCGTCGGCCTGTTCCTGACCCTGCTGCTCCTGTTCCTGCGCTACCTGCCGGCCGTCTCGATCGTCGAGAGCCGCCGCCTCGCCCTGACGGCCTCGCCGGCCGCGCAGGACGCCGCCCGCGCGGCCGCGTCCCGGGCCGCCGCGCGGCCCGAGGAGAACGCGGTCTCCGCGCCCCTGTGGGGCGTGTCCGCGACCTTCGCGAGCCAGGGCGACCTCGCCGCCGCCCTCCAGGCGGTCTCGGGCATCAGCCCGGATCACGTCCATCTCGACGGGCACGGCCCGGTGCCGATGCCCCGCACCCTTCGCGCCCTGGGTCTGGAGGGCCGCTCGATCCTGCCCTACGCCCTGGCCGGTGCGCTGCTCGGCGGCACCGGCTTCTTCGCCCTGTGCATCTACGCCACGGCCTACGACTACGTCTTCCTGATCGGCGGACGGCCGCGCCTGTCCTGGCCCTCCTTCGTGGTGCCGAGCGTCTCCTTCGCGATGATGGCGGGCTGCGGGGCGATCCACCTCGCGCTCCTGGTGCTCAACCGCCTGCCCCGCCTGAACCACCCGGCCTTCAACATCCCGGGCTTCCTGCGGGCCTCGGAGGACCGGTTCTTCCTCTCCGCGGAGGCGCGCGGCGACCGGTTCGACGCGGGCCGGATCGAGCGGCGGCTCGCGGCCCTGCCGGCCGAGGCCGGGCGTCCCCTCGAGATCCGGCGGATCCCGCGATGAGGAGCGCCGTCCTCCGCACCCTGCCGCTCGCCCTCCTCGCCCTGGCCCCCCTCGCCGCCTGCGGCGAGGCCGACATGGCCGATCAGGCCCGGGCCAAGACCTGGGACAAGAACCCGTTCTTCCCGCGGGAGATCACCATGCGCCAGCCGGTGGCCGGCACCGTGCCGCGGGTCGATCCGGCCCGCGCGGCGCCGCAGCCGGCGACGATCACCCGGGACCTGCTCGACCGGGGCCGGGAGCGCTACGGGGTGTTCTGCACGCCCTGCCACGGCCAGGACGGGCGCGGCGCCGGCATGATCGTCGCGCGGGGCTTCCCGTCCGCCGGCAACCTCACGGCCGAGCCCCTGCGCAGGGCCTCCGCGGCCGAGATCTACGACGCGATCGCGAACGGCCGGAAGGCGATGTTCGGCATGGCCCAGATGATCCCCTCCGCGGACCGCTGGGCGATCGTCGCCTACGTCCGCGCCCTCCAGCTCAGCCAGGATGCCGCCGTGGCGAGCCTGGCCGCGGAGGATCGTGCCCGCCTGGAGGCCAAGCCGTGAGCCGCCGCGCCCTCCTGGGCCTCGCCGGGCTCGGTCTGCTGGCCTGCTGCCTGACAGCGGGCGGCTGGCGCGGCGCGACGGCCTCGTATCTCGCGGCCTGGCTGGTCCTCCTCGCCCTGCCGGTCGGCGCCCTGCCGGTGGTCATCGTGGCCGAGCGGTTCGGCGCGCGCGTCCGCGCCCGCGGCGGCATCGAGATGCTGGCGGGCCTGCGCCGGCTGATGGCGCTGATGCCGGTCGCGGCCCTGCTGTCGCTGCCGGTTCTGGCCGCCGTGTCGCTGCTCTACCCGGGGGTGGCGGCCCCGGCGCGCACGCCTCTGGCCGGCCTGTGGTTCACGGTGCCGTTCTTCGCGATCCGGGTGGTCGCCTATCTCGGCACCTGGACCTGGCTGGCGCTGCGCTTCGCCCGGCCGTTCGACGCGCCCGGCGAGGGGCGGACCGTGCCGGCGGTGGGGCTGCACGCGGTCATCGGCACGCTGTTCGTCACCGACGTGGTCGCCTCCCTGGACCCGCGGCTCGATTCCACCCTCCTCGGCCTGCTCGTGATGACGGCCTGGAGCGGCCTCGCCTTCGCGGCGGCGATCCTGCTCGCCTGGGAGGAGCCGGAACCCGTGGGCCGCGGCCGGACCGCGCCCGGCCGCGGCCGGCTGGTGCCCCTGGTCGTGCTGCTCGGGCTCTGGGCCTACCTGCACTTCGTGCAGTTCCTGATCGTCTGGTCGGCGAACCTGCCGCCCGAGGTGTCGTGGTACTTCGCCCGCGGCGGCTGGCTCGGGCGGGCGCTGGCGATCGTGGCCGGCGCGGTCGTGGTGCTGGCCGGGCTCGCGACCCTCCGGCCGGGACGCCCGACCACCCGGATCCTGGCCGGCGCGGCGCTCGCGGTCCACGCCCTGGAGATGTTCTGGCTGGTCACCCCGGCCCTGCGGGACCGCTTCGTCCTCCGGCCCAGCGACGTGCTCGCCGCCTGCGCCGTGGCCTGCCTCGCCGCCGCGCTCCGGCCGGTCCTGCGGCCGAGCGCCGACCGGGCGGCCTCCGAGGCCCGCCGCGCCGGGAGGCCGGCATGAGCGCGGGCGGACCCTCCGGGCTGATCCCCGCGATCCTGGCCGGCCTGACCCTGCGCGGCAGCGGCTTCCTGGCCGGGCGGCCGCAGAAGCCCGCCGCCAACGCCCCCCGTGAGCCCGACGGGCCGGGCCACGAGACCCGCGACGTCGACGTCCGCAACACCGCCCTGGTAATGGCCGGCCTCGCGCTCGCGGTGCTGACGGTCGTCGGGACGATGATCTGGATGATGAGCACCTTCGCGGCCGGTCAGCGCCAAGCGCTGCCCGCGCTGACGCCCCAGCAGACCACGCGGCTCGTGCCGCCGCCCCCGAACCTGCAGGCCGACCCGTATGCCGACCTCAACCGCCAGCGGGCGGCGACGGAGGCGCATCTGGACGGCTACGGCTACCGGGACGAGGCCCGAACCCGCGCCCGCATCCCGATCGGACGCGCCATGGACCTGATCGTCGGCCGCCCCCTCGACGCGGCGGAGCCCGGAGACCGATGACCCCGGGCCACGATTCCCTCCAGCTCTGGCCCGCCGCGGTCTCCGCCACCGCCACCGAGACGGACGTGCTCATCCTGGCCTTCACGGTGCTGACGCTGCTGCTGACCGTGCCGGTCTTCCTGGCGATCACCTATTTCGCGGTGCGCTACCGCGAGGGTTCCGAGGCGGACCGCAGCCCGTCGGGCATCCGCTCGAACCTGATCGAGATCAGCTGGATGCTGATCCCGTTCCTGCTGACGCTGATCTTCTTCGTCTGGGGCGCGCGGCTGTACATCCACTCCAAGAACCCGCCTCCCGACGCCATGGTGGTCGAGGCGATCGGCCGGCAGTGGATGTGGAAGTTCCAGCATCCCACCGGCCAGTCCGAGATCAACGACCTGCATCTTCCGATCGGCCAGCCGATCCGCCTGCGCATCATCAGCCAGGACGTGATCCACGCCCTCTACCTCCCGGCGGTGCGCCTGCAGGTCGCCGCCCTGCCCGACCGCTACACCGACCTGTGGTTCAAGGCCGACAAGACCGGCACCTACCACCTCTACTGCTCGGAATATTGCGGCACCGACCATTCCGTGATGGGCGGCGAGGTTACCTTCATGAACCCCGGCGATTATCAGGACTGGCTGACCCATGCCGGAGCGCAGCAGGGCAAGGTCGCGGCCGGTCGGGCGCTCTACGAGGCCTTCGGCTGCGCCGGCTGCCACGAGCCCGGCTCGTCCGTGAGGGCACCGAGCCTCGCGGGCCTCTACGGTTCCTCGGTGAAGCTCGCCGACGGCCGTACCGTCACCGCCGACGAGGCATGGCTGCGCGAGAAGATCCTGAACCCGAACGGCGACCGGCTCGCCGAAGGGTACAAGCAGGTCATGCCGAGCTTCGCCGGGCGGATCCCGGAGGACGAACTGGGACGGCTGATCGATTTCCTGAAAGCCTATCCGGCTCCAAGGGCCGCGGACGCGACACGATGATGACCGGCGTCACCTCGGAGATTCAGGGGTCGGCTTGCAGGCCGCGCCGCTCTCCCTCCCCCCGCAGTGCTGGAAGGAAGACCCGCGTGATCGTCCGGCCGCTTCGCCTCCTTAGACATTCGCCAAGGCGACCGAGGGCGACACGATGAGCGCATCGGGCAGCATCGGCGGCACCGCCCGCCGCGAACCTCACACCCCGGAATCGACGATCGGCCGCAAGGCCGACTACCTGCACGCGGAATCGACCCTGCGTTCGTGGTTCCTCACCACCGACCACAAGCGCATCGCGATCCTCTACCTCGTCTCCATCACCGGCTTCTTCGTGATCGGCGCCCTGGCGGCCGGAGTGGTGCGCCTCGCGCTCGTCGTGCCGAACGGCGCGATCATGACCAACGACACCTACAACAAGGCCTTCACCATCCACGGCGTGGTGATGGTCTGGTTCTTCCTGATCCCGTCGATCCCCGCGACCTTCGGC
>Ga0160428_1001199_pt1 | contig 21053 bp, 17 predicted proteins | sample SolpanmetagenomM_FD_108198 | JGI IMG/M metagenome (GOLD analysis project Ga0160428, IMG submission 108198) | Solar panel surface microbial communities from Lawrence Berkeley National Laboratory, California, USA - M | ecosystem: Engineered > Built environment > Solar panel > Unclassified ... | reverse complement strand
GCGCCCGCGCTGTCCTCGCCGATCCGCGCCGTCTCGATGCCGAGCCGCCGCTGCGCCTGCCGCGTAAGCGTCAGGCGCAGCAGTTCGGTCTCATGGCCGACGACATCCGAATGGACCGGCGGCGCGGCAGGCTTCGCCGCCTCCGGCCCGCAGGAGCCGAGAAGCGGAAGCGCGCAGCCGAGAAAGAGGATGGATCGCATGTTAAGGGGTCCGCTCGAGTGAGGCCGACCTGCTAGCGCCCGGGGATGGAGCGGCGCTCTCCGCTACTATACGTTTCGTCCATGTTTCATCCTCGCATGCGAAAAGACCGGCCGGCGGCATGCGGTAGGTCGGGTTGGTGCCGTCTCGGCTGAAACGTAACGGAGCAGCCTCATGATCTCTTCCAGACCGCCCGCAACAAGACGGGCGCAGGCATGCTGATCCCGACATCCCTTCTCGGGTCGCTGCTCCTGATCGGCGCACAGGCAGCGGGGAGCGCTCCTCCTCCACCCCTGCCGGCACCGGACGCGGGCGGCTCGAGCGCCACGGTTCCGCCCGTACGGAATCGCCCCCAGACCGAGCCGTCGGACGAAGGCGATATCGTGGTCGTGGCGCGATCCCCCGACCGGTCCGATCCGCTCGAGACGGTCAATGCGAAGACGTTCGCGGCCACGCAGGCGGTGGACGATGCGTTCGTGGCACCTGCATCACGGGCGTACCAGCATGCGGTGCCGTCTCCGGTGCGCAGCGGCCTGCGCAACTTCCTGGCCAACCTGCACGAGCCGGTCGTGTTCGCCAACTATCTGCTCCAGCTCAAACCGGGCAAGGCGGCCGAGACGGCTGGCCGCTTCGCGCTCAACACGACGATCGGCGTGGCCGGATTGTTCGACATGGCGAAGCGCCGGCCGTTCGGCCTACCGCAGCGACCCAACGGCTTCGCCAACACGTTGGGCTACTACGGCGTAGGACCCGGCGCATACCTGTTCCTGCCGCTGGTTGGACCGACGACGGTACGCGATCTGCTGGCCAGCGCCGTGGATCGCGCGATCCAGCCCCTTTCGTATATCCGGCCGTTCAACCGCATCGGCTATGCGTTGCCGAGCAGCGCGGTGCGCACGCTCGACCGCCGCGTCGAGCTGGATGCGCAGTTCCGCGACTTGCGCGCCTCGTCCGACCCCTATGTCACCCGACGAGATGCCTATCTCGATCACCGCCGGTCGGAGATCGCCTCCTTGCACGGATCGCGCTGAACGGCCCCGTCAGGAAGGGGCCAGCGCCTTCCGCCATTGCGCCAGGAAATGCTCGCGCGTCAGCCGATCGTCCGAGACGAGCAGCACCGGCCCCACGCGTATCGCCCGCAGCGGCACGCCGCTGGTCCTGAGCGGTGGGGGCAGCTCGACGTCCGCTCTCGCCGGGGTGATGTGCTGCTCCGCTAGCCGGCGCTGCCCGGCACGCGACAGCAGGAAATCGAGGAACAGCCTCGCGGTTGCCGGATGCCGCGCCTGATGGGGGATCATCGCGATGCGCGACATCACCAACGTGTAGTCGCGCGGCAGGATCACGCCGAGATCGGCATTCCTCGACATTTCGTCGATCGCATAGGAGCCGACGATGTTGTAGCCGATCGCCGCGCGACCGCTAGATACCGCGCGCAAAACGTCCTCGGCGGACGCGAAGAGCTGAAGGTCGTTTCGTGCCATGGCGTGCACTAGCGGCCAGATGTCACCCGAAGCCTGTTCGTCCTGCGACAGGTAGAGATAGCCGACGGCCGATCGTGCGACGTCGTAGGTCGCCGTCGCACGAGCCGGGTCGGATGCGCCGCTTTCCAGAAGACGACGCAGTGCGATATGGCTGTCGGGTACCTGCTCGGCCGCGATCAGCCGCTTGTTGTAGACGATGACGATCGGTTCGGCCGTGATGCCCCAAGCCTGGTCCTTCCATCGCGCCCAGTCGGGTAGGCTGGCCGCTTCGGGCGATCGGTAGGTACCGGCATAGCCGTCGTTGACCAGTTTGATCTGCAGATCCATCGCCGAACTCCACAGCAGGTCGGCGGTGCCGCCGCCGGCCGCTGCGGCGTTCAGGAAGTCCCGTTGCAGGTCGCTGCCATGGACGTCCGAATAGACGATCCGCACGCGCGGATGCAGTCGGCGGAAATCGGCCAGCAGAACCTCGACACGGTCACGATCGGTGGTCGACCAGATTTCCAGGACGCCCTCCCGCGCCGCCGACGTGGCGAGATCCTCGTGCGTCAATGCCACGAAGGAGTACCAGCCGGCCATGCCGAGCGCCGCGACCAGGAGCAGCGCCAGCAGCGCTCTCATGGATCGTCCTCTCACCGCTGCCATGAGCGCTCCTTCCGACTGCCTGACCGGCGATCGCGATATCGCCGCCGTACGAAACACCCCCTATAGCATCACCCGAGTCAATCCAGCCGGGGAGCGTGCACGGTGGCAAGAATACTGCTGGTCGAGGACGATCCCTCGCTGGCGCGAGGACTGGCGGCGACTTTGAGTGCCGCGGGCCATGCCGTCGACATCGCGGCCGATGGCGAGACAGCCTGCCAGATGGCGACTGACGAACCCTATGCGCTGATCACCCTCGATCTCGGATTGCCCGAGATGTCGGGCCTCGACGTGCTCCGCAGGATCCGCGCGGCGGGCAACAAGGTGCCGGTGCTCATCCTCACCGCGCGGGATGCTTTGGAGGATCGCCTGCTCGGGCTGGACTCGGGCGCGGACGACTACATGTTGAAGCCGTTCGAACCGAGCGAACTGGAAGCGCGCATTCGTGCGCTGCTGCGTCGTGCTCGCGGCGATGCGGACGCCATTCTCAGCGTTGGTACCCTTACGATCGACAGCGCGCGCGGGATCGTCGCGATCGCCGGACGCGTCGTCGAACTGCGCAGGCGAGAATGGGCGGTGCTCGAGCGGCTGACGGCGCGCGTCGGCAAGGTGGTCGACAAGGAACGCCTGAGCGCGGAGGTGTTCGGATACGACGAGGCGGTCGCGCCGAACGCGATCGAGCTCTACGTCGCCCGGCTCCGTCGCAAGCTCGAACCGGACGGGCCGCGCATCCGCACGATCCGCGGACTGGGCTACGTGCTGGACGCGCAGTGAGGAACGCGGGCGCACGATCGCTCGCCGGGCGGATGCTGCGCGGGATGGTGCTGCCGGTCGTATCACTCGCGCTCATCCTGGGGCTCGGCGGGGCGTGGGTGATCGACCAGTCGGTGCAGGCTGTCAACGATCGCATCCTGAGCGCGGCGTCGCGGGCCATCGTCGATTCGCTCACCGTCGAGAACGGCGCGATCGGGCTCAATCTGTCGCCGGCGATCTTCGGCATGCTGGAGGACGCCGCACGGGACAACGTCTATTACAGCGTCCGCCATCGGGGGCGGATCGTCACGGGCTATCAGGATCTGCCCGACGTGGCTCCGCAAGGCCTTGGCGACACCGGGGTGACGTTCGGCGATGCGACCTATCTCGGTCGCGGCGTCCGCATCGTGGCCGAGGCGCGGCGGTTGCCCCAGATCGACGGACTGGTCGTGGTGCAGGTCGCCGAGACGCTGGACGCGCGGCAGCGCATCGCACACCGGCTGCTCGCCGGGCTCGTCATCCTCGAGATCGTGCTGATCGGCACCACGCTCGCCTTGCTGCCGCTGTCAATCCGCTGGGGCTTGCGGCCGCTGCACCGGGTCCGCGGCGAGATGGACCGGCGGGCCGCGGCGGACCTCGGACCACTGGCGCTCGATCAGGTTCCGGTGGAACTGCGCGACCTGGTCGGCGCGTTCAACGCGATGCTGGCGCGGCTCGACGCCGCCATCACGGGCATCCGGCGTTTCACCGCCGATGCCTCGCACCAGATGCGCACCCCGTTGACGATCCTGCGGACGCACGTCGCCTTGCTGCGCCGGTCGACGCCCGGCAGCGCTGCGGCCGTCGAATCGATCGACGACATCGAACAGGCGACCGGTCGGTTGCAGCATCTGATCGTGCAGTTGCTCGCGCTTGCGCGTGCCGACGGCACCGACCGGTCGCAGGTCGAGCTTGCCCTTGTCGATGCCAACGACATTGCAGCCGATGCGGCCGGAGAACACGCGCTGGCGGCGGTGCGTGCGGGAATCGACTTCACGCTGCGGCGCATGTCCGGCCCGGTTCCGGTCCTGACGAACCGGCTGCTCGCGGTCGAGATGCTCGGCAATCTCATCGACAATGCGATCAAGCACAATCCGAGCGGCGGCACCGTGCTGGTCGCGCTGGTGGCGGAAGCGGGATATGTCACCGTGACCGTCGAGGACGATGGCCCCGGTATTCCACCGGCGGCCCGCGATGCGGTGTTCGCGCGATTCGCCCGGCTGCACCGCGACCCGCAGCGCGGCAGTGGTCTCGGCCTGTCGATCGCGGCCGCTCTGGCGCAGGCATGTCGAGCCCGGATCGCGCTCGCCACGCCCGCCTCGGGGAAGGGTCTGCGCGCAAGCGTGACGTTCGATCTCGCGACCCGGGTCGATGGCGTGACAGCCCCGTGACAGGTTCGCGCGTCAAAAGGCCATATCGACGCATGCGGCATGGCCGGTGCGCGACGGGGAGGATCATGACTGAACTTTCGCTCGCCGCCGTTTCGCGGATTTCGGTCGCATGACGCCTGCGGCGGCCGATTACGGCATGTTGTCGCTGATCGCCTTCGCGATGGTCGCGACGTTCATGACGCTGATCATGACCCAGCGCGTGTCGGCGATCATCGCGCTGATCCTCGTGCCGACCGCCTTCGCGCTCGTCGCCGGATTCACGGCAGGCCTAGGCGACATGATGATGGCGGGCGTGCGCGATCTCGCGCCGACCGGCGTGCTGCTGGTGTTCGCGATCCTCTATTTCGGGCTGATGATCGACGTCGGGCTGTTCGATCCTCTGATCAAGGTGATCGTGCGGATCGTGCACGGCGATCCGGTGCGGATCATGCTCGGCACCGCGATCCTCGCGCTGGCGGTGTCGCTCGATGGCGACGGGGCAACGACCTACATGATCACCACCGCAGCGATGCTGCCGCTCTATCGCCACCTCAGGATGGACGTCCGCATGCTGGCGTGCATCGTCATCATGTGCGGCGGCGTGATGAACATCCTACCCTGGGGGGGGCCGACAGCGCGCGTGATCAGCGCGCTGAAGCTCGACGCCGGCACGGTGTTCGTGCCGCTGATCCTGCCGATGATCGCGACCGCCCTCTGGGTGTTGTTCGTCGCCTACCGGTTCGGGCTGCACGAGCGCGCGCGCCTCGAGGCGCTGCCGGCCGAGGCGATCGACGAGGACGCACCCGCCGCGGTGATCCTGCGCGAGGACGGCGGCGGCGATGCGAATACGCGGCGGCCGAAGCTGATCTGGGTGAACTTCCTGCTCACGGCAGCGCTGATGGTCGCTCTGGTCATGGGCGTGCTACCGCTCGCGATCCTCTTCATGCTCGCCTTCGCGATCGCGATGACGATCAACTTCCCCTCGCTTGCCGAGCAGCGCGAGAGGCTCTCGGCACACGCCGGCAACGCGCTGGCCGTGGCAGGGCTGATCTTCGCAGCGGGCATCTTCACCGGAATCCTTTCGGGCACTCACATGGTGGACGCGATGGCGGCGACGGTGACGTCGAACATTCCGCCAGCGCTCGGGCCCTATCTGGCACCGATCACCGCGCTGATCAGCGCGCCGTTCACATTCTTCATTTCCAACGACGCCTTCTACTTCGGCATGCTGCCGATCCTGGCGCAGGCCGGCGCACAGTACGGCATCACGCCCGAACAGATCGGCCGCGCCGCCCTGATGGGGCAGCAGATCCACCTGCTCAGCCCACTCGTCGCGTCGACGTACCTGCTGGTGGGGTTCGTCGGCATCGAGCTCGGCGAACACCAGCGCTTCACACTTAAATGGGCGTGCGGATCGTTCGCCGTGTTCTTCCTGACCTCGCTGCTCCTCGGGGTGTTTCCGCTCTATTCGACGCCGTGAGGCGCTGGGGGCTGCTCGCCGGCGGATCGGTCGCGCTCGCGCTCACGCTAGACCTGATCGGCCTGCCGGCGGCTTGGCTGATCGCGCCGATGCTGGCGGCGATCGCGGTTGCGGTACGCGGCGCGCCCATGGTCGTGCCGATGTCGCTGTCGATCGCGGCGCAGGCGGTGATCGGCTGCCTTATCGCGCATGCCGTGACCCCGGACATCGTCACCACCTTCTCCGCCAACTGGCCGCTATTCCTGGCGACCACCGCTGCGACGATCCTTGCCAGTGGACTGCTTGGCTATCTGCTGGCGCACTGGCGGGTGGTGCCGGGGACGGTGGCCATCTGGGGATCGACGCCGGGGGCGGCGACCGCGATGGTGGTAATGGCGCAGGCGTGGGGGGCGGACGCGCGGCTCGTCGCGGTGATGGTCTATCTGCGGGTCGTCATGGTCGCCGGGCTGGCGTCGGTGGTGGCCCTGGCGTCCACCGGCCATGTCGCCCGTACGCCGGCGACCTCGTGCTGGACGATGGCGACCGCGCCGGGCGCGCTGGCGCTGACATTGGCAGTCTCAGGGGCGGGGACGCTGCTCGGGCGAGTACTCCGGATGCCGGCGGGAGCGCTGGTCTGCACGATGGCGATCGGTGCGCTGCTCAACCTCACCGATGTCGCGCGGGTCGATCCGCCGCGTCTGCTGCTGGTCCCGGCCTACGTCGTGATCGGCTGGCGCATCGGGCTGGGCTTCACGCGCGAGACCCTTGCCGCCTCGGCGCGTGCCCTCCCGCGCCTCGCGCTGGCGAGCGCTGTGCTGCTGGCGTTCAGTTGCGTGATGGCGGCGCTGCTCGTGCGCTTCGCCGGCATCGACCCGCTCAGCGCCTATCTCGCCACCAGCCCCGGCGGGATGGACGCGATAGCGGTGATCGCGTCTACCAGCGCGGCGGATGCGCCGTTCGTCATGGCGCTTCAGGTCGTACGCTTTCTGATGGTCATGGCGATAGGCCCGGCGCTTGCGACGTGGCTCGCCGGACGTACGGTGAAAAGTCCTACGCCGTGACAGCTTGGTGACAGCAAGCCGCGGTATTCGAGCAGCGTCGGCCACAAAGGACCGACGCGAAAAAACATTGGGAGGGGAAATCGCCATGCGGGCAACATCCGATTCGAGCATCACGCGTCACGCTCTGAGGGGCGGCACGTCGTGCCTCGCTTTGGCGTTCGTCACACTGGGCTGCCTCATCGCCGAGCCCGCTGCCGCGCAGGACGCCCCGACCCCCACGCAGACCACCGCACCGCAGACCGGCGCCGTGCCCACCGGCCTCGGCGCCGAGGCCCCGCCGCCTGACGAGACGCAGGCCGTCGAGGACAAGCAGGGCGACGAGATCGTCGTCACCGGGTCGCGGATCGCGCGTCGAGACTACCAATCGTCGAGTCCGATCGTCACGGTGGATTCTTCGTCACTTGCGGCATCGGGGCAGCCGACGCTTGACCGGGCGATCGGGCAGCTTCCGCAGTTCTCCGCTGCCCAAGGACTGAGCCAGGTCGGCGACGTCCAGGCGCGCACCGGCTTCTCGGGCGGACAGTCCTATTCCGATCTGCGTGGCCTCGGCTCGAACCGTTCGCTCGTCCTTCTGGACGGACGACGCCTGATCGCGTCCAACCCGAACGGTTCGATCGATCTGAACACGATCCCGAGTTCGATGATCGGCAACGTAGAGGTGATCACCGGCGGCGCGTCCGCGACCTACGGCTCCGACGCGATCGCCGGCGTCGTCAACTTCAAGCTGCGCACCAAGTTCAGCGGCGTCGAGATCTCCGCGCGGCACGGCGGGACGACACAGGGCGACGCCGCCACCAATCAGGTCACGGCCCTGCTCGGCTCGACCTTCGCCGACAAGCGCGGCAGCGCGATGCTGGCCTTCGAATATGCGGATCGGGCCGCCGTGCTCGGCTCCGACCGAGAGTTCTTCCGCAACATCCGACTGCTCGCGCGTCCGCCGGAGGGCATCATCGAGGCGGGGCAGTTCGGTTCGCAGCCTACGATCGGCGCGGTAAACGCGGTCCTCGCCGGCTATGCCGGCACCACCCCGATCAGCGGCGTCGCCACGGCCCCCTACACCGGGGCGATCGGGATCAACACCGACGGCACGCTGTTCACCACGCTGGCCGGCGCGAACTGCGTGCAGAACTACCGTGGGCTCGGGCAGGGGCTGCTGGGCCTGGGGATCACCAACAACTGCCGCCAGGTGTCGATCGCGAACGGCAACTACTTCTCGGTGCAGGTGCCGCTCAGGAAGTACAACGCGCTCGCCAAGATCGATTTCGAGGTCGCCGACGACGTCACCGCCTACGGCCTGTTCAACTTCATGCATTCGAGTGGCCGCGACAGCAGCTCGCCTGGATCGTCCGGGCCGGGCAAGTACTTCCTCGTCCCGCTGAACAGCCCGTTCGTGTCCGGCAATCCTGCGCTGCAGGCACTGCTCGCCTCCCGTCCCGTGCAGTCGACGGCGCCGCTCGCGCTGACGAAACTTCTGACCTTCGCCGGCCCGCGCGCGCAGACGTTCGCCTACGACGTCTACCAGGGCGTGCTCGGCCTGCGGGGGAAAATACCCGGAACCCGGCTCGACTTCGATGTCTACGGCTCGCTCGGCCGCAGCAACTACACCAACGTCCAGTACAACGACGTCAGCAGGTCCGCCTTCCAGTCGATAGTAGACGGCACCGCGAACTACAGCGGCGCCGGCGGCACGTGCCGCGGGTTCGCGTTCAACCCGTTCGGCACGCAGGTGCTCAGCGACGCCTGCCGGGCGTACGCCGTCCGCAACAACAACAACTTCAACACGACCAGCCAGAAGATCATCGAGGCGACGATCAGCGGCCCTCTGCTGGCGTTGCCCGGTGGCGACCTCAGCTTCGCGCTCGGCGCGGGATACAAGAACAACAGCTTCGACTATCGGCCCGATTCCGCGCTGATCCGCGGCGACACCCCGTCCTTCGATTCCTCTAGCCCGACAGGGGGCCGCCAGATCGTCAAGGAGGTCTTCGGCGAGCTCTCGATCCCCGTCTTCAGGGATTCGACGCTGGGCAAGAGCCTGACGGTCGACATCGGCTATCGCTATTCCAACTATACCGGCTTCGGCGGGGTCAGCGCCTACAAGGGCGACGTCAGCTACAAGCCGTTCGACATGCTGCTGATCCGGGGCGGCTACCAGCGTGCGATCCGTGCGCCGAGCCTGGGCGAACTCTTCGCGCCGACGCTGACCGGCGCCAATGCCATCGGCGCTCCTCCCGGGGCGGGCGACCCGTGTGACAGCCGCAGCGTCTTCCGCACCGGTGGCAACGCCGCTCAGGTCCAGGCGCTCTGTCTGGCGCAGGGCGTGCCGGCCTCGATCTACCCGACCTTCGTCTACACCAACGATACCGCGTTCGGTTCGTCGGGCGGCAATCCCAACCTGACGCCGGAGAAGGGCACCAGCTACACGATCGGTGCGGTGTTCAGCCCGCGCTTCGCCAGTCCGCTCTTCCGGACGTTCAACCTGTCGATCGACTACTACAACATCGGCATCAAGGATGCGATCGGCACGCTGGCGCTCACGACCATCATCCCGCGCTGCTTCAACAGCGACGGCGCGAGCAACCCGACCTACTCGCTCAACAACGTGTTCTGCCAGCAGATCACGCGCGACACCAATTCGGGCGCAATCTCGTTCGCACGCGAAGGGGCTCTGAACCTCGCGACGTACAAGACTGATGGTATCGACGCACAACTCGACTGGGGCTTCGGGCTCGACGCACTCGGAATGTCCGGCGATGCCGGATCGCTCAGGCTGAACGTCGGCGTGACCTATCTGCTCGGCTTCAAGGTCTCCACGCTTCCAGGCTCCCCGGTGCTCGATTACGCCGGCAGCATCGGCAACGCATCGGTAAGCCCGCAGATCTCGCATCCGCACTGGAAGGGCAATACTTCGGTCGGTTATGCCTCCGGACCGTTCACGATCACCGGCACCTGGCGCTACATCGACAAGATGATCCACCAGGACCGCGTCGCCAACCCTGCATCGACCACGCCCGGCGTCCCGAGCTACAGCTATTTCGACGCGAACGCCGCCTTCCGTGTCAGCGACAGGTTCGAATTCACGCTCGGCCTCAACAACATCGGCGACAAGGCGCCGCCGTTCGTCAGCGGTCAGCCGCTCACGACCGACTCCGCGACCTACGACATCATCGGCCGCACCTTCTTCGTCGGCGCGAAGGTGCGTTTCTGACGATCGCGTTGACCGACCGGCAGCCGTCGTCGGAGGGGAGCGGGATGAAGATACTCGTCCTCCCCGGCGACGGCATCGGCCCGGAGATCGCTGCGGCTACCCTCGAGGTGTTGCAGGCCGTCGATCGCCGGATGAACCTGGGACTGGCGATCGAGGTCGCCGAGATCGGGCTCTCGAGCCTCGCCACGCAGGGAACGACGATGCCCGATGAGGTGCTGGCACGGGTCCCCCACGTCGATGGCGTGATCCTCGGTCCGGTATCGCATTACGACTATCCCCCGATCGAGCAGGGCGGGCTCAACCCTTCCGGCGTCCTCCGGACACGCTTCACGCTCGGCTCGAACATCAGGCCGTGCCGTTCGCGCCCCGGGCTGGAAAGCATGGGTCTGCCGCTGGACCTCATCATAGTGCGTGAGGCTACCGAGGGCTTCTACGCCGACCGCAACATGCACGCCGGTGTTCCCGAGTTCATGACCGACGCCGATACCGCGCTATCCGTCCGCAAGATCACGACCGCAGCCTGCCGTCGCGTGGCGCATGCGGCATTCGATCTCGCGCGGAACCGGCGCCGCAAGGTCACGGCCGTGCACAAGGCGAACGTACTGAAGATGAGCGACGGGCTGTTCCTGCGCGAGGTGCGGGCTGTCGGGATCCACTATCCCGACGTCACGCTCGACGAGGTGATAGTCGATGCCGCAGCCGCGCTGCTGATCCGCGATCCGGCCCGCTTCGACGTCATTGTCACGACCAATATGTTCGGTGACATCCTGTCGGACGAGGCCTCCGAGCTCGCCGGGGGACTGGGGCTGGGTGGCTCGCTCAACGTCGGCGACGACATCTGCGTGGCACAGGCCCAGCACGGGTCCGCGCCGGACATCGCGGGGCGGGGCCTGGCGAACCCGACGTCGCTCATAGTGTCGGCAGCGATGCTGCTCGACTGGCGCGGGCGCCGCGAAGGCGACGACCGCCTATGCGCCGCCGCCTCACGGATCGAGCGGGCGGTAGATCAAGCGCTGTGCGACGCCGCGATCCGCACACGCGACGTCGGCGGGCGGGGCACCACCAGCGGATTCAGCGCAGCCGTGGTCGCTGCGCTTTAGTCGTGGTCCAACGGCAGCCCGCGCGCGAGGTAGGGTGCCAGGCGCTGCAGGACGTCGGCGCGGGCGGGTTGAGGCGCGCCAAGCAGACCATAGGTGAGCGCGATCCGGTCGCCGACCGGAACCAGCGAACCCAATTCCCCGTCCGCGAACAGCATCGCCACGGTTGGGTCGCGGTCGAATGCGACGACGCGAAGCCCGGCAAGCAACGCTTGGAGCGAGGCGCCGGTCCGCTCCGGGCGACGAAACAGGATGATTGCCACGTCGTGCGCGGAAAAAGCCGGCGGATCCGCTGCGATGGGATCATCGAAGACGACGGCATGCTCGATCCGCAGAGCCGAGACCCAATTCTGCAGCCTACGGCGATGTTTGCCATAGCCGGAGATCGTCAGCCGGTCACCGATCCGATTTGCCAAGGCAAAGGCGCGGATGGTGTCGATGAATGCGGAGCGGTCCTCCGGCTCCCCCAGGACCACGAACGAAGTCGCCATGTCCTTCGGGCGCGGCGACCGATAGCTATCAAGGCAGGCCGACACGCATAAACGGGGTATCGGACCCGGATGCTCGCACCTGGCGGCCCGAAAAGCGGGCAACCGACGCAGGACCCGCTCGCAGAAGGTGTACCGTCCTTCCGAGGCGTCCGGTGGCGCCACACGCGAAAGGCTGGCAGCGGCGTGATTCTTCCCCATGATGCGAAGACGTCGCCGACGGGAAACACCTCAGTCGCGGTCACGAGGTCATCGTATCGGAGCGGGCGGCAGGACGACGATGGCGGTCCTGCTGCATCCGGACGCTCACTCAGCGAAGAACGACGTTCGCAGACGAACGACGAACGCAACTCGGGACACGGCCTTGCCGAGACCGGCGGCAGCGCTGAATAATGGCCGTAAGGGCCGTTCCATTTCGACCGTTCAGGAGCGTACGGCGTCGTGCCGTAGGGCGCGGAGTCCGCCCGTCCGTCGGGCTCCGACGCCGTCCCGCACAGCCGGCTGCTCTGAATGAAGTCTTATCGAACGTCCTCGAATGGTCGCAGTGGCCTTGATCCCGTCGGCGAATCCTGTCGCAGATATATGAATCCCGGGGCACCGCCGCTCCGACGTCGTCGCCCGATTACACCAAGCCAAGGGCGCGTTCGGCTAATGGTGCGCGTGGCGCATCTGAACGAGGATGCCGAGCCGCAGACCGTCCTTCCGAACTTCTAGCAGCGCCATCCCGGTCCTCGCTACGCCGAGAGCGTCTTCGCCTGACGCCCAACCATCCGCCTTGGTGACGGGTGCAGCTACGACGACGCTCTCTCGTGCACGGTGGGCTGAAATGCAGAATGGCATCGAGCGTCCTTCGATGCTTCCTGATCATTCCGTCCGCCAGTGCCAACGCGTCGGGATACAGTATCTGCGTCTGCGTGACGAACGCGGCCCCAGGGGCTTGAACATCAGGCGGTTCCCTCCTGCGGAGTGGGCACGGAAACGTTCGTATCCTTGGGCAGGGTCAGCCTGACCAGTACCGGCATGGCGAGCAGCACGAGCGGGAACTGCAGCAGCAGGCCCGCGACGATCGCGATCGCCAGCGGCTGCTGGATGCCGGATCCGGCACCGATCGCCAGCGCGAGCGGCAGCAGCGTCAGGATCGCCGCCAGCGTGGTCATGGTGATCGGCCGCAGCCGGTTGCGGCTCGCCTCGCGCGTCGCCTGCGCCGCCGGCATGACATGGCTCAACTCCTCGAACTCGGAGACGTAGAAGATCGCCATCTCGGTGCCGATGCCGATGATCATCGTCATGCCCATCAGCGCGGTGATGTTGAGGTCGACGCCTGCCAGCCACAATCCCGTGAAGACCGCGGTGGTCGAGAGCAGCGAACAGCCGATGATGATGACCGGCAGCCAGAAGCGGCGGTACAGCACCAGCAGCAGCACGAGTTCGGCGATCAGCGCCAGCGCGAAGACCCTGACCAGTCCGGCGAAGGCGATCTGCTGCTGCTGGTACAGTCCGCCCAGCTCGTAGCGCACGCCTGGGCTCAGCGTACCCGGCCGATCGAGAGCCGCTGTGACGTCTCCGACCGCTGCGCCGATGCCGCGACCCTGGATGCGACCCGTGACCGCGACCATCGGCTCGAGATTCTCGCGCCCGATCTGCGGCTGACCGACGACGGGATGGATGTCTGCGACGCGCGACAGTGGGAACACGTGTCCATCGGCGGCGCGGATCGACAGCTCCTTCAGTCCCGCCTCGCTCATCGTAAGGGCGTCGGGCAGGCGGACCCGGACATCGACCGCCTTGTTCGGGCGGGCGAGCGTCGTCGCCACCGTTCCGGTGAGCGCAGTCGACAGCTGCGCCTCGACATCGGCGGGCGCGACGCCCTCGATCCCCGCGCGCACCGCATCGACCTTCACGTCGAGCGCGTCGCCGGCCAGCTGCACGCCGTCCTTCACCTCGACCACGCCGGCGATCTTCCCGACGATCGAAGCGACCTTCCTAGCCTCCGTCTGCAGGATCGTCGGGTCGGATGCGTAGAGCTTCACCTCGATCGGCTGCGGCACTGCGGTGAGGTCGCCGATCAGATCCTCGATCAGCTGCGCCACCTCGACCTGCACGCCGGGCACCTTGGCGGCGACGTCGTCCGCGACCGCGGCAGCCAGCTCCTCGGTGGGCGTCGCATGGCCGGGCTTCAACCGCACGAAGTAGTCGCCGTGATAGCTCTGCCCGAGATCACCGCCGAGCCCCGTGCCGAGCCGGCGGGAGAAGGTGAGGACTTCCGGATTGGCCTTCAGCAGCGCATCGATCTGCCCGATCTGCCGACCGCTCTCGTCGAGCGAAGTGCCGGGCGCGGTGTAGTAGTCCATCACGAAGCCGCCCTCGTCGACCTTGGGCATGAACCCGGTCGGGACGTTCGAATAGCCCAGATAGCCGATCGCCAGCAGTGGCACGAGCAACGCCGCCAGCAGCCACGGCCGACGGGACAGCCCGTCGAGGCCACGGTCGTGCAGGCGTGCGAGCCGCCCCTCGCCGGCCACGCCGGGGTCGTGCCACTCGTCGAAATCGACCAGCCAGCGCACCAGCACCGGCACGACGAACGCGGTCATCGCCCAGGATATCGCCAGCGCCGCCGCCATCGTCACCGACAGCGCCTTGGAGAAGGCCCCGGTCACCCCGGTCAGGAACGACAGGGGCAGGAACACGATCAGCGTCGCCATGCTCGATCCGGTGAGCGGCGCCATGAATTCGCGCGCGGCCGGGATGACGGCGGCGTCGCCGATCGGCGTGCCGTCCTCGCCCGTAGCGCCAGCGCGGCGGGCGATATGCTCGACCATCACGATCACGTCGTCGATCAGCAGCCCGACCGCGGCTGCGATGCCACCCAGCGTCATGATGTTGAAGCTCATGCCGAGCATGCTCAGCACCAGTACGGTCGCGGCCAGCGTCGCCGGCACGACGATCACCGCCACCAGCGTCACGCGCCAGCTGCGCAGGAACAAGAGCAGCACGAGTGCCGCCAGCACCAGCCCGATCAGCACCGCGTCGCGCACGCTGGCGACCGACTGCGTGACCAGCTCGCTCTGATCGTACCAGTTGACCAGCCTGACGCCGGCCGGCAGCTTCAGCGTGGCGAGCTTCCGCTGCACGCCTTGCGCGATCTGCACGGCGTTGCCGTCGGGCTGTTCGTAGATGTTGAACAGCACCGCGGGACGACCGTCCTCGACGATGCGCTGCCACACCGGCACCGCCCCGTCCTGCACGGTCGCCACGTCGCGGACGCGGACCACGCCGGTGGCGGTGGCCTTGACGACGATGTCGCCGACCTGCGCCGCGCTCGCCACGCTGCGATCGGCGATGACCAGGGACAGGCGGCCGCGGTCCTGCACCTGACCGACGGCGCTCAGCACGTTGCCGTTCCTGATCGCCGTCGCGAGATCGGTCAGCGCCAGGCCGTAGGTCGCCAGCCGCTGCGGGTCGGCCAGAACCTGCACCTCCGACGTGTCGCCGCCCTGAACCCCGACGCGCGCGAGACCCGGCACCGAGGACAGCAACGGCGTGACCTGGTAACGCGCGAAATCCTGCAGCGCGCCGGGATCGGCGCTGTCGGACACCAGCGCGTAGGAGATGATCGGGAACACCGTCGGGTCCATCCGCCGCACGTCGTATCTCGTGCCCGGCGGCAGCGTCGCGAGAATGCGAGCAACCGCGGTATCGACCAGCAAGGTGCTGGCGATCATGTCGCGGCCCCAGCCGAAGTCGATCGAGATCTGAGCGGTGCCGCGGCTCGTTTGTGAGCGCACGTTGTCGACGCCCGGAATCGCGCGGATCGCCTCCTCGACGGGACGGGTCACGGTCAGCGCGGTCTGGTCGGCCGGACGGCTGCCCGAATCGAGATCGACCACGACGCGGGGGAACGACACCTGCGGGAACAGACCGATAGGCAGCGACAGCGCGGCGACGATCCCGGCGAGCGCCACCGCGAGCGCGATCGCCACGAAGGCGCGCGACTGCGTGCGGAGCAGACGTTCGAGCATCTATCTGCCCTGTCTGACGGCGTCGCCGTCGTTCACCTGATATGCACCCTCGACGATCAGCGGCCGGGCTGGATCGAGCGGCCCCTCGACCACGTCGCCCCCGTCCGACGACAGGCGCAGCGTGACGGGCACCGCCTTCGCCTTGCCCCCAGCGATCTGGAAGACGTGCGGCTTCTGCCCGGTGGTGACGACGGCGGCATGCGGGACGACCCAGCCGGGGACGCGGCCGGTCTCGATCGACACGTGCATCGCCTCGCCGGGCAGCAGCAGTCCGGCGGGGAAGGTCAGATCGACGTCGACCAGCCGGGTGGTGGCGTTGAGCGCGCCGTCCACGCGCACCACGCGCCCCGCTAGGGTACCGCCGCCCGAAAGACGCTTGAGCGTCGCCGCCTGTCCTGCAGCCAGCCCGCTGCGGAGCGACGAATCGACGCCCACCGTGACGACGATGCCGCCGGAGCGGGCCAGCGTCAGGATCGCCACACCGGCGGCGATGCGGTCGCCCTGGGCCACCGCCACGGTCGTGATCACGCCGGCGAACGGCGCGACGATCGTGTGGCGCGGCGTTCCGGCGCCTTCCGCCTGCAGCGCAGCCAGCGCCGTCCGGGCGTCCGACACCGCCTTGTCGGACTGCGTCAACTGGTCGAGGGTGGCGAGCTGCTGCGACAGCAGCTGCGCGGTCGTGGCGCGCTGCTTCCGCGCGGTCGCGAGCGCCGTCACCGCCTGCTGGTAGGTGCTGCGCGACATCGGAGCGGTGACGAACACGGCGAGCGGCTGACCCGCGCGGACGCTGCCGCCGGGCGCGACCAGCAGCTGCGCGATCTGCCCGGGCTGCGCCTCGCTGAACGTGCGCGTGCCGGCGACTGACGGCGCGACCGATCCGTACGCCGTCACCAGCGCGGGCAGCGATCCTCGGGTCGGGCGGATCGCGCGGACCATCGCGGTCGGCGTAGGAGTCGCGGCGGGATCGGGCTGGGTACCGCCGCAGGCAGCAAGCGACAGTACGAGCGGTGCGACGAGGATCGCGGCTCTCATCGCGCGGCCGCCGCCAACTCGGTCGGCAGATCGGCGGTCGGCAGGCCCGCCCCGACCAGGGTCTGGATCGCGATCTGGCGATCCAGCAGCGCAAGCTCCAGCGTCATGACTTCCTGTTCCTTGGCGAAGCGGTTGGAGACGAGATCGACATAGCCGCGCTCGTCGATGTTGGATGCGCCGAACGCGGACTGGGCCCGGCTTGCAGCGAGCCGGGCGGCGGGCAGGTCGCGGCGTGCGACGGCGAGCTGCACGGACAGCTGCTCGTACTCGGCGAGCAGCGCGCCGACCGTGCCGGTCGTGGCGGCAAGTCGGGCGACATATTCCGCATTGAGCTGCGCGCGGGTGGCGCGGGCGACCTGGATGTTGCCCTGGTTGCGATCGAAGATCGGCAGGCCGACCTGCACGCTGGGGCCGCCGTTGACGACCCTCGAATTGTCGCTGGAGACCGTGCTGCCAAGTATGAGATCGGGGAACTGCGACAGGATCGCCACCCGCAGCTGTTCATCGGCCGATGCGTAGCCCAGCCTGAGCGCAAGCAGATCGGGGCGGCGCTCGGGCAGGGTGGCGAGAACGGCGCGGATCGTCGCGGGGTCGAACGGCGGCAGCACGGGATCGGCTACGAGCGGCACAGCGACATCGGGCGAAAGGCCCAACAGCGCGTTCAGCTGGTGCGTCAGCGCGAGTTGCGTCTGATCGAGCGCGTTCAGCGAAGCGCGCGCCGACTGCAGCGCCACGCGGTCCGGAGCGACGGTCAGCAGCGTCACGGTCCGCGCGGCGAGCGCGCGTTCGAGCCTGCCGTTGCGGTCCATGAGCAGACGGTAGGCGGCGGCATAGCTCGGGCGCGATCGGCGATTGACGATCAGGTCGGTGGCGATCTGCCGCGCCTGCCCGGCGATCTGCCATTCCTGCCACACCGCGTCCGCCGCCACCTGCCGCCTGGTGGCGTCGGCGGCGCGGCGGCGCGATCGGTAGGTGATGAGGCTCTTGACGTCCTGCGCGAGACCGAGGTTCCACGCGGGAACGGTGCCCGCCCCGGAGAGCAGGGGCAGGAACGCACCCGACAAGGACGGATTGACGATGATCCCCGCCTGCGTCGCCTGCCCTGCGGCCACACTGCGACGCAACCGTGCCGCCCGTAGATCGGGATTGTTCGCGAGCGCCAGCGCGACGACCTGCTCCACGGTGAGCGGCGCTGCGTCGGTCATGCCGTCGAGCGCGTCCACCGAGCGCGCGAGCCGCGGCTCAGTGGCGAGCGGCAGCGGCGCGTAGTGAGCGCAGCCGGCGAGCGGTACGAGGCAGAGGAGGGCGGCCCGCTTCACGACGGCATGCCCGGCAGCGTGATCGTCACGCGCAGTCCCGGCGCGTTGTCCGCGAAGTCCAAGGTGCCTCCGTGCGCCGTGGCGATCGCCGCGGCCAGATTGAGGCCCAGCCCGTTGCCGGGCGTCGTCCGGCTGCTCTCCAGCCGAACGAAGCGGCGTGCGATCCGCGCCCGATCCGTCTCGGGGACTCCGAGCCCGTCGTCGGCAACGCTCAGCCGGACGTCCGTGCCGTCGGGTGTCGCCGCCAGCGTGATCGCCGTACCGGCCGGGGTGTGCGCCTGCGCGTTGTCGAGGAGGTTGATGATGGCCTGAGCGATCAGTTCGCGGTCGCCGCGCACCATGGCACCTTCGGCGATGTCGATGGCCAGCGTCCGCCCTCCATCGGCGATCGCGGGCAGGTAGCTTTCGCCGATGTCCCGCGCGAGTTCCGCGACATCGAGCGCGGTGAACGAGCGCTCGAGCGCGCCGCCCTCGATCTCGGAGATGCGCAGGATCGCCGCGAAAAGCGACAGCAGCTCGTCGCTCTGCCGCAGCGCCTGCTTGAGGGGCAGGCGGTCCGCGGGCGCCGCCAGAGCTTCCTCCAGCGAACCACGCAACCTGGCGAGGGGCGTCCGCAGGTCGTGCGCGACGTCACTCGAAACCTGGCGCAGGTTGTCGAGCAGCTGCTGGATGCGATCGAGCATCGCGTTCAACGACGCTGCGAGCGCATCGAATTCGTCGTTCCGCGAGCCGATCGGCATACGCCGCGCGAGATCGCCGCCGACGATGGCCTGCGCGGTATCGCCGATCCGCGCGAGGCGGCGGCGCAGATATCCGCCGAGCAGGAGCGCGCCTATGACACCCAGCAGAAGGACGACGGCGAACGCGGCGGCGAACAGCGTCAGGATCGTCCGGTCGATCTGTTCGAGCGGCTCGGAATCCACGGCCACGACCAGCATCTCGCCCCCAGGCAGCGACGTAGCGCTGGCTCGGGCGGGATCGGGCCCCTCCTCCGGATCGTGGAACACTATGTCGCTCCAGCCGGCCGATGGCCGCGTCGTGTCGAGTCCACCGGCCACGCGGCGACCGCGCGCATCGAATAGCGCGTAGCCGTACGGATGCGCGCTGCCGCCCGCTTCGCGCGTAGCTATCGCTTCGAGCAGTTCGGTACGGCCCTCGGTGGTGAAGGTCCGGGCGAGCTCGACGCTCTCGCCGGCGATTCCGGCATCGCGCTGACGGCGGAACTCCGCGTTCGCGGCGAAGTAGACGGCCGCGCCCAGCACCAGGATTGCCATTGCGAACGCCGCCGAACAGACCAGAGCGATACGGTAGGCGGCGCTTCCGCGGATTTCAGGCACACGCACGCATCCGGTAGCCGATGCCACGGAGCGTCTCTATCGGATCGTGATCGAAGCCCTCGTTCAACTTCGTGCGCATGCGGCTCAGATGGCTTTCGACGATGTTCGTCTGCGGATCGAAATGGAAGCCCCAGACGCTTTCGAGGAACATGGTGCGGGTGACGACGCGGCCAGCGTTTCGCATCAGTTGCTCGAGGATCGAGAATTCGCGCGGCTGCAGCCGGATCTCCCGCCCGCCGCGATGCACGTGGCGTGTCAGCAGGTCGAGCGTCACGTCCCCGACCTCGAAGCTGGTCGGCACTTCGCTGATCGGCGGTCGGCGGTGCAGCGCGCCGATCCGTGCGGCGAGCTCGGCGAAGGCGAACGGCTTGACGAGATAGTCGTCGGCGCCCGCCTCCAGACCAGCGACGCGATCGGCGATGCCGCCCAGAGCTGTGAGCAGCAGCACCGGCGTTCTGATCCCCGCCGCGCGCCAGCGCCGCAGCACCTCGACCCCGTCCATGCCGGGCAGCATGCGGTCGAGGATGATGACGTCGAACGTCTCGGTCGTGCCGGCGTGCAGCGCATCGACGCCGTCCGCGACGCGCGACGCCGCATGGCCGAGTTCGCCGAGCCCCTGCTCGACGAACCCGGCCGTCCCGTCGTCATCCTCGGCGATCAGGATGCGCATGCTCGCGTCCTTCCTCAGTCCGCCTTGCCGAGCGGCTCGACGACGCTCTCGACGATCCTGCCGGTGTTCGCATCGACACCGACCTCGTGGTTCATCCTGCCCTGACGGATGTCGAACGAATAGCGCCAGCTGCCCTTCTCCTTCTCGTATTCTCCCTTGGTGACGCGCCCAGGCGCGGCCTTGAGCGCGATCGCGCGTGCCTGCACGAGGGTGAGCTTCGCCTTGGGCGCGGGAGTTGCGGCGGAAGCGGCGGTGGCGAGACCGCCCAATGCGACGATAGCGATGAGAGTACGCATCGTGATGTCCTTCTTCGAAGCGCGGGAATTCGCGCTGACAATCAGATAGCGCCTTCTACCTTGTTCCACCTTCGCATGCGCAGTGGTTATTCCCAATCTTCCTGAACGAGAAGCCTGCGACGCCGCAGCGCCTCCATCACCATCGCGCACGTCATCGCCCAGGCGGCGCCGACGGTCCATCCGGCCAGCACGTCGGTAGGCCAATGCACCCCCAGGAAGATCCGAGACATGCCTATGGCGACGACGAGCATCGCCGCGGCGGCCAGCAGATAGACCCGCTGCGCCCGCCGTTCGATGGTGCGGCCGAGGATCACTGCCAGGGTGAGGAAGACGACCTCCAAATTCAGGTTATCCGGCGTTTGGAGTTGATTTGCGGCCGACGGGTTGAGGAAAGGCTCCGGCGTTCTGGGTTGATACGCGATCAAGTGGGGCGAGTCGTTAACGTCGTCAGGGCATCCGGCTCGATGTGCTTCTAACCTGGACTTACCTGTTGCGGCCCACCCGCGCGCAGCACCGCCTGCTGGAGGCGGTGCTCGAGCGGCAGCGGCTGCTCTACAACGCCGCGCTGGAGGAGCGGATCGGCGCGT
>Ga0160428_1001198_pt1 | contig 21059 bp, 24 predicted proteins | sample SolpanmetagenomM_FD_108198 | JGI IMG/M metagenome (GOLD analysis project Ga0160428, IMG submission 108198) | Solar panel surface microbial communities from Lawrence Berkeley National Laboratory, California, USA - M | ecosystem: Engineered > Built environment > Solar panel > Unclassified ... | reverse complement strand
CCTCCTCCTCCTCCTCCTCCTCTTCCTCCTGGGACGCCGCTAGCTCCGTGTTGCCTGTTATATAACTGACTGACATTCCTGCGTTGACACTTGCTCTTCTTGTTCCCCTTCATTAGCATCGAAAAAGTCTACAGCACACTAATTCCACTCAGCTAGTACCACCTTGCCTTATCCAGCCCATTTTCATCTCTCCTATCAAACCCAACTCTCTCTTACTTTCTTTTCGTTTTTCCCGTTCCCCACCTCCTTTGTGCCCATCTGTTTCCTTTTGCTTCAAGACAACATCCTCTCACTCTGATACTCTGACCACTCGCACGACTGTCCTGCTGAAGCATCACTGTCTTCATAGCATCACTCATGTAAGTGGTCTGCACCTTCGGCTTCCACATTACTAATATTCTCTAGTCCCTGTCGCCAGTTCAACATACGTTTGTTTTTTCTCCATTGCCGTTCATCTATCTACGTATGTACACCCCCCGATGAGACCGCGCATCATCTTACTGACTTCTGCTTTTGTCATCTAGCATTTATACACAATGCCTACGCAGCAACGTCACTCCCTGAATGGCGAATGGTCGCACGAGACCTTCTACTATCGAACCGACGTCGACGAAGACGAGATAGATACACTGTGTCACGGCTGTACCAAGATGCACCAAATGTGCCGTAAGCGGCTCCAATAACACAAACCGCTTGAGCGTGGCCGAAAGACATAAGAATCCTCATTCTTCCAACAATTTTTGCACATGGCACAAACATCAAGCCCTTCGAAGACCACGTTTAGGACGGACCACGCCAAAACTCTCGCCACATCACTCACTCTGTTCAATATCGCGCTATACCGATCAGATACCTCGAGGATGACACGCCAAACCATCAGGAGTTTGAGGAACTCTTCCACGATAGCCAATACACTGCCGAGCTCCTCTCCCAAACACGATTCCAACTTCAAGCTGAAACCGAGGCCAAAAGAAGAGCCCAGTACTTGTGTGAAGAGGCGGAAGAGTCAGCAAGGAGAAGTCTCCTGCGAGCACAAGCAGAGACCTCGAGAGCAGATGCTGCTGAGCAGAAACTCGCCGACGCTGAGCGCGAGATCGCGGCGTTCAAGTTGCAAAAGGAGAGTCTGCTGCACAAAGTCAAGCAATCTATCCGGCAGGTTTCGATCTCTGAGAAAAAGGTGTCGGTCGCTGTGGAGAACCTTCGTGTTACTGAGGAGATGGCTGCAGATTTTGAGAAGAAGGCTGCAGAGTTTGAGAAGAAGGTCTCAGTTGCTGAGGAGAAGGTTTCAGTTAGTGAGGAGAAGACTGCAGAGGCTGAGAAGAAGAAGGTCGTAGAGGCTGAGAAGGAGGTTGCAACTCGAATAACGCAACTCGTAAAAAGCAGCGCAAAGGTCTTTGAGCTGCGAAGCAAGCTTGTGCTTGCGCAGAAGGAGATCGGGACTTTGAAAGGACAATTGGAGGAGGAGAAAAGGAAGACTGTGGAGGCAGAGGCTACGGCCATGGTGAAGCTGGTGGAGCAAAAGAGCCAGACTTTGGAGGCGGTGGAAGCCGCGGCTTTGGCGATGGCAAAGCTAGTGGAGGAGACAACCAGGGCCTTGGCGGCAGAGGAGGCCGCCGCTATGGCAATTATGAAGCTGACGGAAGAGAAATGCAAGACTGTGGAGGCAGAGGAGGCCGCGGCTGAGACTTGGTGGTTTCTCCTGGCCTTCTACTTATACTTCATCCTCGCTGTAGTGCGTTACAGCCGCAAGGAGTAAACACACCTTTTACAGATAGTTGAATACCAAATCAACGTAATCTTTCAAGACACTTCAACTTCTGACTTCTTTTCCTCCAAGCTCTCACCTTGCTCAGACAGAACAAGCTGGGCTCAGTTTTGACGCACCATACTTGCAATAAAGCATCACTAGTCAAGCTACATAACGTCCTTCCATGTGGCCACCATTCCCAGGCAGATCACGCAAGCATCATCATCTCTGATCTATCTACAGTAGACGCGATAATATATCATCAAGCCAGTGACCAGCACAGGCAGAAACACCCAAACACGAATGAAGATACCCTTGCCTTCGACAGACCACAACACAACTTCAACCAATAAACAGAGAATTTTGAGAAGCTACTGTAGACAGCTCAAGGAAGAGGAGCTCATCAAATACCAATCTTATCAATCATCAAAAGAAGTTCATCTCACTTCCTTCCCTCATTACACGCACTAGTCAGACCATCCATCTACCAGAACAGACCCTCTCGAACCAACTCACACTCAAGGACGATCTGTAACTCCAATGTAGAAACTATGCACACTGCTTCTTTTGACGGCCAGACACCACGCCCATGGCATCCATTGTCGCCACACTCAGAGAGAAGCAAAGAAAGTTCACTCACGGTTCGGAAGCCGGCTAGCTCAATCACAATCACACCTATCAATGAAAATCACAATCACAATCATCTCACATCTCTCCTCTTTGCTTGCTCCTCTTGGAGACAATACAATCAGTGTCTTTCTGCTCTGGCAGAACGCTCCATATCTCATGCCTGACAGTGTTCATGCATGCACTGTCAAAGAGTCCTGCACAGCTCTGCAGATCACCAAAAACAAAAGGTGCGGTTCCTGCATGTCAATCTCTCCTTATAAAGACGAGTTCTTTTAGCGCATTGGGCCAAGTTCGTGGAGAAGGACAGCGCGGAGACGAAGCAAGGATAATGGGCGTCTAAATGAATGAGCGAAGGCGTTGTGCATCGGCTCTCTAGGTATGTGTGACGTCTGAGCTGGAACTTGAAACACGGGAACAAAGCGATCACAAGGTGACACAAGCGCAACACGTATAATAAGGTAACATTTTTAAGTCAAGTCGTTAATTGTGTATAGGTCTAATGATAATTTGTTTCATAGGAATGTAGTAATCGCTCGCTGCTTTTCAGGTCTTTCAATCGTCTCTATATAATGTGTTGTTGTGTTGTCCGCCAATCGCGCCATTAGATACCACAGACATTCATAATGCCCTTCCGTACTTGCTTCTTGTTAATGCCTCAGAAAATGCATCCATTCTGGTCAATCACGTCTCGAACCAGCTAGTGCTCTGCCCGGTGTTTGTACTGAGATCAAGCAGCACCAACCCCTACCACCACCACCACCCATCAATACTCCAAATGCTTTTGGAGATTTCCATTACCAGACTTTACTCATGAAGAAAACCCATCAAAACCGCAACACCGCCCGCTCAAAATGCAGCAGAATAGAACAGCAGAGAAGAAAGGAGATTTGTTGCCAGACCCAGTATGAAAAAGAAAAAGTGACACCTCATGATGGTGAGCCAGGACTTTTTACCACCCATGTCGACGCGAAGCCCTAAACTCAATCACAACCCCATGTTACCAGATGAGAGATGTTGTTCCAGCCATGGAGCGCAGCTCCAATGATTATGCATCGAGCGAATGTGAGAGGTTGGAGGTGACGAGAAGCAAACTTGAAGGACAGCCGTAAAAGTGAGAAATAGAGAGGATTTTGATGGCGAGGTATCGAGGAAAAGGTATTCGTTTCAATTTGGGACAATGTCGTAATTAGGCTGTTTAGCCTTGAATGGCTGTAGGAGTCTTCGCTTCGAAGCCCTGATATGGGTAGCCAAACGATAGCGTTGAGTAGCCAGTTTGGGATGGTGAACCATCACGAGGAGGGCTCAGACTTGGTGTAGGTGCGCGTTGAAGGGATCGCCGAGGGGAGCTCTGGCGAGCATTACCGTCAGCGGATCCATTGGCCACAGGCCCAGAAGGAGAGAGGACACCATACAGATCATCGTTCTTTCGCGTCGGTGGTGAGGTTGGTGATACTTCTTCATCCGACGCACCGTCAGTGCCGTTGGTCTTGCCATCCGATGGCGGTGCCGGCCGACCATCTTTGGTGTTTTGAGTACCAAACTGTCCAGAAGCGTCAGTAGAGATTATTTTACAGTGATGTCGTCGATGTACTCACGAAGCAGTACTTCGAGACAAACTCTTGGTAAGCTCGAGAGTCCAAGGTCTGGTGTTTAGCAAGCATAGCTTCTGGCCTAGGCGATCCAGAATTGGCTTGTGGCGATCCAGTAAAGAAGCTTGGGTTGTAGGTTGCCTTTGGAGCTCCATTACCAGGCTTGGTCTTGATTCCACTCTTCTCACCGAGAGCAGCCTGTGCAGTTGACAAGGCAGCAGACAAGGAAGCACCAAAGTCGTAACGACTACCAAATTGTTGCCCTGAGTTGTTGTGTTTGCGGATGGTTGGGGGTGGTGTGGTTGGCTGCAGCTTGTCTCGCGAATTCTTAAACCGCAATTGAGCTGTCTCCAACTCTCTGCCGAAATCTTCTTCGAACATCGGTGTGGATCGAGATCGAGGCAATGATGATGCACCTTTGTTGCTGTGAGGGAGTGCGTTTCGCTTAGGCTCCTCAACCACTGTCTTGACCTTCTTGATGAAGTCGACCTGGTAGTTTTGGTTATCATTGCTGTCCCAATGTTGCTGACCATTTACATCGTAACGGAAGCACAGTAGAAGAGTGCGAGTCTCAAGGTTAGCCTGGTCAGAAAGCTTGATGGAGAATTTGAACTGGTCGTAACCATCCTCCCGAGGCTTAATCTTTTGCTCTTGGTCATATTCGGCAATAACTTCCGATGTGGTTTTCCAGTAATCGAGGGTGAAACGTACAACGACGTGTTTGTTGAAGGCCAAGTTGGCCACTGCCACAACACCAATGAGACTCTTGTGATCCGGCGACAGCGTGAGTGTGTCAGCACGGATAGGTTGCCATCTTCTTTCTTGAGTGTCAGCTGGGAAGTTAGCTAGGCGGAGTTCCCACGGTACAGCATTGGATGTTTGTGGTCGTTGAGCATCTGTAGAGGGAGTGAATTGGTAGTCGTGCTGATCGTCGTGGTCTTCTGCAGGTGATGTACCAGCACTGACAGCAATAGGTCGATCAACTTGGAGGAAATGTCGTACTTGTTCGATGTTGTCATTGAAATGAACAGCTTTGGAGAAGGTAGGAGTGCCTGGCATGCTAGAGTGTCGACGGCGGCTAGAAGGTCGAATCGCAGGCTTGACGAGCTCGCCGGATTTCTTTCGCAGCAATGGTGGCTTTGGCATGAGATCTTCATCATCACTGTCAGAGCTGTTGTAGGTGTTGACAGAGCTCTGGGAGCCGCGACGCTCGAACATGGTTGCTGCGTCCGCGGACTGGGTGTGAGAGTGTGTCGGTTGGCGTGGTGAGTCGATTTGCAGCCTCTTGTTGGATCGTAGCTTGAGTGTCAAAGGCTTACCGTCATCGACCGAGCCAGCCGGTGACGATGGTTCTCGGCTGACATCCAGAGACCTGACTGCGTCAGTCAACTCTTCAAAGCCTTGAACTTGTCGCGGCCGGGATCGTGATGGCTCCTCATCATCGCTGGAGTTTTGTGTCGAGTCAGGTGGAGACATTATGGCACCTGCCGGCATTCCCTTGGCATCTGTTATCGGAGGTGGTGATTGTCGAAGGCTCGGATTTATGACGACGTGGATTGGTGGAGGGTGTTCATAGTGCGTTGCTGATGGCTTGTCGTCCAAAGGTGGTGATAGTGTTTGAAATGTTGGTCCTCGCCGAGACTTTTGCAAATATGCGGCCGAGTACGCCGATCGTGGTAAATTTGGTCTTGGACTTCGCGGTGGAGACGATTGATGCATTTCTGTGAGAGAATGTTGACGGCTACCAAGTGGACTGGCGATGGCCGAAGGGCCTGGTGAGCGGGATGGAGGAGTATAAGGCATCTCTAGGCTTTAGAACGAGAGATGAAGAACAAAGATGTCCGAGGCTGGAGTTTGATGTTATGAATAGCGACACAGCATCGAACCTGTGCACATAGCAATGAGTTAGTAAGCTGCCTAGTAGGAAGACCGTATGTGTGTGTTGTGTGTTGACTAGGTGAGGTTGACTGACCAGCAAAGTCGAACAAAGTTAATCGCAGCTTCTCTTTGTTGAGTAGCTGACGACGACGGAAAAAAGCGAAGCTAATCAAAACCCGCTAATCCACTTCCGATAGCAGCGATTGATAAGCGAGCTCAAAGACGGGCGGACTCGCTGATGAAGATGAAGGAATATTAAGAGGTGTGAGCTAGGTCGTCGAGAGGGAGAGAAGAGATGTTGGCGGCAGCAGCAACCTGATCAAGTCGAGTGCTGGATAGGTCGTGCAAAAAGTAATGAGGGCCCAGCGAGTATAGATGGGGTAAATAGCGCGGGAAAGTCAGGACGCGAACATCGGGCGGGACCAACGTTGCAAAACTTTGGGGCGCCCAGCAAGCAGCTCGAATGGGAACACGACGAGAACGAATTTTGGTGCACAATCTACTCCTCACCTAACTGCTGTAGCGTCTACGCTGAACGGTCTAGGTCCTGCACGGACAAAGAGTATATACAACTGGTGGGCAACGTCTATGGTGAGCGGGTTTCACAAGCATTGTATTGGGGATTATAGTGGACAAAATCCTCTTTTCTCCAACAACCAAGGACTTGGCTTGCTCGGGGCGTTGTGATGCATCAATTTGGTGGGAGGAACAAGCAGTCAGGAGGTCGAGCAGGCAGAGTCTAAGAAAGCTACCCACAGTACCACAGTACAAAGACGTCCCGTCACCACGCGATGGGGAATTCGTCTTTGTGGTAAGTCTCATGTATCAAAGTATCGCAAATCGCGTCTCTTCTGTCCAGGCTGTCCAAGATTCAACCTGCATGAAAGACTCTGCCTACCGCGATACAATCTAACCTCCAAAGCCCTTGCCGTCGTCGCCAGCTCTCACCCGTTGTTGTATATTTATCTGATGCACCATACATATACTGCTCTAGCGTCTATCGACACCTGCCAGCACATATTTGGTGTTCTCCTCATCTCATCTGTTATAATAATCTTGGGCGCATATGCTTTACGAGTCAATATCTGCCTCTATCCAGAAGACGTAAATGGCTTGTGCTCATCTATCACGAAGCAAAAGTCGTCATCATAGATTTTCAGTTGCAGTTTTTTGTGGCTAAGCAATTGGTCCTTGGCTGGCTGACAACGGATTGGAGCCGTCGGCTTTTGTGTTAACAATGTCAGTGTGACGGTCCGGCTTATTGGCTCACTTACAGCTGAACACCACGGATAGGGTGAGCCGTTACGTGGCTTAGTACACAAAACATAGGTGGAAGTGCCCGTATCGCAACGCCCAACTTATGCTGATTCGCGCACAATACCATGCTGTCAACTTGGCGACGCTGCTGAGGATGCGATACACTATGCACATGCTCGTTCTCAACAGTATAGTATCCATTCGATACAGCATGATCTGCTTGATCTGCTTTGATATCACCTCCAGTAAGCACGGTCTGATCTTGAGATAAGAACACTTTGACCACCATTGCTCTGCGACGAACATTGCCCTAGAGACAAGGCACAAGGCACGAGGCACGGGCGGCTGTAGTTGTTGACGCTTTCATATTTCGCCACAACCTGATATCTTACCTCCAAGCGGCCTGAATTCCATCTCGTGATGTCGATACTTTGACCATGTCACTTTTTCTGAAACGTGGTGAGATGTATGTTAGCTAAGCAGAACCCGAACCAATGAAAAGTCGCGATATTCGCAAGCCACTCTCTGCCATCTTTGCCGACAAGCTCGAGCACGGCAGACAAGTCGTGGCTTGAGCAACACGGTGATCTGTTCAACCATAACCTGGCCAACTCCGATAGTTTAGTCGAGGTCTTGTGCTGAAATGTCGAAATCTGTAATCGTTTCGTCGTCTGATTACGACCTCAACAAGAATCGTGGACCTCGCATGTGTTGGCATACACTTCACATGCTTACCAATGTTTGATGTCGAAAATAGGTACGAGCAACGGGATAATCCTCAGATCAGCAAAATTAAGAAAGCAGGTTGAAGTCGATCCTGATTTTCCAATACCCGCGCGGAGTCTGGAGTCTGGAGTTTGGAGTTGTTTTGGAGACAGCTGTTGCAAGCTTTTCGACATAACTTGCATCGTCACTTTTTTTCTGATGTCACAACAATATGTCACTGTCGCACTGTAATTCGCCTTGACCTGCAGTAACACCAGTAAAAGTTCATGCTGTAACCCAGCTATCCGCCTCTCCCGTACAGGCTGAAGGAAACCAGCTGCTTCTAGACCGACAAATTGCTCCATAACCTTTGCCTGGAGGAAAAACGACCTCCACCACAAAAGATACATAAGTACATCACACCGTTGTCAAACAAGCACATCAGGTTCAAACCCAACGTTATGCAGCCTGGAATCTGGATGCGACTTTCTCGCTTCGTCGCGTCCTCAACCCGAGTTCACCTCCGTGGAGATAAACAACAAACTGAATCAGCGTTGTGTTGGTGTGTGATTGGCACAAATGTAAAGTCAAATATTCGGCTCGGAGGACCCAGATCCGAGCGAGCACATGAAACGAACTTGAGACGACAGGCAGACTTTCTTTCTTTACGTGCTTTGTTGGCGCCAATACATTGTAGATTCGTCACGTCACCGGTCAACTATCCTGGCTGGCTACATGTATCAAACATCAAAGTAAGCAAAAATTGTCTCAACTTCTTGTCAACTCATTCAGTTCAATATTGGCACTCACATGTCCGGACGCGACTCCCTCTTCATGTGAACTGATCACCGACCCATCAATGAACATCAATAACCGACGACAATAAATAGCAAATAATGATGCCTTAGCGCCGAGCAAATGCTCCACGACCGCACGCGAGCCCCTCGCTCGGACGAGACGGCAACGACGGTTTTTCGGCCACGCTGACACATCCGTGGACTCGGATCCGGAACGAGCTGATCATCCCCGCCTATCTCACCACAAGGGTCTGGGCAAAGAACTCTTACAGACTCCTCTTTTCCTCCACAGTTGTCGTCGTCGATTTGTACAACAAACTCCTTCGCTTCCCGCCTCCGTGGGGGAGGAGACTGGGTAATGGAGGCGGAGCTTTGTTGACGTGGCACGAACGAAAAATCAACGACATCGAAAAAAATGATTTGATGTCGAATACTTCTCTGCGCTGGCTTTCACAAAACCATTTACTGCCTTTCTGCCTTTTTGGACAGTGCGATACAAGAGGCGACCAGCGGTGAACAGGACTAGCGCATGCATTGCTCGTGGCAACAGCATGCATCGCTTATACAATCCTATCCTGGTATGGCAATGCACCTTCCAAGCAAGGGCTCAGCAAAAGGTACGTAGCACCCCCACCTCACCAGTATTGTGTTACAACCCTGCATATTGCACGTTCTGAATTTTCCTTCAATGCATTTAAGCTTGTTATGCGCGTCGATGTCTGAAACAGTGAGACGTTCGTCGGCTTTGATGCCGCATCGCGAGCGCATAGCATGATGTTCTCGAGCCCATCTAGGCAAGTTCTTCCGGGAAGAAAAGTTACGCTGTTGGTGACAGCGTCAATGCTGGATATCTAGTGGCACGCGCTATACTATTCGCATACCTCTATCACACTTCTCTTGCAGATGCTGCATGTTTTGTACCTTTATAATCTCGTACTACCCAACACAAGGCTAGCTCCACGACGCCCAAAGCACACTCTCGCCACTTGCTACACTCTGAGTGCGGGGTGTTGACAGCGCACTCTACCAGTATCTCTCGATTCTATGCTCTACGACCCCTCCAAAGCACGCTCTTGGCCACTTCATGTACAGGTACTGCCTTCTGTCGGCGGAGATGCTGACAGCGCATGCATGTGCCCACCAAGTAATCACGAAACATTACTAGAGTGTCACTTTTGTACAGGCCTTTCATTGCCAGCACCATCTGGTTTCAGCTCAGCCTTGTTGTAGACATCGAAGGGAACAGCGAAAGATCGCCGCCACTGGCGTCTTAGCCGGCTTTGAGAAGGAGTTGGGCACCTCTATATAGGATAGAAGTGGCAGAGTCCTAGTAAAAGGACTTCATTGTAGCGAGAGGTAATGACTAGTAGGCTTGATTTCTTAGTTCTTGGAGATGTGTGAGTGATAGTATGATGAGTCACGGCAAGTCGACTGACCTTTCTTTCTGTCGCGCGATTGTCTTTCCTATTCTCGACACTCCCATACACGACATTCCTATAACTGTACATACTACTACATGCGCAGAAAAACATCACATATATGAGACGAAAGATAGAGCTAGCTGACACCTTTCATATGATGTATTGTTCATTTGAAACAAGCCCCCTTGTATCAAGTTGCATGTAAGAAGGCAATCCGTATCGATAAGGGATTAGAACTAGCCTAGTAGTAAAACTCGATGGAATGTCATAACAGTCCCTGAAACGGAAGGATATATAAAAACAGGTAATTGCTGAGTTTCGTTCTGTCTATTTAGATTTTGTATATCATCGTTGTTGTTCTGTAGTGTAATTTGAGGTGTAGCACGTCCCCGTCTTTGGAAAGGGATAGGGCATGTCGCTGTCGACTACCATTAAACCTTTTAGCAGCCTACAAACAACAAACAACAAAATACAAATGATATCAATGTGTTTGAACTGCTTCCTGATGCTTCATTGTCACTATCGTATTATCCTTGCGTCTTCTCCTGATATCCCCTGTTGACAATATCACCTTGCATCTTTGTCTTGTCCTCTTTCTCTTTTTGAAGCCACATCTCTAACACACATACCTCGGAAATCCAAGTCGGATTGTTTTTCCACCGGCTTGAAAAGTACCCAGCGGCCTCCTCACACTCACTTCGTCACTAGGAAAGAGCGAGGCGCAAGGTCTGTGGACTCTGTGCAAGGTAGTACGAAAACCGTCCATTCCGCCCAACATACATCCAACACAACAAACAGCCTGATCGGAAATCATCGGTGCTGATAGTGCAGGCTATATTACCCGCTTCTTGCTACCTGATTATATCTTTGCCGCCATGGACTTGTCAGAACACAGATATCGTGTATTGGGTCTACCTCAGAAGCGAACAAGATCCGAGGATAGCCAGTCTACTTACTACTCAAAAAGACTCAACATCGAGACCTGGCTTACGACGGCCGATACCCCCATTCGTTCAATCGAGCTTAACGCTTCTGATATACCAGTATCGCCTCCTTCTGATATGGCGTCGACTAATCAAAGTCCAAGTGACTCACGACGGCCATCGACTAGCTCGCCGACGAGGACCGACAAGAGGACGCTCTCTGCCAATGATAGTTCTGCCCAATTTGCTGAATGTCTTGCACAGGTCTTTGTGTTTGATGCAAACCAAGAGTCTAAAGCACCTCACCCAAGTAACTGGGACGATCTGCTGAGACAGCTGGGATCATTCCGAGACACTCCGGAGCTTTCTGGCGAAGACTATCAAGACTTACAACAACTACTCGTGTCTGAGACTCGTTCGGAAGAGCAAGCAAACAGACGTATGAGCGGTTATTTCCTGAAGGACAATAAATGGACACTTCGCAGAGATCCCAACTTGGTAATCCTGGACAACACGCAATGGACCCGAACGGCAAGTATAACTGGAGCATTATGACCACCTATGCACAATCGCTAACCAATCCGTGGGCTCAGGTACCTATTCCTGCCACAGCTCCGAACCTATCACGTCTTGCCCAGTCGAAACCAGACTACACTTTTGGATATCACTACAGGGCTTTTGTGGACTTCACCAGCCAGTCCGCTGTTGCTTCTGTGCTCGAGGATAATTTCTCGGCTGGTGATAGAGGCTTTTCCCTTAGCTCGCCATCAGTCCATAATAAGTGGCCATTCGTTACCATCGAAAATTATTGGGAGAAAGATGCTGGTGTGGCACGTCTGCAAAACATGAGCAACATGTCAATAATGCTACACAACAGGGTCATGCTCCGTAAGGAAGCTGGACTACAAGTGCCTTATGGTGAAGCCTTCATCTTCGGCATAGAAGTGAGCTTCAAGCCAGGCCGTGACACATATCTGAATTGCGGATGGGTAGAAACGAAACGATCTCACACAAAGAGACGTATACTGGATCCGTACCATGTGTCAAATCTCTGCAGGATCACTTGAAACTTTTGAAAGAATGCGACGATCGATCAAGAATTTGGTGGAGTAGGTTATTTTGCACTTCCTTCACTCACCACATAGCACGACCTTGAATTGGCCCGCCTGTCTCCTTCTGACGCTAACAAGTTTTTCTTACAGATACGCTGCGGACGTAAACTACCCAAAGATCATGGCTGACCTTGGCGCCCTCGCGAAATATCTGGAAGAGCATGGCGCGGATGCGCTGACTGTTGATCCCGAAAACGTTGTTAATCAGACTGCTATCCAAGCCTTTCCGACGCCAGCTGCAAGCAACGCCGAAGGTGACTTGGGCATAATTCCTGATTTCCGGCGTCCTATAGATCCTGCAGTTCCCTTCGAGAGTCAACTTGCTATGCCCAGCAATCCAAACACATCAGGTGGCGGAGCTGTGACAGGCTCCAAACGTGCTCGACCTGTCAGCATCGACACTGGCGCGACGGATCATCCCAGTTGGCCCGGCACGAACTCTTGACTACAATCGCAATAGCACTCTTCACACGTTACCCTCATGCGACTTTTCACTACTAATCCGCACTACATCCCAATAGCGCTGTCTCTGAGATTAAGCTGCACGAGAGAGTAATCCGAACTTTTTAAAAACTCCTGGCACCAGTCACGCCTTCGTCAGCGCTACTTTCGCTAAGCACCTTACCTGGTGTATCACCAGACTCTTGATGATGTTTGAACTACGCCACAACAACAGCGGTAGCTGACATGGATGCAATATATCGTCAGGTCCATTTCGAAGCACAAAATTCGGCCCACGAGCTGTACCGAATTTGGAGCTCACACAACCCCTTTCGAGCTTTGGAACACTTGCACCACATCTGTGCAGACATCTTCCCAGATGGTAATGTTTCATCACAGCGAGCACGCTACGAATGACTTGGTTATGAAAAGGTTTTCCCGTCGGAATAACAGACGATTTCATCTTAATATAAGAGATTCAAGTTTAGTACGAAATTCGTATTCTACTTTGAACGACCACGGATGGGTCTACGCACTAGGAATGCAAAAAAGGTGTTGATATGTGAAGACTATCAGACTAGTTGAAGCAAGAGCCACATCTCAAATTCATCGCCACATCTCAAACATCACCACAATGAAGACGCATGTCCACAATGCTTCATCCCAAACCAACAAAACATCGTGTGAAGACTGCCCATCATGTATGGGACAGTATAACATTTTTTGGCACACTTGAAACGCTTCAAACTACTTGTGACTCCCTCCATCCAACTTGTTCATCACATTACCTCGCAACTATTCTGTGAAATCCTAATGATCCAGGCATAGAGAGTTTGTATTTTTGAAATACCCTTGAAACACTTTTAGAACTACTTGTAACTTCCTCCGTCTAACTTCTCCTCGATATAATTTAGAGACTATCCTTTATGTTCCTAAAAAGCTAGGCATAGTAGGATCATGTTCATCTATTAGGTTTGCCACCAACGGCTGTATAACCTTTGCTACACTCCGTCCTCATGCACCAAGACCCATGCTTAACACATTCACATAATCTCGCAATCCCCGGTATCAACAACCATTTCCCCATCCTCCGTAATGACGCCAATATTCTGTCCTTCTCCACCACCACCACCACCACCACCACCTTGTGCTCTCCTCGTCATAATCTGCTGAGCAAGCCTGGCCAACACACCTCTAGTGATAAAAGCATCACGATTCCCACCTCTCCTATCATGATCATTCCGGCTCGTGATCTCATACTCACTCGCCATCCGTTTGCGACTGCTAAGCCCATTCGGCGCATGCAACGGTTCAGTGTCCGTATCGTCAGAGTCCACCTCCGCTCCTGCAACCACCACCGGCTCAGTCATCGGCGCCCGCGCCCCTCTCACCCTCCCACCAAATCTCAGACTCGAAAACGCTCTCGAATCCATCGCCTGCGCCCCTGAAACACCCCTCCTCGCATCCCTCTTCGCCCTCCCATCAGCACTAAAAATCTTCACCGTGCTATCGATCCCACTAACTGCCAACACCGGCTCATACGGATGACCTTGAATCACATTCACCACTTCGCCGTCGCCTTCTAGAATATTGACGAGTTGGCTGGTGTGGCGGTCCCAGATGAAGACGTGGCCCGAGTCGCTGCCCGAGACGACGTATTCGTCGTCGAGACCGAAGAAGTTGACGTCTTTTACTGTTTTGACGTTGCAGTGGCCGGTGAAGGTGCGGAGGGGTGGGATGATGGGGAGGGAGGAGTGTAGATGGTGGGAGGCGTGGCGGGTGGCGCGGGAGGTGAAGAGTGCGGGGTTTGAGGTTTGGGAGGAGGAGGAGTCCGAGTCGGAGTCGTTGGTGTTGTTGTCGTTTTCTTCGTCGTCATCGTTGTCGCTTTCTTCGTCTTCGTCTCCATCCAGGTCTTCGTATACGTCTTCATTCTCCTCGACTCCTAGCATCGTTTCAAGCATTTCTTGGTATTCGGTCGCATTCAGTGTATACTGTTCAGGATCATGGTCATCATTCTCATTCCATCTGACCACGCCCTCAGCCAGGTCGAGTGTGGCTTCCTCGGTTTCCTCGACATCAATCATCTCATCGTCTTCGTCTGTAGATTGATCACGAACGTGCCTTATCTCTGCACTATCAACTTCTGAAACTTCCTCATCCATCTCAATGTCCTGAAATCTCCTTCGCAGTGCTCTCTCTTGCCGTCGCACATCTGTCGGTGTGACACCACTACCACCAAAAGCTTGATCAATAAAAGCGTGATTCACATCTTCGGCAGCATTCAATAAAACACTTCTTCCTACTTTGAAGCCCCAGAATCTCATTGCCGCTCTTCTCGGTTGAGGTCTTGACTCTGAACTGCTAGAACTCTCATCATCACGACTTACCACATCGTCAAATGGCATGTGGACAGCTCGAGCAAAAGCTTGGACGGCCGCTTTCTCAGATGCAAAGACTTTGCGGTTCTCGTCTACTTCAAAAGGCGATGCTGACAAGTCGTATATTGGTGTAGTAGCTTTCGCTAAACTCATCAAGTAAGGCACAAGATGCTCATCGATAGCCTCAATACTAGAACCTTCCGGACACGGAAACCTGCGCATTATAACAGATCGTGCAGACTGTCTGCTAAATCCTTCTATCAGTGCTCCAGGACCTGAAGATAGCCAAAGAACAATAGCTTTCAGAAAGTCATAGCTGAACTGTTCGCTCACTCGTTCCATTGGCTTCTCATTGGGTGCTGGCCGAATCTGCGCAAATCGAACGAGTGCCGACTGTCTCTTACTTGGTAGATCACCCCCTAAAAGTCTTGACAAAGTGCCTGCTGCCTGAATAAATCGTATCGCAGACTCACGGTTACTGCGAAGAGTATTTTGATAGGCAACTTCAAGCTCGTCGGGAGCAACTGGGTACGACCAAGTACTTGCGATATCGTACATCTCTTCGAGCACTGCGTCGGCCGATTGCAGAGCAGCAGAGAATCTGTTGGCATGCCCAGTGGGATCTTGATCTGTACCTGCTAGTGGATGTTCGAGATCGAAGATGTGTTGCCTCATAGACACTGACTGAGTCGCCAATGTAAATGATCTTGCGTTTGCCACTGGTATTGCTGTTATCGGCTGTTCTATACCACGCGACCGGCTTCGTCTTGATATCTGCTCTGCTTGTGGTCCCTGTCGTACAGGAATGTTCTCGCTTTGACCATTTCGGTATCTTACTCTGAGGGCAAGATCGCCATCCTCATCCCCAGTCCTTGTACGCGACGATCCTCTTTCAGCGCCTTCCTCCAAACCTGGTGATGGAGCTTTTCTTTCTCTCTTTCGCTTGCGCTCCCGCGCCTGCTTCAGCTTGTTGCTTCGCCGCTGCTCATCCTCGACTCTCTCTTCTCGAGCTTCCCGTGCATCAGGTGTTCTTAGCATGTCAAAGCTGTAAATCCAATCGCCAGACCAGCTGACGACACAATCGTTCGGGCTTGCATCGCTTATCTTGCATGCAGTTATGTGCCCATTATCCGTTGACTTTATCCGACGCTGGGCCTTCGGGGCGAATCTCTTCACACATTGTGTCGCTCTGCCCATACTATCGTCGTCATGTTCAGAAAGTGTGCTAGGTGAATGTGTGCCACCCATTTCTGCATCAATATCTCGACCTAGCATTCGCCGATCATGCAGAAACGCGCACAAGTGTTCGCCGCCGAGCAAGATATAATATGGCTGACTTGGTGAGCAGCCTGAAAACAGTATTTAGAAACTATACCAAGAAGTACTTTTGATGCAACGTCATAGGGTACTTACTGATCGTGTTGAGTGAAACGCCCCATTTCTTGTATGATATAAGTGGTGGAGGAACTGGCCCTCGGGGCTGCTCTCCTCGCGATCGCCATCGACCACCTCCCATAGGTCTTGGATATGCTGATGAAGGCTGCCTTAGGTCCCACTGCCGTACTTCACCATCTTCTGAGCAGGTAAGGAACAAATGTGGCGAAGACTCTGTGACTATTCTCTTAACCCTGTCGCTATGCGACCTGTACACCCTACAGTTCGTGTCTGCCTGCGTCAGGTACTGTACTCCTCGGCTAGTAAAGCCTTGAGCTCGGCTAGAGGTCTGCTCTGAAGGTATCTCGGCTCTTCCTGCATACTCGATGTCGAATATCCTGATTTCCGAATCTCCAGCAGCTGATATAACTGTTCTGTCATTGGAGTGAGGCATGAACTTGACGGAAAAGATGTTCGCAGAGTGTCCTGTGGAGATAGAGGTTGCGAGCTTGAAGGAGGAGTCTTGGGAGTCGGAATTGTAGGAGTGTATGTTAACATGCTGGTCGTCGCTACCACTTGCAAGGAGTTTGCCACTTTTGGACCAGCTGTAACTATATATTAGCCTCAATATCTTCAGAGGAGGCAGATGGCTGGGACTACCTCAGAGCATTCACACATCCTGAATGACCATCTAATTCATTGACAATATCCAAGTCTCGAATCCATTGTCGATCGCCGTACAAGCCTTTTATCCCCGAATAACGAGTGTGGTTTCCAAGCTCCCGCTTGAGTAAACGATCTTGTAGAGTGTAGTGCATCGTGGAATATATGGGAGAACTCTCTGGCCATTTTACATTACTTGAGGATGTTCATGAAGAGGTGGCACAGAGGGTGAGGTGTATGGGGAGGATGGCTTAGATGGCGTTCCGTTCATTAAGCGGCAAACGAGGGAAGAAGAGGATCTGAAAAGTCAAAGGCGAGAAACCAGTTTCGACTGACAGCAGATCGACAGGTACTCATGACATGTGATTAGTGTTTCAGACGACGCCACTTGATATAGCCGTTGTACATGATATCGTGGAAGCATTAACTCATAAAGCTCATCAGCTTAGCTCTCATCATAATCAGCTTAGCTCTCATCATAATCAGCTTAGCTCTCATCATAATCAGCTCAGCTCGTGATCCCACAAAAGGTCTCTTCTTGTGTCGAAGTATCCACTGGCACACTCCTCACAAGCCGTACAAGGTCCTCTGGAGACGTCAGCTGGCTAACGCATCTCAGGCGATTTCGTTCGGGAATTTCGATTTACTTTAGGATCTCAAACGGACCCTTAGCTAAACTCAACAATACACATCCAGTATTCTTGCCTCAGCTATGTCTCCATCACATTCACAGAGACATTATGACATCATCCTGCTGGGAGCAACTGGCTATACTGGCAAGCTTGTCTGTGAATACATCTCCAGAGCTCTCCCCACCAATCTCCGCTGGGCGATTGCAGGAAGATCACAGCAAAAACTCGACAATGTTGCTACCGATCTTCGCAAGCGTTATCCTGATCGAAATGAGCCTGGTGTCGAAGTTGCTCAGCTCAAGGTCAACGAACTGGAAAGCCTAGTAGAGAAGACTAAGGTGCTGCTAAACACAGTTGGACCATACGCCATTCACGGCGAGCCAGTGGTCGCAGCTTGTGCTCGTAAGGGGACTCACTACCTAGATGTGACTGGAGAAGCTCCTTGGGTTAGAGACATGATTGGAAAGTACGACAGTGTTGCACGTTCTACCGGTGCTGTGGTGAGTTATGTTTTTTTCTTGAATCACAATCATGATTTGGTGGAGATGCGTCTTTTGTCTGTTTCTTTCCGTACCACGATTCACTCCAGCAATCTTCACATTAGCAAGAATTGCCTTTGATGTTATTATGATTACGTGGACTCTCCACTGTCTCTTCTTTGAGATGGGTGATCCTTTCACTACTCGTCCTTTCAAACATCTTCTTCGGCACTGTGCACACACCACTCTTGTCTTTTCATCTCCATCACTCTTACATCAACATCCCTATCACCAATAGAAAGGGATACAAGCGATGAATCCAAGCACCACCATTTCCCTAAACTTTGCGGCATTCCTCACATCCTTCTTTTCCTTCTGGCTTCATTACTTTCTCATCAACATCCCCATCATCAAGAGCAAGAGATACAAGCCATGCACCCACGCACTACCGTCTCCTAAAGCCTCGCGGGACTCTTCACGCATCAACCATCCTTCCACAGCACCTTTTTCTTTATGTTCCTCTCTGCCAGCACTCAGCACAGATCAATCCTCTCAAGAGCTCTATTTTACTTTTGGATCTCACCCAGTACTCCACACGCCAACCACTCATCTTTACTGACAATCCATCAGATTATCTCCCAGATTGGTATCGAATCGGTCCCAAGTGACATCTTAGCCTACGTAATGGTGAATCGATTACACGACAAAACCCCTCGTCCAGTCAAGGAGGTCATGGTGTCTCTGCACTCTATCAAAGGAGCACCTTCTGGAGGCACTTTAGCCACGATTATCAATCTCTTTGATCAGTACAGCATCGCGCAAATACAATCCGCTGCCCAACCAGGTTCCATGAGTCCTCTTGCTGTAGCAAAGTCAAAATACACACCATCAATCTTCTCCCGAATGTCTGGAGTACGTTTCGTCCCCGATCTTGGCACAGTAATTCCTTCCATACAGGCTGCTACAGACGTGCCACTTGTACACAGGTCATGCGGTCTATATCGAACGTCAGGTGATCACAAAGACGTGGGCGAGGCTTACGGTCCAGCATTCGACTTCCATTGTTACATGCACGCACGAAACACTTTTGTAGGAGTATTGACACATCTGGCTTTCAGCATCGGCGGTCTGTTTCTACTCCTGCCTCCTGTCAGATGGCTGATGGCAAAGATGGTAACGCAACCTGGGATGGGTGCCTCTGTGGAGAACTCGCGGCATGATTTTCAGGAGTACCGTGGCCTGGCTATCTCGGATAGTGGGGATCAAGCAGCCAAAACGTTTGGTCGCTTCAGATCTGATAACAACCCTTACATGACGACAGCGATCTTAATGGTGGAAGGTGCAATGAGCCTGTTAGATGGTGGCAATGACGTGCCAGCAATAAAGATGGGAGGAGGCTACTTGACTCCAGCAACCTTGGGCCAGACCTACGTCGAGAGACTGTGCGCAGCTGGAATCACCGTGGAGACGAAGACTCTGCTGAGCTGAGTCTTAAAGTTGAGGGTCTTCGCACACTGGTCTGATGCTGGTGAGGCCCTCACGACCGGTGTTGACCTGCCGCAGAGCTTCTTCCAGGATGTGTCATACGAATTCGGAAGCGACAAAGTGACAAGGACAAGTCAGAAAGGAATCGGAAGCGACAAGGTGACAAGGACAGGTCAGAAAGAGAAGCAATCGCCCTGCAGAATCCTAACACATCGCACCGTGCCCCACCAACGAGTACTGGGCTGAGGAGATACAGGCTGGTTTGATGAGTGGACCGTTTGCCTGAAACGTGCGAGTAACCTTTCCTCTTTCCTCATTCAGAGGCGTCGTTACAGATAGTACAAGTCATGAAATGTCTGGTATATACATGAAGCTGAACTAGCATGGTGTGAAGTGTTGGCTAAGCTCATGCCAAGTCTGCGGCTCGCGGCAAAAAAGCTTGCGCCGAACATGAAACAACGACAAGTCGTAACTTGAGCTTTTCCGCGCGTGAGTTTCGACACCTTTGCATGAGACAAGATGGGACTTATCCGTGATCCGTATCCACAGAAGTGCGCTATCTCTTTTGTGCCTAAAAGCCGCCTCGATTCGGCGTCCGTGCTGCGTTTGGTACTCCACGTGTTTCACCTATCAAGATAAGCCAAAAAGCTTCAAGCGGTCCCCACAACATGCACTGTGACACCTTCCTATAGTACGCCCTCGGCTTAATCTGCAGACTTCGATTTGACTCGTCAGCCGCAGCTACAAGCGCTACGAATTTACGCCTTATCTTTCGCTGAGATAGCTTCCTATCACAGGCTGTGTGCAAGCTATCATTGCCTCGCTTCCATCATGCAAGCATGACTGGTCTGCATGAAAGGACAGCGGCTTCCGAAACACCTTCCCAATCGGGGTTCTGTGGATCAATACATGCTCAAGGTCTGCAGTATCTTCTTACGATAGTTGTGACCAATGGTGAGCTCTCCAGGCCGATACAATGCTACTGATAACCGTATCTGCTCGAGTCCTGCATCTCATGATGTCTTTCGACCTTTTGTATTATAAAGGGCTTTTTCCCCATTTCTCTGCTGGCAGAACACTGTCTGGATTGCACTCTCGCGCTGCATAACTTTCCACCATGTCTTTCTTCAAGAAAGGTTTCAGCTTCAATACCACTACTGTGAAAGATGATAGTGGCGAAAGCTCGGAAGCAGTCGAGCTGCCAGACACTACAACCGATGGCCCCATTGTCGAACGGAGAAAGGACTCTGTCATCCTCGCTTCTGGCGCTGAGGTCACTGAGAGCCAGGCTAATCACCGCCTGAGTCTCTTCAAGAAGACTAACAGATTCGACCCCAACATGGAGAAGGAAGACCTCGAGAGGATAGATGAGGCAATGGAGGACCACAATGTTGTCGGCGAGGTCCAGATTATTGATGAGTATCTAGAGAACTCGCCTTATCCTGGTTCGTACTTTGCTCCGCAGATCACTGGCACCGTGTGCTTACAACAACAGAGGTCCGTGCTGCAGTTCGCAACTATGATGAGGACGTACCTGCCTCTACTATT
>Ga0160428_1001197_pt1 | contig 21076 bp, 18 predicted proteins | sample SolpanmetagenomM_FD_108198 | JGI IMG/M metagenome (GOLD analysis project Ga0160428, IMG submission 108198) | Solar panel surface microbial communities from Lawrence Berkeley National Laboratory, California, USA - M | ecosystem: Engineered > Built environment > Solar panel > Unclassified ... | reverse complement strand
CTCGTAGAAGTAGACGCTTGGCACCTGAATAGTAAGCACCTTGCCCTGCAACTCGACAGGCACCACGGGCTCGAACCAGGTGCGAAAACTCTGCTCCCCCACCTCAGCGCGGATGACACGCAGGCAATTAGCCCATAAGGTGCGAAAATCCTGCGACATGAGGTAAAAAACAGAGAACCGGGTAAGCAGTCGGCGGCGAAAAAAACCTGCCAAATCAGGCCTGGGAAATACCCGGCCCGACTTGGGGGGGACAAATTTGCGCAAAAACCAGCAGACAAAAAAGCCGCCAAATGCTTGCTAATGTCGGGCGGCTAGCAGGTAGCGCCCACGGGCAGCACCAGCGCTCCGGTAGCCCGCACGGGCTGGGCCCCGCGCCGCAGGTCATAATCGATGCGGCCGAGGTTAATTCCGGACCAGCCAACCTGGTTTATGAGCGTCACGTGCCCATTGGGGCCGGTTATGGGCTCGGGAGCGGGCATAAAGGTGTGCGTGTGGCCACCCAGGATAAGGTCGATACCGCCCACCTGAGCCGCCAGCTTGCGGTCGTCTATTTTTTCGCTTTCGTATTTATACCCCAAGTGCGAAAGGCAAATGACCATGTCGCAACGCTCGCCCTGGCGCAGGCGCTGCACCTGGGCCTGGGCAGTAGCCACGGGGTCGAGGTACTGGGTAGTGCCGAAATTTTTGTCAGCCACTAGGCCTTTGAGCTCGATACCCAGGCCAAAAACGCCGATGCGCGCGCCACCTTTTTCGAACACTTTATAGGGGGCAAAGCGGCCGTCCACCGGCGTGCCGGAAAAATCGTAGTTGGCCACCAGAAACGGGAAGCCGGCGTTGGGCAGCTGCTTCTGCAGGCCTTCGAGGCCATTGTCGAAGTCGTGGTTGCCGAAGGTGCTGGCGTCGTACTTCATACGCGACATCAGCTTGTATTCGATTTCGCCCTGGAAAAAGTTGAAGTACGGCGTGCCTTGCCAGATGTCGCCCGAGTCGAGCAGCAGCACGTTGGCCTCCTGCTTGCGCACCTGATCAATGAGGGCCTCGCGCCGGGCCATGCCGCCTAGCCCGGCCCACTGTGGTGCATTATCGGGGAAGGGCTCGATGCGCGAGTGCATATCGTTGGTGTGCAGGATGACCAGGCGAGACGGGCCACTGGCAGCCTCCGCCGCCAGGGTAGGGCCGAGCAGGCTAAGGCCGGCCGTGCCGAGCAGAGATTTCTGGAGGAAGTCGCGACGAAACATTTTCAATTAGCAATTAGCAGTCAACAAATAGCTCTTGAATGACTGGCGAGCTGAAACCACAGCAACAAATTAGGAAAGCAATCAACAGTAATCGAGCTATTATTTAGGCTAGCTCATGCTTACTTCGAGTTACTATTTCACCCTACCCTCCACCTGGGCCGTAACGGGCTGGCCAGCAGCAGTGAGGCCCTTAATGTGGTCAATAATAACGGTACGCAGCAGCAGGCCGGTGTGGCGCAGGCGGGCCTGCTTAAGAAACTCCATGTGGTCGCCACCGCCGGCCAGGTAGTCCGAAATAGCGATAGAATAAGTGCGGGCCGGGTCGAAGGGTTGGCCGCCAATCAGAATGGCTTGCGGCTTTTTATCGACGCTTACCGAGTAGGTAGCCCCCGAAATGGCCATGTGAATGGGCGCAGCATAGTCGAACAGCTGCTGCACCACGGGGCCTGGTGCATCGAGCACCAGGAGCTCATTTTCGAAAGGCATCAGCTCGAATACGTTGCCAAGGGTGATGGGGCCAGCAGGCAGGGCATTGCGCATGCCGCCATTGGTCATCACGCCCAGGTCAATGGTTTGGCCCTTGAAATAGCGGCTGGCGGCGGTGCGCTGCAAGTCGCTGACAAAGTTGACGATGGGGTTCTCGCCGGCGTTTTTGGCCAGCGCCACCGGCGCCGTGCCAATGACCTGTTGCATCTGGCGCTCGACCTGCTCGTGAAAGGGCTTGATGTAGTCGGCCGCGCCAGCATCGGGCGCAATGGCGCTGCCCACGGGCTGGCTGGTAGCGGCGGGCAAGTGGGCCGTGGCCACGAGGGGCCCGCGCTGGCAGCCGCCCAGCAAGAGCACGCTAGCGGCCAGAATAAGAGAAAATCGCATACGACACAGAAAATGCAGCCTGAAGATAGGACTGCAAAATTAACGCGTAAGCGTGAGCTGGACGTGTGGGGCTTTATTAGTAATACAGCGTGGGGTAGGGAGTGGCTACCCCACGCTGCAACTATTATGGAGCTTTTGTTAACGCGACTGGTGCACTGAGGCCAGCTGGCCGGGGTGGCGACAGGTGTTGTAGCGCTCTACGGCTGCCACCAACGCGTTTGTTCTGTATTCCGTCTTGCTCAGGCTTAGAAGCACAGCTGGGCAAGCAGCAAATTGTTCGGTGAGTGTGCCCCACCGGCATTATTTGCTCACGGCTACTATTCCCTTTCAGCACTTGCTGGCGCACTTACACGAGCTCGGCAGGTAGCGACGCCCCTATTTTTTGCACTCGAAATGCTCTTAGCTCTCATCATCTTGCCGAAAAGCAGCAAAGCCTCTCCCTGAACTAGCATTTCTAAAAATAGCAGGCGAGGAGTTGGTGCCATAGCAGTGGCTGCTTTTCCAGCCACTGCCTCGTTTACTGGCATGGGAGGGTTAGCTGGCTGATAAAATGCTCGCCGCTAATCGAACCCTATCCTCGCAGCTGCTGAAGCAGGTAAGATCTAACGCCTGTGCCAGACGCCGGCCGAAACAAGCACTGCTCCAAGCTGCGGTAGATACTGCGGTAGTCCACTTGTCCGCGCACAGTATCGCCGGCGGGGCGCACAATATAGCTGGGGCGGAAATCGACCTGCGCGTAGGCCGCATTGGTGCTACCCAACACTAAGCCAGTGAGGAGAAGAGAGGGAAAAAGTAGCTTTTTATCATGCATAAATACAGGAAACAGACAAGTACAGATAGCTAAAGGTATTGCCCTACCCCTACCTTTCTGGCCCGGCGGCGTATGAAGTAGGCACGGTATCTTGCAAGCCAGGCGGGCACCGCCAGCGTGGCGCCCGCTGCCCAACGTTTATGACTGATTCTTTTCCACCCGTCACTCCGCCGGTTTCGTTTCCAGAGTTTTCGCCCGTTAGCACGGCGCAGTGGCAGGCCCAGTTGGCCCGCGAGCTAAAAGGTGCTGACCCCGCCAGCCTGCGCTGGACCATGCCCGACGGCTTGGTAGCTGAGCCATTTTACCACCGCGAATCCCTCACGGCGCTGGGCGGCCCGCCCCCGCCCCTACCCCCCCGCCCCGTGCCGTGCCGCAACGTGGTGCTGCTGGCCGTGCCCGCCGGCACCGACGGCCGCCTGCAGATAGAGCAGGGCGCCGATGCCCTAAACCGCGGGGCCGAGGGCCTGCACTTCAACCTGCACGGCGACCCCACTGCGTTTGCCGTGGCCGAGCTGGCCCAGCGCCTACCACTGGCGGCTACTTGGGTGGGCTACACGGTATTGCAGCAGCCCGAGGCGCTGCTCGAACGGCTATTGACGGCTAACGACGGCCAGCAGCTGCGCGGCTTTTTACGCTTTGTGCCCATTGCTGTGCCCGAGGGGGCCGAGCTACTACCGTACCGCGCTACGCTGCGGCGTTGCTTGGCACTGGCCCGCACCTGGCCCGAGTTTTCGGCACTGGCAGTCAATGGCTTGCATTTCGGCAACCGGGGCGCGACGCTGACGCAGCAGTTGGCCTTTAGCTTGAGCACAGCCGCTGCCATGCTGGCTGAGCTGCCCGATGCGGCCAGCGACCTCACGGCCGCCGACGTGGCGCGGGCCTTGCACCTGGATGTGACCGTGAGCCCCAGCTACTTTCCCGAAATAGCCCGGCTGCGGGCCGCCCGCCGGCTGTGGGCCACGCTGCTGCACGCCCATGGCCTACCCCCCCAGGGCGCGGCAAGTTTGCCCATCCACGCGACTACTTCTACCTGGACGCAAACTACCCTCGACCCGCATACCAACCTGCTGCGCCACACCACCGAGGCCATGAGCGCCGTGCTTGGCGGCGCCGACTCCATTCAGGTAGCGGCCTTCGACTGCTTGTACCAGGCGCCCAACGAGTTTAGCGCCCGCCTGGCCCGCAATATGCCCCTGATACTGCGCGATGAGGCCCACCTCGACTGGGTGGCCGACCCTGCGGCGGGGTCTTACTTTCTCGAAACCTTGACCGATGACCTGGCCCGTGCCAGCTGGGCTGAGTTTCAGGCCTTGGAGGCGCAGGGCGGCATGCTTGGGGCGCGGGCCCGCGCCATGGAGGCCGTGAGCCTAGCGGGCCTGGATAAATTCAAGCGCATTGCCACTGGCCAAGATGTGGTGGTGGGCACCAACCGCTTTCAGAATGCCGCCGAAAAGTTTGAGTTTCAGCCCAAGCAGCTGTTGCGCTCGCACGACTTCGATACCACCCGCGCCACCTACCCCAGCGAGGTGCTGCGCCTGGCCACGGCCCTGCACTTCGAGCGCCGCGCCAACCAAGACAAGCAAGCCACGCTGGTGCTGCTCGGCAATGCCCGCGTGAACGAGGATATCGCGGAGGCATTCTGGCACCTGCTGCACCCCGACGAGCGCACCGCTACGCCCCCCGCGCCCGACATCGAGCCCGACTCCTACTCTGTGCTCTTTTCCAAGCCCGAAGAGGCGACCCTGATGTACGCTTCGCCTGCCCAGTTCGACCACTTGGCGCGGGTGGTACAGCAGGTGCCGGTGGGCCACAGCTTCGATATCCCCTCGCTTGTGACCTCTGACCTGGCCACGCTTCTCGAAGCGGTGCGGGTCTTCAACTTCAAGGAATTTGTGGTGGAAGGCCACCACACGGAGGAAGTGCTGGCCCGGCTACAAGGCCGGTAATTTCACTTATCAGTTATCAATGAGCAATTATCAATTGCTTGTCAGAGCAGCCTATGGCTAAGCATCTATTGGTAATTGATAATTGCTCACTGATAACTGATAATTGATCTAATGCGTCCCGACTTTTCCACTATCGCCTACGACGCTGCCGCGCTCCCTACCCCCCCTAAGCCGGCCGAATACCCGAACGCGGGGCCAGCCGTGTACACAGCAGCCGATACGGCGCACTTGCCGCACCTGGGTTTCGGAGCGGGCCTACCCCCTTATTTGCGAGGGCCTTATGCCAGCATGTACGTGCGCTCGCCCTGGACGGTGCGGCAGTACGCGGGCTTTTCGACGGCTGAGGAATCGAACGCGTTTTACCGCCGCAACCTGGCCGGTGGGCAGAAGGGCCTGAGCGTGGCCTTCGACCTGGCTACGCACCGCGGCTACGACTCGGACCACCCGCGCGTGGTGGGCGACGTGGGTAAGGCCGGCGTAGCCATCGACTCGGTGGAAGACATGAAAATCCTGTTCGACCAGATTCCGCTGGGCGAAATGTCGGTAAGCATGACTATGAACGGAGCCGTGCTGCCGGTGCTGGCTTTCTTCATCGTGGCGGCCGAAGAACAGGGGGTAGGGCCGGAAAAGCTGACGGGAACCATTCAGAATGATATTCTGAAGGAGTTTATGGTGCGCAATACCTACATCTACCCGCCCGCGCCGAGCATGCGGCTCATTGCCGACATCTTCGCCTACACGGCGGAGCACATGCCTAAGTTCAACAGCATCAGCATCTCAGGCTACCACATGCACGAGGCGGGCGCCACCGCCGAGTTGGAGCTAGCTTACACCCTAGCCGATGGCTTGCAGTACGTGCGCGCCGGGCTGGCAGCGGGCATGAAGATTGACGATTTTGCGCCGCGGCTGTCCTTTTTCTGGGGCATCGGCATGAACCACTTTCTGGAGATTGCGAAGCTGCGCGCGGGCCGCCTGTTGTGGGCCAAGCTCATCAAGCAGTTTGAGCCGCAGAACGCCAAGAGCTTAGCCCTGCGCACGCACTGCCAGACGTCGGGCTACTCGCTCACGGCTCAGGACCCCTTCAACAACGTGGCCCGCACCACCGTGGAGGCGATGGCCGCGGCGCTGGGCGGCACCCAAAGCCTGCACACCAACGCCTTGGATGAGGCCTTAGCCCTACCCACCGATTTTTCGGCGCGCATCGCCCGCAACACGCAGCTCTACCTCCAGTACGAAACCGACATCACCAAAGTGGTGGACCCCTGGGGCGGCTCGTATTATGTAGAAAGCCTCACCGCCGACCTCGCCAACCAGGCCTGGGCTCTGATGGAGGAAGTGGAGGCCCTGGGCGGCATGGCGGCAGCCATCGAAACCGGCCTACCCAAGCTGCGCATCGAGGAAGCCGCAGCCCGCAAGCAGTCGCGCATCGACGCGGGCCAGGAGGTGATTGTGGGCGTGAATAAGTACCTCGCGCCGGAGGGCGAGGCGCCGCTCGACGTGCTGCAAATCGACAACGACGCGGTGCGTGAATCGCAGATAGCACGGTTGCAAAAGATTCGGGCCGAGCGCGACGAAGCAGCCGTGCAAGCGGCCTTGCAAGCCCTGACTGAGGCCGCTAAAGGCAAAACCGAAGTCACTGAAGCTTCTGCCGAAGCAACGCCTAACTTGCTGGCCCTGGCCGTGACGGCTGCCCGCGCCCGCGCTACCCTTGGCGAAATTTCCGACGCGCTCGAAGCCCAATGGGGCCGCCACCAGGCCACCAGCCGCACCGTGCAGGGAATTTACCAGCAAGGCATGACGGACAACGCCGACTTTGCCCAGGCCCGCCAGGCCGCCCAGGATTTTGCCGCCCGCGAAGGCCGCCGCCCCCGCATGCTGGTAGCCAAAATGGGCCAGGACGGCCACGACCGCGGCGCCAAAATCATCGCCACCAGCTTTGCCGACGTGGGCTTCGATGTGGACTTGGCGCCCCTTTTCCAAACTCCCGCCGAAGTGGCCCGCCAGGCCGTGGACAACGACGTGCACGTGGTAGGCGTGAGCAGCCTTGCTGCCGGCCACAAGACCTTGCTGCCCCAGCTCATCCTGGAGCTAGAGCAGGAAGGTAGGCCGGATATACTGGTCATAGCGGGCGGTGTCATCCCGCCGCAAGACTACCAGTTTCTCTACGATACGGGCGTGGCCGGCATCTACGGCCCTGGCACTGTGATAGCCAAAGCTGCGCTAGAGATTTTGGGCAAGCTGTAGTGCCACGCTTGCGTCGCTTTTGTAGCCCCTACCCCCTCCTACCTTACTAAGAAATACTTCTTACGCAGCGGGAAGATGATTTCGGTTTACCTCGCGCTGCTTGCTCTTCATTTTCCATATGACAACGCCAACTTCAGCCACCGCGCCGGCACTTTCCCTCCTCGAACGCCTAGGCCAGCAGCTCAGCGCTTCGGCCACTGCCCAAACCGTGTACGGCACCCCCGTCGAACGCGACGGCATCACGGTTATTCCGGTGGCGCGAGCGCGTTACGGCTTTGGTGGCGGCGGGGGCGGCGGCAGCAAAGAGCATGAAGTTGTGGGCTCGGGCCTAGGGGCCGGAGCCGGCGTGTCGCTCACGCCCGTGGGCTACATCGAGCTGCGGGAGGGCCGCAGTCGCTTCCGGCCCATCCGGTCGTCGGTGGTACCGTTGGTGGCAGTGAGCGGCGCTATTGCGTGGCTGCTTCTGCGTAGCGTACCTAAGCTGCTTAATGGCCGCGAGCGGGGCTAGGTCTAGCTGAATACGTCTATCTTGACTACAGGCTTGGTTATGTCTGACGAGCCTTGTTATTATCGAGCAATGGGCCGCCAGCAGTAGGCAGCAAAAAGCCCTACCCCCTTGCTCAGGGGTAGGGCTCTTCATTTGTCAAGCAGCTTGTTTCGCCGATTGCTAGTCCCGGATTTTGGTGTGGCCTTCCTGGGTGTGTTCCAGTTTCAGATCGCTTTCGGGCTCTTTTTTGAAGAAGCTGCTGGCTTGGTCGCCGGCCGGGCCTTTGGCAATGGTGATACCGCCATCGACCATGTAAAGGGCACCGGTTACATACGAGGCTTCGTCGGAGGCCAGGAAGAGGTATACATTGGCTACTTCTTCTACGGTGCCGCGGCGGCCGGTGAGCACAGCTTGGTTGTTGGTTTTCTCCATTTTGCTGTCCATCGGGCCGGTCTCTTTGTGGGTCCAGGCGGTGTCGATGGGGCCGGGGCCCACGATGTTGCAGCGCACACCAAACTCGGCCTGCTCGGCGGCCAGGCCTTTGGTGAAGGCAATGTTGAAAGCCTTGGTGCCGCCGTAGGGCGCGTTCTGCGGAATGCCCAGCACGCCCGCTTCCGAACCGGCAGTCACGATGTTACCGTGGGTCTTTTGCAGCTCGGGCAGGGCGGCTTTCGACATCATAAACACCGTGCGGTTGTTGTGCCACAGCATGTAGTCGAAGGCCTCCTCGGAGTAGTCGGTCAGGTAGTTCGTTTCCACAAACACGCCGGCGTTGTTGATGAGAATGTCGAGCTGGCCAAATTCCTTCACGGCCAGCTTCACGCAGTCTTGGGCGGTGGCATACTTGCCTACGTCCCCTTTGAAAGCGACGGCGCGGCCGCCGGCCTTCACGATTTCGGCAGCTACGTCTTCCACCGCGTCGTCGGGCAGGCCGGCTACTACCACGGCCGCGCCTTCCTTGGCAAAACGCTTACTGATGGCCTCGCCAATACCAGCGCCGCCGCCGGTCACGATGGCTACTTTTCCTTGCAGTCGATTACTCATAAAATGATTATTTTTCAAAGAAGACACTCAAGCTAACCAGCAAAATCTGGCTACATAAAAGCCCGCTAAAGGGCCTTGAATATCCTTCTTGTACGCGCTCTATACCAGTGGGTTACTACGGCTGAGCTTAGGCGCGCTCCCTGCTTCGTTTCACTAAAGCCTATCGCGCGACCCGGCAGTTGAGCCGAAACTCATTTTAGAAAAAAGCAAGCGGGCACAAGCCGCGGGCACGCCTAGCTACCAGCACGTTGGGCAGCAGCCGAGCGTAGGCCCTGGGGCCGGACAAATCAAAAAGCCGAGCCGATAGGTTTAGAGCCGAAACCCTCGTTTTACTAAACCCTACCCCCTCATGGACCTCCAACTCACCCATAAAACCGCCCTCATCACGGGCTCTACGGCCGGCATCGGCCTAGCTATTGCCCAGCGGCTGGCGGCCGAGGGCGCGCACGTCATTCTCACGGGCCGCACGGAGGCGCGAATAGTCGAAGCCAAGGCGGCCATCGTGGCCCAAACGCCAGGGGCCAGCGTGCGCGGCGTGGCCGTAGACTTTGGCGAGGCGGCGCAAGTTGATAACCTGCTGCGCGAAGTGCCCACGGTGGATATTCTAGTCAACAACGTGGGCATTTTTGAGCCCAAGCCGTTTGCCGAGATTTCGGATGCCGACTGGCTGCGCTTTTTTGAGGTGAACGTGCTAAGCGGGGTGCGGCTTTCGCGCCAGTATTTCCCCCTGATGCTGGCGCAGGATGCGGGCCGCATCATCTTCATATCGAGCGAGTCGGGGCTCCAGATTCCGGCCGAAATGGTGCATTACGGCACCACCAAAACGGCGCAGCTGGCCGTAGCCCGCGGCCTGGCCGAGCTTACCAAGGGCACCGGCGTCACGGTCAATTCGGTGCTACCCGGCCCTACCTCCTCCGAAGGGGTAGAAGAATTTTTGAAGAAACTGGCCGGTGAAGGCAAAACCCGCGCGGAGGCCGAGCACGAGTTTTTCCGCGATGCGCGGCCGTCGTCGCTGCTTCAGCGCTTTATTACGCCCGATGAAATCGCCAACATGGTGGCTTACCTGTGCAGCCCGCTGGCTGCCGCCACCAACGGCGCCTCGGTGCGGGTAGATGGCGGCGTAGTACGCAGTATTTAATCCTAACTATCATTGCGAGTGCAACGAAATGGAGCGCGGCAACCGCCTTAGAACGATACCTACCTACACAGGTCGTTCTAAAGCGATTACCGCGCTCCACTTCGTTGCGCTTGCAATAACAAACGGAAATTAGTCTTCCTGCTCGGGGCCGCCGAGCAGCTTCCAGGCCTCTTCGTTGCCTTGCTGGCCGGCCAGGTGCAGGGCCGACATGCCCCGGTAGTCGTGGATGGTGGCGTCGGCGCCGGCTTCAAGCAAGATTTTCACAATTTCGTTGCGGCCGAAAAGAGTCGCAAACATGAGGGCCGTGCCGCCATTGCCATTGCGCAAGTCGAGGCCGGCGCCGCGGGCCAGCAGCAGGCGCGCAATGTCGGCGTAGCCCTTAAAGCTGACGCCCATCAGGGCCGAGTTGCCGCTGGCATCTTGCAGGTTGGGGTCGGCGCCAGCGTCGAGCAGCACCTTGGCCGCGTCGAGGTGGTCGTCGTAGGTAGCCAGGATGAGGGCCGAGTAGCCTTTGCCGTTTTGGGCGTTGATGTCGAGCTGCGGGTCTTGCAGCAGTTGCCTGATTTCGGCTACGTCGCCGCGGCGGGCGGCGTCGTAGAGCAGGTCGTTGGGTTGAGCAGAGGTAAAAGACATGGTAGTTTCGGAGTTCAGAACTGCTACGACAAACCGGGGGTAGGAGATGCCAAGCGGCGCTTATTGCATGTTTTTAATCAGCGCCGCGTAAAACTGGATGAGCTGCTGGTAGGCACCCGGGCGCAGGCGCTCATTGGTGCCGTGCAGGCTCTCGATGGCGGCTTGGTCCATGAGCACGGGCGTGAAGCGGTAGGTAGCCTGCGGGCACAAGCGGGCGTAAGTACGGGCATCGGTCGCGCTCACGCCTACGTAAGGCGCCACTAAGGCCTCCGGAAATACACTTTTGATGGTGCGGTGCAGGGCCGCAAAGGCCGCGTTATCGGTACCCGAGATGGGCGCAGCATCGCGCCCGGTGCCCACCACGTGCACCTGAACTTGCGGGTCATCAATGATAGCCCGCACGCGCCGGATAACCGCCCCGACCGAGTCGCCGGGCAAAAGCCGGAAGTTGATGGTGGCCGTGGCACGGTCAGGCAGCACGTTGTCTTTGTCGCCGCCCCGCATGATGGTGGGGGCGGTAGTGGTGCGCAAGGCCGCATTGCCGGAGGGGGTAGCTGCCAGCGTTTTTTTAATGAGAGACCCAAACAGCCACTGATTAGCAAATACCAGCCGCTTACCAAAGGGCACGGCCGGGGCCAGGTAAGTCAGCAGGCCGCTTAAGCCACCGTCGAGGCGGGCCGGAAATGGCTGCGCCTCCAGCCGGGCTACGGCCCCCGCTACCCGGCCCACGCTGGTGAGGGCCGGCGGCATCGACGAATGCCCCTCTGGCCCGCGAGCCGATACCTCGAGGGTGAGGTAGCCCTTCTCGCTCACGCCCACCAACGCCACGGGCTGCACCAGACCTGCTACCCCGTCAGTCTTTACCAGGCCGCCCTCGTCGAGTACCATTTCCACGGCAGGGTAGCGTTTTTGAATCAGCGCCGCTAGCGCCGTCGCCCCGCGCAATCCCAAGGTTTCCTCATCGTGGCCAAAAGCTAGCAGTACCGTGCGCGCAGGCTTAAAACCAGTACGCAGCAAATACTCCACGGCTTCGAGCTGGCCCACCACGTTGAGCTTGTCATCGAGCGCACCGCGGCCGTAGAGGTAGCCGGCCGCCACCTGCCCGCCAAAGGGCGGGCGCGTCCACTGGGCCTCAGTGCCGGGCAGCACGGGCACTACATCCTGGTGGGCCAGCAGCAGCAGGGGCTTCAGCGCCGGGTTGGTGCCGGGCCACTCGTAGAGGAGCGCGTAGTGGCTGACCGTCTGGTGCTTGAGGCGCTGGTGCAACAGTGGAAAGGTGCGCACCAGATAGGCTTGCAGCTGGTCGAAGGGCACCGTATCGGTGTCGGCATACCGCGTGCGCGACACGGTAGCGATGCGCAGCGCCCTAGCCAGGTGGGCCAGGGCCGAATCGGGCGCGACGGCGACGGCCGGGGCGGCGGGCACGCCCGTAAGCTGACGGTTGGGCAGGCGCAGGGTATTAACCAGCAGCACGGCCCCCAGGCCAAGCAACGCGAGTAGCAGCAACAGTAGAAAACGACGCATAAATAGAGCTATTTGCGGCGCAAGAACGGCAGGAAGCGCGGCGTGCCCGCTACAGCCCTACCCCCCTACTTGCCAGCAGGTTTTTTCGCGAGCGGACCTGCTGCCCACGTAGGCCTTCCCTACCCCCGCTTATCCTCCCAAGCGCTGCGCCCAGCGGCCCAGGCCCGGCAGGCTGGCCAGGCGCGTGCCCAGGTTCAGGAGCCAGGGGCGGGTGCCGAGCAGGCGCATAAGGCGGTAGCTGCGCGCCAGCTGCGGCCCGAGCTGCTGCAGCAGCGCGGCATCGTACTGCCGCATAAAGTCGGCGCTAAAATCCTGCTGCGCCACACATTGCTTTACCTGATGCGCTGCCAAGATGCCGCTGCGAATAGCCAGGTCGATGCCGTGGCCCTGGAGCGGGTCGATGAGCGAGGCCGCGTCGCCGCACAGCAGAAAGCGCGCCCCGCTGGCCGCCCGCTGCCGCCCGCCTCCGATGGGCAGCCCAAAGCCGCGCACTGGCCCCAGCTGCCGCGCTTGCGCAAAACGACCCGCCAGCGCAGGGTGGGTAGCGAGGTTATGCAGTAGCAATTGCCGCAAGTCGATTTTGTGCTGGGCCACCAGCTCCGATAGCATCCCCAGGCCCACGTTGTAGCGCCCCGCTCCTACCGGAAACAGCCAGAGGTAGCCCGCCAGGTGGCTGCGGCTGAAGAAAAATTCGGTGGTGCCGCTTTCGCTACCCGCCACGTTTTCGAAGTAGGCGCGCACGCCGGCGCAGTGGTGGGCGCGGGCCAGGCGCGGCTCGGGCAGCAGCCGGCGACCCACCACCGACTGCGCGCCATCGCAGCCTACCACGAGACGCGCCGTTAGCACCTGGCCGCTGGCCAGCGCCAGTTGGGCGCAGTCAGTAGTTATTGCTACGTTTTTGAGGGCCGCGTTTTCCCAAATTTCGGTGGTCGTGTGCTGGCGCACCAGCGCCAGGAGTGCGGCATCAAAGTCAAGCCGGGGGCTGTTGAAGGTCGGCAGCTTCCAATACATATAGAAGCTGCGGCCGCTGGGCGCCACCAGGCGGCTGCGGCGCACGTCGTCGCGCGGCTGCAGCTGCCACAGCGCCTCGGTATAAGCCGGGTCGAGTTGCTGCAAGGCTTTGAGGGCGTGGCCGGGCACAGCATCGCCACAAATCTTATCGCGCGGAAACGTGGCTTTGTCGAGCAGCACTACCCGTAGCCCGCTACCGCGCAACGCCAGCGCGCAGGCCGTGCCGGCCGGACCCGCCCCCACGATGGCTACGTCGTATTCGGGCAAGGTAGTTGCAGGAGCCAGCACGTGGCAAAGGTAGGCCCCTACCCCCTTTTTTTAGGGTAAGTTTACCCCACGCTCCACCTATAGGACAGTATTCACCGTACGTTTTTTCTATTATTTAGCCTGGCCAGCACACCTTATTATTCCCGCTGGCTGTTATCCTTCCGCAATGGACGAATTCACCCCCGCCAACTACGGCCTCTCGGCTACGCCTGACGCCGAGCTTATTCAAGAAATTGACAACGAGCTGCCCCGTGCCGTGCTGCGGCCGGGCCACCATTTCCTACTCGACGGCACGTGGCGCTTTGCCATTGACCTCGACGACATTGGCCTGACCGAAGAATGGGAACAGGGCTACGACTACCACCACCGCGCGCAGTGGCCCGGCTCGATTGAGGCCCACATGGCGGCGGCCCACACCGGTGGCCCCGCGGCCTGGCAAGACAAGATTGTGGCCTGGTACGAGCGCGAGTTTACGCTGCCCGAAGTCGCTGACAACAAGAGCCAAACCCTGTTTCAGCTCACCTTCGGGGCCTGCGGCTACGAAACCCGGGTGTGGCTCAATGGCGAGCTGCTGACTACCATCGAAGGCGAGGCCGTGCACTACGGCGAGTACACGTCCTTTACCTACGAGCTGCCCGAGGAGCACCTGCGTGCCACCAACCGCCTCACCGTGCGCATCGCCGACACGATGGATGCCGAAACGACCCGTGGCAAGCAGGAGTCGCACGTGTACAAGCGCGGCGGCATCTGGTACCAAACGCACTCGGGTGCCGTGCGCTCGGTGTGGCTTGAAACCGTGGAGCGCAACCGCTTACGCTCGCGGGTGGGGGTAGTGAGCACCATCGAAGACCAGCTTGTGCGCTTCAACCTGACGCTGCGCATCCACGATGCGGCTTCCTACACGGTGCGCCTACAGGTGTTTGAGCCCGACGCCGCTCCCGGCGAGGCGCCCCTGGCGGCTTCCGATTTTTCGCTCACGCTGGCCGAGGGCCAGCACCAGCAGCGCTTTGTGCTGGAGGTGCCGGGCGCCGAAGTGTGGTGCCCCGAAAATCCGCACCGCTACCGCCTGGTGGCCCAGCTCATCGATGCTACCGGCTACGCGGCCCAAATTGAGGCCCGCTTTGGGATGCGCAAGATTGAATCGCGCGGCCGCAAGGTGTACCTGAATAACGAGCCGATTTACCTCGACGGTATTCTCTACCAGCCCGGCACCGCCACCTACGCCGAAATGCAGCGCCACATGCATGCTATGAAGGCGCTGGGCTGCAACCTGGTGCGGGTGCACATTGCCGGCATCGACCCGCGTATCTACAACCTGGCCGACGAGCTGGGCCTGCTGCTGTGGGTGGAGGTGCCTTCGCCCCACAGCTCTACCCCCCGCAGCCGCGAAAACCACCGCGCCGAGCTGATACGCATGCTGAGCCTGATGGAAGCTCACCCCAGCATCGTTATCTGGAGTCTTTATAATGAGGACTGGGGCGCCCAGGATATTGCCACCAACCCGGCTACCCAGCGCTACATCATTCAGATGTACAACTTTATGCAGCTGGCACACCCGCAGTTTTTGGTGATTGACAACGACGGCTGGCACCACATTTCGTACCAAGGCCAGCTGAAGTCGGACCTACTCACGGCCCACCTCTACACCCCGGACCTGAGCCGCTGGCGCGAGCTGCTCGACCGCCTCATCCACGGCGAACTACAGGGTACAGCCGCCTTCCCGCTGGTGGTCGGCGACCCCTACTTCTACCGCGGCCAGCGCCCGCTGCTGGTGAGCGAGTGGGGCGGCTTCGGCTTCTCCGATTACGGCGGCCCCGCCGATGCCGAGGCGCGTACCAACAGCATCCGCGACTTCAAGCGTGAGCTGCGCGCCCGCTCCATCGCCGGCGACGTGTATACCCAGGCCACCAATATCGAGGACGAGCGCAACGGGCTCATCGGCTTCCACTCGGGCGAGCTGGAAGTGCCGGCCGGCCTGCTGCACTCCGAGCCTGGGCAACCAGGGTAGCTGCACTTAGGAAGACTTACTTAAAAAGCCGTGACGCTAGTAGCGTCACGGCTTTTTAAGTAAGCAGCTTATTTGTTGGCTCTTCGGTGCTCTAGCCATTGTGTTACTTGGTCTTGTTGTCTGCCGCTATTTGCACCAGGCGCTTGTGAAACAGCTGGGGCTCTTGCCAACTCGGTTCGTGACCGCTGTGGTCGAATAGGAACAGTTGCTTCTTCGGCGCTTTGATAGCGGTGAAATATTGCTTTGCCAGCTCCGCCGAAGTGTTGTAGTCGTACTTGCCCACCATGAGGTACACGGGCAGCTGAAAGGTAGTACGCTTCATAAAATCTGTTTTCCTACCAGATATGTAGCGATTCAGAAGCTTACCTGACCTCATAGCCGGGGTCATCCAATCTAATGCCTGATAGTCGCTGTACAGCTGCATCGGATTTGCCAGCTCTGCTACTTCTTTGCTGGATAGATACTTATCGGAAGCCATCCTGAATTTTAGCAGGTCATTGAGGCCATTCTTGTAGCTACCGTCCGCCGAGAATGGGATTTTGGCCACCGTAGCGAGGGTAGCCGTGTCCTTCTTGAGAGTTGCCTGCTGCATGACATAGTCTCTGGCAAGTAGTTCTGACTTGCCAGGGTTTACCATTTGCCCCATCCCGATGTAAGCGGCATAGTCCTGCGGGTACTTCTGCACGAGCATCACCCCGATGAGGCTACCCCAGCTGTGGCCAATGACAAATATTTTATTCCGGTGGTACTGCTTTTTCAAGAACTGCGTCACCACGTGGGCGTCTTCCACATACAGCTCGGGTGTTAGCGCAACGGTCGTGTCGGTCTGCGACTTGCCGCAGTTGCGCTGGTCCCACGACACAAACACGAAGTCTTTGGTGAGGTCCTGGCCATACTTGCGGTTCATGGGGGTAGCTGGCCAGGACGGGCCACCGTGAATGAACAGCAAAACCGGCTTCGTTTTGGAGTCGCCTTTAATCTCCAGGTATTGCTTTACCCCATTGACTGGCAGCAAGAAGGAAGTATCGACAGCAGCTTTTGTAAGCTGGCTCTTGGTACCCTGTGCCCAAGCGCCATGACTCTGGAAAATGGCCGCGCAAAAAAGAAGAAGTGCGAACGTTTGTTTCATAAAAAAGGAAGAGTGGAGTAACTACCGCGATAGCACGGCCTGGCAAATAACGTTGGCAACGTACCAACGGCACACACAGGATTTTTCGGCTAGCCAAGACTGACGTTCGGCGGCCGGTGGCCACAGCTTCTCTGCGGCGGCGGAAACCCCTACCCCCTCGCTCGGGTTATCTTTGCAGCTACGCCCGTTGTGGCGCACTTGCCTATGCCTGAGATAACGATAGATGCCGTCCGCCACGCCCTGAGCTTCGTGGAAGAGCCCGACCTGGGCCAGGACCTGATTACGCTCAACATGGTGGAAGACATTGTGGTAGAGGGCCGCACGGTCTCCTTTACCGTGGTGCTTACTACCCCTGCCTGCCCGCTTAAGCAGCTCATTCACGATGCCTGCGAGCGGGCCGTGCACACGATGGTCGATAAGGACGCCAACGTGGTGATTCAGATGACGTCGCGCGTGACGACCATGCGCAACAACAACACTATCTTGCCCGGCGTCAAGAATATTATCGCCGTGGCTTCGGGCAAAGGGGGGGTAGGGAAAAGCACCGTGGCCGCTAACCTGGCTGTGGCCCTGGCCGCCAGCGGCGCCAAAGTGGGCCTAGTCGATGCCGACATCTCGGGACCGAGCATGCCTACCATGTTTGGCGTAGAAGACGCCCGGCCGCACGTGTTTCAGTCGCCCGAGGGTAAAAACCTTATTCAGCCCATCGTCAAGTACGGCGTGAAGCTGATGAGCATTGGCTTCCTGGCGCCCAGCGAAAACGCCATTGTGTGGCGCGGGCCTATGGCCTCGTCGGCGCTTAAGCAGTTCATTACGGAGGTAGAATGGGGCGAGCTCGACTACCTGCTGCTCGACTTGCCGCCCGGCACGTCCGACATTCACCTCACGCTGGTGCAAACCGTGCCCGTGACCGGCGCCATCATCGTAACCACGCCGCAGGCCGTGGCGCTGATGGACGCGCAAAAAGGCCTCCAGATGTTCCGGCAGCCGCAAATCAACGTGCCGGTACTGGGCATTATCGAGAACATGGCCTGGTTTACGCCGGCCGAGCTGCCCGATAACAAGTAATTTATCTTTGGCGAAGGTGGCGGGCAGCGTCTGGCCGACAAGCACGAGGTGCCGCTGCTGGGCCAGCTACCGCTGATACAAGCGGTACGCGAAGCCGGCGATGCGGGCCGCCCGGCCGTGATTCAGGACGTGAATTCGCCGGAGGCCGGCACCTTCCGCGACCTGGCCGAGAGCCTGGCCCGGCAGGTGAGCATCCGCAACAACGTCGCCCCCAAGACTTCGGTCGTCACCATGAACCGCTAGCGAGGCGTGGGGCACATTCTGCCCGCCCGTACTGTTCAGGACTCATTGCTACCTATTAATTATTTGAAAATGGATTCTGTTTTGACCCGCGTAGAGCAAGCCCTGGATACGTTGCGGCCCTACCTGGCCACCGATGGCGGCAACGTGCGCGTGGCCGAAATCACGGAGGCTGGCGTGCTGAAGCTGGAGTGGGAAGGCTCATGCGGCGCCTGCCCCATGTCGCCGATGACGCGTGCCGGCCTCGAAGACACCGTGCGCCGGGCCGTGCCCGAAATCACGGCCGTGGAGGCGCGATAATCCCCGCTTGTTTCGCCTACGCTATCGTTTGTTATGCTGAGCTTGCCGAAGCTCTACCGCGCCGCCAGGGTTAGTAGCCCAACGATGCGGTAGAGATGCTTCGGCAAGCTCAGTATGACAAACGATTTTTTATTGTCCCCCAACACGCTCACTGCTACCTTTCGCCCTCATGCCCGCTTCGCCCGCCAACGACCCTACCCTCCGTTCCTGGATTGATATTCGCCCAGCCGACGATTTTCCAATTCAAAATTTGCCCTTCGGGGTGATGGAAACGCCTGAGTGGGGCACGCGCTTGGCGGTGGCTATCGGCGGCTACGCCCTCGATTTGTACGAATGCGCGCAATTGGGCTACTTCGACAGCGTGGCGGAGGATGTGCCAGCGCTGGGCGCGGCACTGCCCCAGGTGTTTCGGCGGCGCTCGCTCAATGCTTTTTTGCGGCTGGGGCCAGCGGCGTGGCGGGCAGTGCGGGCGCGCGTGAGCGAGTTGCTGCGCCACGACAACCCTAGCCTGCGCGACAACGAGCTGGCCGTGCGCACCTGCCTGCTGCGCCAGCGCGACGTGACAATGCTGCGCCCCGTGAAGCCCACCAACTACGTCGATTTCTATTCTAGCCTCGAGCACGCCACCAACGTAGGGCTACTATTTCGGCCCGATAACCCGCTGCTACCCAACTGGCGGCATCTGCCCATAGCCTACCACGGCCGCGCCAACTCTATCGTAGCTAGCGGCACCGATGTGCGCCGGCCCAGCGGCCAGTACTGCCCCGCCGGCCAGACAACCCCTGTGTTTGGGCCCACGCAGCAGCTTGACTTTGAGCTGGAAACGGCTTTCATAGTGGGCCGCAGCACTGCACCAGGCGACACGGTGCCCATAGCCGAGGCAGAAGACCATATTTTTGGCCTGCTGCTGTTTAATGACTGGAGCGCGCGCGACATTCAGCGCTGGGAAACGCAGCCGCTGGGGCCGTTTTTGGGTAAGAATTTCGCCAGCAGCGTGTCGCCTTGGGTAGTTACGCTCGATGCGCTGGAGCCCTTCCGGGTGGCCGGCCCCGCGCAGGACCCTACCCCCCTGCCCTACTTGCAAAACGAGGGTGCGCAGCATTTCGACATTCAGCTCGAAGTGCTCATTCAGCCGGCGGGCGCCACGGCGGCGCCGCTCGTTATCAGCCACACCAGCACTAAGCACCTGTACTGGAGCATGGCCCAGCAGCTGGCCCACCACGCCAGCAACGGCTGCCCATTGGAGGTGGGCGACCTCTACGCCTCGGGCACCATCAGTGGCCCTACCCCCGGTTCGCTCGGCTCGCTGCTGGAACTAACGCAGGGTGGCACGCAGCCTCTGAACCTGCCCGGCAAGTTGCAGCTAGGCTTTCTGCGCGACGGTGACACAGTGATTTTGCGCGGCTACGCCGAGCACGAGGGGGTACGCATCGGGCTGGGCGAGGTGCGCGGCACGGTGTTACCAGCTAAGTAGTTAGGCCACCCACGTGGGATAGTGCCGGTGCAGCAGAATGGCCCCGGCCACAAACACGACTCCCGCTGGGCCCAGCGTGCTCCACCAGAAGTAGGTGCCCGAAAAAAAGCGGTATGTGCTCTCTACTACTAGCGCAGCGTATAGGCTCGTTACCGACGCGCCCATGCCCAAATAGTGCCAGTGCAGCCACCCCGCCAACCGGGGCCGACGCCACACGGCACTCATACCCAGCAGCAACACCAAGATGCTTGCCACGGCACCCCAGTGAATAATGCCAAACCGGCCGAACAGCGTGTAGATGCCAAAGGCGGTCAGCAACACGACCGTCATGCTGCCTACATACACTCGCCCCAGGCACCGGTGCCCACGCGAGCCCTTGGGCCTGTACACCACCAGCGTGCCCGCAACCAAGGCTACCAGCACGGCCACCAGGTGCACGACGCTGACTAAAGAATGCAGAATACCCATCATATAGCTCGCGCAGCGCAGCACCATCCAGCCGGACGATGGTGCCTACTGCTACCCCTAACGCTCATTTCGCCCGCCCTCCTTTACGGCTGACGGGCGAAATGGGTAATGGTTATTTTTGAACAATAGGCAGTAAGCTAGACTATTGCTGGTCTAACTACTTCTTCCCTGCCAGAATCTCGTCCACAATAAGCGGGTCGAGCAGAGTAGTTACGTCGCCGAGGTTGGTGGTTTCACCCTCGGCCACTTTGCGCAAAATGCGGCGCATGATTTTGCCCGATCGGGTTTTGGGTAGGCCGCTCACTAGCTGAATCTTGTCGGGCTTGGCGATGCGGCCGATGGCGGCCACCACGGCTTCCACAATGCTGGCCTCGGCCTTTTGCAGCTCCAGCTCGGTGGTAGGCAGGCCGTTTTGGCAAATGACGTAGGCGTAAATGCCCTGGCCTTTCACATCGTGGGGGTAGCCCACCACGGCGCTTTCCACCACGTAGTCGCTCTGGTTGATGGCGTTCTCGATTTCGGCGGTGCCAAAGCGGTGGCCGCTCACGTTTATCACGTCATCGACGCGGCCGATGATGCGGTAGAGGCCATTCTCGTCGCGCCGGGCGCCGTCGCCGGTGAAGTAGTAGCCGGGGTAGGGCTGAAAATACGTCTGGCGGGCACGCTCGTGGTCGCCCCAGGTAGTACGAATTACGCCGGGCCAGCTGGCTTTTATGGCCAGGTAGCCTTCCTGGTCGTTGCCCTCAATCTCGGTGCCGTCTTGGTTGAGCAGCACGGGCTGCACACCGGGCAGGGGTAGACCGGCGCGGGCGGGCACGCTGGGCGTGATGCCGGCCAGGGCCGAAATCATGATGCCGCCGGTTTCGGTTTGCCACCAGGTGTCTACGATGGGGCAGCGGCCCTTGCCCACGTGCTGGTCGTACCAGTGCCAGGCTTCTTCGTTGATGGGCTCGCCCACCGAGCCCAGCACTCGCAGGCTGCTAAGCGAGTAGGCTAGCACATGGTCGACGGAGTGGGCCATGAGCGAGCGAATGGCCGTGGGCGCGGTGCAGAACGCCGTGACGTGGTGCTTGTCAATGACCTCCCAAAACCGGCCCGGCGAGGGGTAGGTAGGCACGCCCTCAAACAGGACCGTGGTGCCGCCCGCCAGCAGCGGCGCGTATAGGGTGTAGG
>Ga0160428_1001196_pt1 | contig 21080 bp, 21 predicted proteins | sample SolpanmetagenomM_FD_108198 | JGI IMG/M metagenome (GOLD analysis project Ga0160428, IMG submission 108198) | Solar panel surface microbial communities from Lawrence Berkeley National Laboratory, California, USA - M | ecosystem: Engineered > Built environment > Solar panel > Unclassified ... | reverse complement strand
GCGGTCGTTCGAGTCGAAGGTGGCGCCGACGAACTACAAGCGGACGACGGCTCTCATCACGCCGCGCATGGTGCAGGATGCGATGAAGACGATCGAGGATCTTGGTCTGGAGCCCGCGCTCCACCGCCGTCTCGCCCATATCGGCGACGTGAGCGTGAACAACGTCCTGTGGGTCGACCGCGCCGTCAGGCCGCAGATGAAGGGCGGGATCGAGGGGCTTCTGATGGCTCAGGCCACGTCGCGCCCCACGGAGGGCAAGGCGGTCGACGTCGGCATCGACTACTTCATGGCCGAGGTCCTGCCCGACGCGCAATCGATGGAGCTTCACGTCCGCAACGCTCACCTGACGAACTTCGTGACGCTGACGGCGCCGGTAAACCCCGACACGGGGGAGCTGTTTCGCTGGCCGAACGACTTCGCTTGGTCTTACGACGGCAACATCACGGACTCGATCCGCGAGAAGGTCAAGGCGGCAGGCGGCAACGTGGACGCCAAAGTGCGGTTCAGCCTCGCTTGGTCCAACCACGACGATCTGGATATCCACGTCGTCGAGCCAAGCGGCAACCACGTCTTCTACGGCAACAAGAGCGGAAAGCTCGACGTGGACATGAACGCCGGACGCGGGACCACGCGCCATCCGGTCGAGAACGTGAGCTTCGTCGCCCCTCAGGACGGCGCCTACCGCGTCTACGTCAACCAGTACTGCCGTCGGGAGACCGCCGACGTCGGCTTCTCCATCGAGATCGCCGCGCTGAACGGGGTGAGCCAGGTTTCCTACCCGAAAGGGGTGACGGGCAACGTAGAGGTCGGCCTCTTTACGGTGAGGAACGGCATGATCGTCGAGGCGAAGTACGACAAGGCCATCGTCGGGGCCGGCATCCCTCAAGAGAAGTGGGGGCTCCGGACCGAGACCACGGCAAAGGTGCAAACCGTGATGTACAGCCCGAACTTCTGGAACGACCACGCGGTGGGCAACCAGCACGTCTTCTTCATGCTGGAGAACTGCCGGGTCGAGGAACCGATGCGCGGTCTCTACAACGAGTTCCTGAACCCCGCCCTGGAGCGGCACCGCAAGGTGTTCGAGGTGCTCGGCGACGAGACCAAGTGTCAGCCCGCCGATAGCCAGCTCAGCGGCCTGGGCTTCTCGTCCACGCGCGGCGACTCGGTAACGCTCACCGTCCGCACGGATCGCGGCGCCCGCCTCTACAACGTCAAGTTCTGAACCCGCAAGGAAACCATGAGCAACGAAATCAGCATCTTCGAGCGCGCGTCCCGCGCCAAGCTCCGCTTCGTCTCCATCCGGGGCCTTCTCTCGGTCGAGGACCTGTGGGACCTTCCGCTCACGTCAAAAACCGGCTTCGACATCGACTCGGTCGCGAGGGAAGCCAACGCCCAGCTCAAGGCGGCGGGCGAGGAAAGCTTCGTCTCGACCAAGCCCAACCCGGCCAAAGCCCTTCTGGAGCTTCAGATGGAGATCGTGAAGCACGTCATCGCCGTGCGCCTCCAGGAGCAGGAGGCCGCGAAGGCCAAGACCGAGCGGAAGGCCGAGCGGGAGCGCCTGCTGGGAGCCCTGGAGAACAAGCAGGAGGAGGCGCTGAAGGGCCTGACCGCCGAAGAGATCCGGGCGCGCATCGCCGAGATCGACCGCGAATAGGCTGGCGAGGACGACGCAAGGAAGGAAGGTCCTTTCGCGCGGAAGGTGAACGAGAGTTCATCTTCCTGTGATCATCTTCAGCCGTCCATAGATTAAGCCCATCGATAGAGTGGGATACCCATCACGATTCGGCCCGCGTCTCGCTAGAAGGACCGGGCCTCCTTTTCGTCTTAGGGCTTTGCCCGGAGACAGAGCACCGGAAGAGGAAGAAAGAGGGGGATCGAAGGGCGCCTTCAGGTCGCGCTCCGGAACTCCTACCAGCCACCGAAGATGAGGCTGAAGATGGAGTCGATGTAGCTACCGAAAAACCTGTTCACATCGCGAGAAGTACCATGCGCGCACCTCGACAAAGCCCCGCAAGATCGCGGGAGGCGGTCTTCTTTGTCAAGATCGGCACACTTCCCCTCTCTCGGTCTTCGAGCCCTGGAGATCAAGATCCGACAACCCGATCGCATGGAGCGTGGAGCCCCCGTCTCCGCCGTGGGAAAAGACGCCCAGAATTTCGCCCCACCCTGTCGACGTAAGTGTAACGGGAGGTGCGGACGCTCTCCTACCGACAATGTCCGCTACCGGGTCCGGGAAGACGGCCGCCGCGCTCGCGTGGGAAGAGTCGACGACCTCCGGAAACGCGGAGGCTGTAGTCGCCTCCGCTTGGGCCGCTTCCATGAGACGTGGGGCGGCTCTTTTTTGCCCTCTTAGAGCGCGCCGTCTTTCCGGCCGAAGGTTTATGCACGAGTCGCCGGACGTCGCCGAAGACGTGAAGAAGGCCGCCACCGCCTGGGCAAGGTCGGGGCGGCCGTTTGGACGAGCCCGCAGTGCGCGGTCCCGAGCCGATGACTTCTTTATCGGACGCGATGGGCGTTCTCGTTAGCCCCAGTTCGAGAAACGCCTTCGGTCTCTAGCGCCACCATCTTCCGAGGACGCCCATGATCTCGATCTGGAGCACGATGCTCGCCAGGGGATGGCCTCCCTCGAGTTCAAGGATAGGCTCTTCAAAGGTAGCCTCGGCTTCAAAGGCGGTTTCGTCGGTTCCGTGGTCCATGGCTAGCCTCGTTCCTTGACTTTCCGTCTCTTCAGCCTCCCGAAATTGCGTGGCTTCGGGCTCGATCTCCGGCAATCTAAGCTGGTAAAAGCGCCTTGGAGGAGACGAGGTGAGGCGATTTCAGGCGAGGTCGTCCGCGCTTGGGTCAGTGTCCGAGCGCGTCGCAGGCGGCGCGTCCTGCCGAGAAGGCGGAGCCTGCATGTTCCGGGAACAGATCGATGCCCCCGATCGTTTTGATCGCGTAGAGAACGTTCGCGCCGGCGACAAGGAAGAACAGTCCTGTAGCGACCGCGAGCGCATCGTCGGCTCGCTCGCGAAGGAAGTGGCGAAGGCTCACAGCCCCCGAAGATTATCAGGGCCAGCCGTCGACCGGACGCTAGTAGAAATACGGTTTTCGCAGACGCTATATATTCCGGGCGGTCTATCCGCCGGGCGCGACCTCGAAGAGCGGCGGCGACGTTTGACCGTCGAGGATCGGATCGGGTACCCTTGCCCGCTAGATGGTTAAGATTCGACTCCGGAGAATCGGCACGAAGGCTCGCCCTTTCTACCGCGTCGTCGTCGCTGAGAGCAGCGCCGGCCGCAACGGGGCCTTCGTCGAGACGCTCGGCACCTACGACCCGACCAAGCAGCCCAAGCAGCTCGAGATCAATGAGGAGCGCGCTCTCCACTGGCTCCGCAACGGCGCCCAGCCCTCCGAGACGACCGCCTACCTCCTGAACAAGACGGGCGCGCTGGAGAAGTTCCTCCAGGAGCGACCGAACCAGCGCAAGGCGTACGGCTTCCTCGATAAGACGACCGCCGCCACGTCCGTCGCTTCCGCCGTCGACGCGGACGCGGAGACCGCCTAAGCATGGACTACCGGCCGCTCGTCGAGACGCTGATCCGCTCCGTCGTCGAGCATCCGGAGCAGCTCGAGATCGAAGAGGAGACGGAGGCCGGGGCGCGCACGTTCTACGTTCGCGTCGATCCGGAGGACGTCGGTAAGGTGATCGGCAAGCGCGGCCAAGTGATCTCCAACATTCGTTGCGTCGTCAGCGCCGTCGCGTCCAAGTCGCGCGAAAAGGCGTACGTCAAGGTCGTCACCGAATAGCCTTGCCGGATTCTCCGAAGGGAGAGCGCACCGTTCGCGTCGGCCAGATCGCCGGCGCGTTCGGTCTCAAGGGGCAGGTTAAGATCCAGCCACTCACCGATTTCGCCACGGAACGCTTCCGGAAAGGAACGCGCCTGCGCATGGGCGAGGAATGGCTCGAGATCGACACCGTCTCAATCCACAAGGGACGTCCCCTCGTGAAATTCAAGGGAATCGACACGATCGAAGCCGTCGAGGCGATCCAGTTCAAGTACCTGGAGGCCGTCGAGAAGCCCCGAACCGGCAAGAACGAGTTTCTCGTGGCCGACCTGCTCGGGCTGGCCGTCCAGACCGTCCAGGGTGAACCCTTGGGCACGATCGATCAGGTCCTTCCGAATCCGGCTCACGAGATCCTCGTCGTCGGCGAGATCATGGTCCCGCTCGTCGAGCATTTCGTGAAGAAAGTCGACCTTCGGGAGAGGATGGTAACGGTCGAACTGATCCCCGGTATGCGACCCGGCGAGATCTGACTGGGACCGCCGATTCCGGTTCGGTCCCCTTACGTCGATTCCAGAAGCTCTTTGACGCTCGCGAGCGAGTCGGCGTCAGGGGGCTTCTTGTCGTGTCGCCAGCGCAGGATGCGAGGAAAACGCACCGCGATGCCCGACTTGTGGCGCGAGGAGAGCTGGATACCCTCGAAGGCGAGCTCCATCACGAGTTCGGGTTCGACGGTCCGAACCGGACCGAACTTCTCCTTCGTGTGAGCGCGAATCCAGCGATCGACCTTGGCGAGTTCGACGTCGGTGAGGCCGCTGTAGGCCTTGGCGAAAGGAACCAGCTTGCCCTCGTCGTCCCAGACCGCGAACGTATAGTCGCTGTAGAGGGAGGCGCGCTTGCCGCTTCCCCGCTGGGCGTAGACGAGGACGGCGTCCACAGTGAGGGGGTCGACCTTCCATTTCCACCAATGACCCTTGCGGCGTCCCACCTGATAGGCGGAGTCGAGCCGCTTGATCATGAATCCTTCGACGTTCAGCGCGCGGGCGTCCTCCCGCTGGCGGGCGAGCGAATCCCAGTTAGGGACCTCGAGGCGCGACGCGAGAAGGAGACGCGACTCGGAAAGAACGATGCCGTGCTCGCCGACCGCCTCGCGGGCGAGACGGGTGTCGACCGCCGTGACGTCGGCACGGCGCGTCGGGAGGCCGAGAAGCTCGTCGAACCCGTTCGTCTCCGTCCGGTTGACGTGCTCGACGAGGGCTTCGAGCCGGGCCCGCCGCTCTCGGAGCGGCCGGTCCCGCAGGTCTTCGCCCTCGATCTCCAAGAGGTCGAAAGCGACGAGCACGACGGGCACCTCCTGGAGGATCTTTTTGGAGAGGATCTTGCGCCCGATCCGCTTCTGAAGCTCCATAAACTTGAGCGGCTTGCCGTCCATCCAGGCGAGGATCTCGCCGTCGAGGACGGTTCCGTTCGGAAGGGCTTCCGCGATACCCAGGATCTCTGGGAAGCGGTCGGTGATCAGTTCCTCGCCGCGCGACCAGACGAAGGACCTTCCGTCCCGGCGGATCACCTGGGCGCGAATACCGTCCCACTTCCACTCGATGTGCCATTCCGCCGGATCGCCGAGCGGTTCGGGGCCGTTTTCCAGAGGATGGGCGAGGCAGAAGGGGTAGGGGCGGCTGAGGTCGGTTTCGGGCGATTCTTCCGCGAAAAGGCCCCGGTAGAACTCGGGCGTCGGGTTCCAGTCGCCCATCAGGCGGTGGGCGATGGCGGGAGCGGCGACGCCGCTCGCCTCGCTGAGAGCGCGGGTGACCAGCTCGCTGGAGACGCCGACGCGGAAGGAGCCGGTGATCAGCTTGTTCCAGACGAACGTCTCCTTGCGGGTCATCTCAGCCCAGCAGGAGAGGAGGGCCGCCTTCTGCTCCGCCTCCTCGAGGCCGCCGAGCGGAAGCAGACGCTCGGTCACCCAGTAGGCGAGACCGAGATCGGAGCCTTGGCCCTCGGGGACGACGTTGGCGATCGTCTCCGCAAGGTCCCCCACCGCGTCGTAGCACTCCCCGAACAGCCACATCGGCAACCCGGCGAGTTCCGCCGCCCAAGCGTGGAGCTTGGGCGAGGAGACGAGTCGCTTGGGGCGACGTCCGGTAAGGAAGTGAACGGCCCAGGCGGCGTCCTCGGGAGGCGCGACGGCGAAGTAGCGAGCCATCGCAGCGACTTTTCCCAACGTTTTCGTCGTCTCGTCCAACTCGGCGTAGAGAGCGGCGAAGGCTTTCAAGCGGCCACCTCCGCAAGGATACGCAGGAGAAGCGGATCGTCCTCTGCGCGGCCGTAGAACTCGCGGTAGATCGCGTGCACGCCCGCTTGGGGGTTTTCGACTTCGCCAAGCGCCATAAGGGTCATCGGGACGGGCGGGGTCTCCGGTCTAAGGGACGGCTGCGCGTAAGCGGACTCGACCACCTTCGCTCCTCTTGCGAGCCACCACGCGTACGACGGGCCTTCCTCGACCTCCGCGAAGATCGGCAGACCGTCGCTCGCCTCACGCGCCGCATCCAGCAGACGGGAGCCGACGCCCCTTCCCTGCCATGCGGGATCGGCTCCGAGGTGGACGACCAGCGTCCCGACCGAGAGCCGGGCCGTGCGGCAGAAACCGCGGACGCCATCCTCTTCCCAGACGAGGTAACGAATCACCTCCGGTCGCCGGTCGAGCTCTTCGCGAAGAAACGCGTCGGGCTCAAGGACGTCGGACTTGAAGAGACGATGGGCCAGATCGAGCAAGAGGGGGAACCGAGGGTCGGCGGACGAACGGAGCTCGACGATCATTCGCCCTCCTCCGCCATCTCCGCGTCGGCGTCTTCGAGTTCGAAGTGGCCGACGAGAACCTCCGCGTCGAGTCCTTGCTCCCGCAGGTAGCGCACCACGACGTTGACGTAGCCGTGGGTGACCCAGACCCGCTCGGCTCCCGTCGCCCCGATCGCGCCGAGCAAGGAGGGCCAGTCGACGTGGTCGCTCATCACAAAGCCGCGGTCGACCGCGCGGCGACGGCGGGCTCCCCGGATCGCCATCCAGCCAGAGAGGAAGGCGGCGGAGTGATCGCCGAACTTGCGCGTCCAGGTCGTGCCATGGGCGCTCGGCGGCGCGAGAATCACCGCCTGCGACCAATCGTAGCCCTTTTCCATGTCGGAGACCTTAAGCGTGTCGGGAAGGGCGATGCCCGCATCGCGGTAATCCTGGGTCAGTCCGACCAGCGCGCCGTGGAGGACGATCGGGCCGATGGACGGGTCGAGGGCGGCGAGGGCGCGCTGGGACTTGCCGAGCGCGTATCCAAGGAGGATCGAGGCGCGGCCCGCCGCCTGGTTCGCGCGCCACCACTCATTCATCTCCGCTTTCAGGCTTTCGGGCGAAGGCCAATGGTAGATGGGCAACCCGAACGTGGACTCCGTGACGAAGAGGTGGCAAGGCACCGGCTCGAAGGGGGTGCAGGTCGGATCGGGCTCCGTCTTGTAGTCGCCCGAGACCACCGCGACCTCGCCATCGACCTCGACCCGGACCTGCGCGGAGCCGAGAATGTGACCCGCCGGATGGAGAGAGACCTTCGCCCCGTTTATCCTGACCGACTCCCCGTACTCCAGGGTGTCGATCTTCGCGTCCCAACCGACGCGCCGCCGCAGGACGCCTTCGCCCTCTTTGGACCCAAGATAGCGGCCCATTCCCCAGCGGGCGTGGTCGCTGTGGGCGTGGGTGATCACGGCACGCTCGACGGGTCGCCACGGGTCGATGTGGAAGTCGCCTTCGGGGCAGTAGAGGCCGCGATCGGTCGGGAGAAGGACGGGAGCGCGGCTCATGCTGACCCTGCGTACTACGGCCTACCCCTCCGCCTCGTCTCCCATGTCAGGGGAACCCTTCTCCGTCCGAAACCGTCCGCATGGGCGATCTTATGAATCGCCTCCAGACGGCCAAGACGCTGTTGATGAAGACCTTCGTCAACTGGGGGGAGGATAACGTCCCCCGTCTCGCGGCCGCGTTCAGTTTCTACGCCGTCCTTTCACTCGCGCCCGTGCTGGTGCTGGCGGTCACGATCGCCTCCAACGTTCTGCGCGACCAGACGGTCCAGGAGCGGATGATCACACAGATCCAGCAGTTCGCGGGCAGCAAGGAGGTGGGCGACCTCATCAAAGAGCTGATTCAAAAGACCCAGAAGCCGGGCACCGGCACGGTCGCGACGATCATCTCGTTTTTGGTCACCTTCTTCAGCGCGAGCAACCTGTTCCTCCAGCTTCAGGACACGGTCAACACGGTCTGGGGCATCAAGGCTACGGGATCGGCGATCCGCAACATCGTGGTCACGCGCCTGCTCGCGTTCGTGGCGGTCGCGGTCTTCGGCGCGCTCATGATCGCTTGGCTCGCCTTGGATTCGTGGCTGAGTTGGCTGACTCGCCACACACCGGGCTTCAACGGCTGGCCCTTGGTCAGCCTCATCGCGTCGGCCCTGTTCTTCACCGGCGCCCTCGCGGTCGCCTACCATGGAAGCCCGAAGGGACGCGTCGCGTGGCGCGATGTGTGGCCCGGGGCGGCGATCGCGGCGGCGGGCATCGCCCTCAGCAAGCTGATCTTCTCCGCGTACTTCGCCTACGCCAACGTATCGGCGGCATACGGAGCGGCGGGCTCGCTGGTCGTTCTGCTTCTCTGGATCTACTACACGTCGCAGATCTTCTTTTTCGGCCTTGAGGTCACCTACACCTACGCCAAGGAGTTCGGCTCCCTCAAAGGGCGGAACCCCGGCGATCTGCAGTACAGCTAGGGGAGGTTACTCACCTCCCCTCTTCCGTTCGCTCGGGACCTATGCGTTCGAGGGGCAGAGATCTCTAGAGCGGGACGTTCTCAGCGAGGTGTCAAGCCGCCGTCCAACTCTTCGAGTTCGCGAGCGTGAGGCGTTAGAAAGGACGGTCGCGACGCGACGTCCGATCTCGTCGATCTGCTCCGTCGTATACGTCGGGTGGACGAGGAAGCAGAGCGAGGTCTCACCCAGCTCGCAGGCGACGGGAAGCCTTTCCTGGCGCCAGCCGCGCGCTTCGAAGGCGCGTTCGCGGTAGATCTCCGGACACGAGCCGACGAAGCAGGGCACGCCCGTCGCGTTGAGTTCGGCCATGATCCGATCGCGGCTCCAACCTTCGTTCAGGTTCTCGGGGCGTACGTAAGCGTAGAGTCGGTAATAGGCGTGCTCGACGCCCTCCCGAGGGATAGGAACGCGCACCGCCGAGTACGGACGCATCGCCTCGATCAGCCGGTGGGCGTGATCGCGTCGGGTCGAGACCCAAGCATGGAGCTTACGAAGCTGGACCCGACCGATGGCGGATTGGCTTTCGGTCAGACGCCAGTTGGTACCGAACGAGTCGTGGAGCCAGCGGAAGCCGGGCGCATGGTCCTTGGCGTGGACCGCCTCGAACGACTTGCCGTGATCCTTGTAGGCCCAAGCGCGGCGCCACACCGCGTCGTCGTCGGTCGTGAGCATTCCGCCCTCACCGCCGGACGACATGATCTTGTCCTGACAGAACGACCATGCGCTCGCGTGTCCAAACGAACCCGCGAACCGCCCGTCGATCGTCGCGCCGTGCGACTGGGCGCAGTCCTCGACGACCTTAAGACCCTCGCTCTGGGCGAGATCCATGATCGCGGGCATGTCGCAAGGCCAACCCGCGAGGTGGACGCAGACGACCGCCTTCGTCTTCGGAGTGAGAGCGCGGGCGATCGTCTCGGCGGTGGCGTTGCCGCTGTCGAGATCGACGTCCGCGAAGACGGGCCGCAAACCGCGCGCCACCGCCGCGCTCGCGCTGGCGAGGAAGGTGCGGGGCGTGACGATCACGTCGTCGCCGGGTTGGAGGCCGAGGGCCTCGAAAGCGAGTTCCAAGGCGAGGGTGCCGTTGGCGAGGGCGACCGCGTGGCGGGTTCGGAAATACTCCGCGTATTCCTCCTCGAAATGACGGCCTTCGCAGCCCGTCCAATAGTTCGTCTTGCCGATCTCCAGAGGGCGCATCGCGGCCTCCCGCTCATCGACGTCGTAGAACGGCCACGGGGCGGCGATCACGCGGCCACCGCCTCACGAGGAGCACGGTAGGCCGGAAAGAACCCCGCGCGAGGACTCCAACCCGCCTCCTGGGCGCGGCGCATCTCGACGAGAACGTCCGAAGCCTGCGCGTCGAAGGTCCGGCGACCGACGCGGTAGGTCTCGATGCCGTTCGGGGCGAAGGCGCGCTTGTAGCGCAGGATGCCGTCGTCCGTGCCGTAGCCGCCGCCGAGCACGTACCGTTTCAGGCCGCGCGCGGCGAGGGTCTCTATGATGGTGTGCTTGAGGAGGTCGTTCGGGCGGTCGGCGTAGGCGTCCGCATCGGTGCCGCCGAGGAAGAAGTAGGCGTTCGCCGGGCCGTAGAGGACGAACTCGGAGGAGACGACCCGTCCCTCTTTGAGAGCGTGGAAGAAGGTCGCGCCCTCGGGCATCTCGCTCAGGAGGCGGCGGTAGAACGCCGCGTCGAAGCGGTAGCCGTCCTCCGCGCCGCGCCGGTCCATGGTCAGGGCGTAGATCCGCATGAAGTCGTCGAGACGATCGCCGCGTGGGTCCTCCTCGACGCTGATCCCCATGCTCCAGGCCTTTTTCACGTTGCGCCGGACCTTGCCGTCGTAGTCCATCCAGCGCGCTTCGTCGTCGCGGGCGAGGTCGACGACGATGTTCGGCATGAGGTCGATCGTCTCCCCTCGGAAGGCGGGGGCTTGGGTCAGGGGAAGGCGCGCGAAGAGGCTGACGGTGCCGTTCTCCCTCGCCCAGCCCTCGAAGGCGTCCCAGAACCGCTCGGCATCGCCCGCTTCCGTCTGGAACGGACCGCCGTAGCCATAGGGGGTGACGAGATCGCAACGTCCACCCTCAAGCGGTCGGGCGACCATCGGCATTAGAACGCCCCCACCCACGGCGCAAAGCGCGCGTTCGCCCGGCCTCAGAAACGCCTCGGCATAGGCGGGGTGCGCGTGGGGTTCGCGACCGCTCCACGCGTTCCAAGCCTGTAACCAGGCCGCCTTCTCTTCCCTTCGACCCGCGTCATAGACTCTCATCCGTTTCTCCTCATGCGTAGGCTGCGGACAACCTGGATCGTTTCGTAACCTCTTGGCGCCTCGTCCAGCCCGGTCAGGATCAATTCCCGGCGTCCGGCGAAGCCGATCCTCGCCAAGGCCTCGAAGCCCGCTTCGAACGTGCGTCCACCGAGATCGAGAAGACGCAGGGCGGTCCTGTCGAGCAGGCCGATCCGCATCCCTTCGTGGTCGATGGCGGCGAAGCCATCCCGCATCTCGTCGCAAAGCGCCACCTTCCATGTTTCGGGCGGTTCATCCATAGTTTGGAGGGGGATTCGAACGCCGAAAGACTCTTTTTCGGGACGGTAACCCAGGCGTTCGTAGAGCCGACGGGCGGGATTGTCGGCGTGCACGTCGAGCGTGGCCGCGTCCCGACCGGTATGGAACTCTTCGATCAGGAGGCGACCCAGCCCCTTTCCGCGCGACGCCTGGGCCACGGCGAGGTAGGCCAAGTGATCGCCGGCGGCGATCGCAACGCCCTCCAGGTCGCCGACCACCCGAATCGCCCCTTCCGCCGCGAGGGCGGCGAGGCGGGCGACCGACTGGGGAGCGCGATAGATCGTGAAGGGGAGAAGGTCGTTTGCGAACGCCTCGGTCAGGAGGGCGTGGACGCACGGAGCGTCGTCGGGAGTCGCGTGGCGAGCAGGACCTCCCAGCCCGGCCTCTCTGCCCTGAGCGGGCAGAGACGGATCCAGACTAGGCAACTTGGGCTCGGCGTTCGGCGTCGAGGTCGAGCATCGTGCGGCCGGGGACGACCTGGACGCCGTCGCGGCGAAGGACCTTGTCGAAGGTTTTGAAGAGGATCTTCAGGTCGCCGCCGAAACTCATCGTCTCGACGTAGCGCACGTCGTAGGCGAGGCGCTCGTCCCAGGGAAGGTCGTTGCGACCGTGGACCTGGGCGAGGCCGGTGATGCCGGGACGAACGTGCAGGCGGCGGCGCTCCTCAACGGTGTACCAGGGGGTGTAGCGCTCCAGCAGAGGGCGAGGGCCGACGAGGCTCATCTCGCCCTTGAGGACGTTGAACAGCTCGGGCAGTTCGTCGAGGCTCATCGCCCGGAGCTTCGCGCCGAACGGAGTGAGCCGCTGGTCGTCGGGAAGCGACTCGCCGTCGGGGCCGACGGCATCGGTCATCGAGCGGAACTTGGTCATCCCGAACGTCCGACCGAAGAGGCCGGGACGGCGCTGGCGGAAGATCACGGGCGAGCCGAGGCGCGAGTGGACGAGAATCGCCAGCGCGAGCATCGCCGGGCTCAAAAGGGCGATCAGGAACAGGGAGGCCACGAAGTCGAAGGCGCGCTTGCCGTGGCGAGCGTAGAACGTGCCGCGCTTCGGCATCGAGCGAAGGATGCCGTCGACGACCGGAACGCCCGCCGCCATCGAAAGCTCGCGCTCGTAGAAGGCTTGACCTTTCGAGCCCATCACCCGGCGGTCGGCCGGGCTCATCGCCCGGATCTTCTCGATCGCCGCGACGAGGGAGTCGACGTTCTCCGGCTCCGCCGCGATGCCGCCGCCGCTCGCCCGGACGAGGTCCGACGCGTCGCCGCGCACCGCGCAGATCGTCGGCACGCCGGCGGCCAGGTAGGTCTGGGTCTTGCCGGGGACGGTGATCGCGAAGAGAGGATCGTCCCGCAGATGGATCAGGAGGGCGTCCGCGAGATGCAGGATCGCCCCCATGCGCTCCATCGGCTGACGGGGGACGAAGGTGAGGTTGGCGATTCCTTCCGCCTCGGCTCGCGCGACTAGACGATCGCGCTCAACGCCGCTGCCCACCATGGCAAACTGGACGTCCGGCAGACGCTTCGCCGCGTCGAGTACCGGATCAAGGGCCTGCGCGAGGCCCATATTGCCCGCGAACATGACCGTAAACTTCTCGGCGAGACCGAGTTCCTGGGCGAGATCAGGGTTGCCCTGAATTCCCAGTCCGCCCTCCCCCTTCAAAGGGGCGACCTGAAAACGGCCTTCCTCGGCCCAGTTATGGAGGACGGTGATCCGATCCTCGGAGACGCCCTCCTCGATCAGCCGACGACGGAAGCCGTGAGAGGTCGCGACGACGTGGTCGGCCGCGCGGTAGGCGCTCTGGGCCCAGCGCCCGATGAGCTTCAGAACGCGCGGGTTCGAGAGCATTCCCGTCGAGCCCAGGGTATCGGGCCAGAGGTCGTGGACCTCGTACGAGTAGGGCGCGCGCTTTAGGAAACGGAGCAGGCGGGCGGGCCAGTCGATCGTGAGCGGCGGGTGGTGGACGACCATCGCGTCCAACCGTCCGGTCACGAAGGGGCCGACGAGACAGGCCATGAGGGCGAAGCTGACGTAGTTCGCCACCCGGCGCGGGGCCGAACGGTCGTGCGAGGGGTAAAGGGCCACGCGATGGACGGTGATCCCCTCCATAACCTCCTTCATGTAGGGCACGACCCGATAGCCGGGCTCGATCCGGCCACCTGGGTAGTTCGGAAAGCCGGTGAGGACCTGCACGTCGTGGCCCTGCTCGCGCAAGGCCTTCGCGTAGGCGAGCCCCTTGAGGGTGGGTTCGGGATCGAAGAACTGGCTTAGCAGGAGGACGCGCACGCGAACCTCCCTTTTCCTTCCTCGAGATCGGGGCGGTGACGTCCGGTCGTTCCGTTGGTTACGAGAGGCATCTTAGGCGACCGCCTTCAGAAGGTCTTCGGAGACGGAGGGCGACCACTCGGCGAGATCGCGCTGGATGAAGGGAAGACTTCCCAGCAGATCCATGGTCTGGTCGAGGTTCAGCCGCTGGGTATTGTGAGAGTGGTAGTCCTCGATGATGGAGAGGAGCCGCTTCCCTTCCGTGAAGTAGGCCTTGTAGTTCAACTCGCGGTCGTCGGCGTAGACGCGGTAGTAGTCGCCCATATCCTCGGCGCGGGCCATCTCCTCGCGGGTGAGGAGGGTCTCGTAGAGCTTCTCGCCATGGCGGGTGCCGATGGTGCGGATCTCGTTATCGCCGCCGTACAGCTTCACCATGGCCTCGGCCATCGTGCCGATCTCGGCGGCGGGGGCCTTCTGGACGAACATATCGCCGGGGTTAGCGTGCTCGAAGGCGAAGACGACGAGTTCGATCGCGTCCTCGATGGACATCAGGAACCGGGTCATGTTCGGGTCGGTGACGGTGAGCGGCTCGCCGTTCTTGATCTGCTTGGCGAAGAGGGGGATGACGGAGCCGCGCGAGGCCATCACGTTGCCGTAGCGGGTGCCGCAGAGGACGGTGCCGCGCTCGGCGGCGACCCGCGACTTGGCGACCATGATCTTCTCCATCAAGGCCTTGCTCATGCCCATCGCGTTGATCGGATAGGCGGCCTTGTCCGTGCTGAGGACCACTAGACGCGAGACGCCCGCGTCGATGGCGGTGCTCATCACGTTCTCCGCACCGAGGGTGTTCGTCTGAATCGCCTCGCCAGGGTAGAACTCGCAACTCGGCACCTGCTTGAGGGCCGCGGCGTGGAAGACGATGTCGGTCCCGACCATCGCATCCTTCAGGCTCTCGGGGCGACGGACGTCGCCGATCACAAAGCGAAGGCGCGGGTCGGTGTAGATCTGCCGCATGTCGTCCTGCTTCTTCTCGTCGCGGCTGAAGATGCGAATCTGGCCGACGGGGAGTTTCAGGAAGCGATCGAGGACGGCGGTCCCGAAGGTGCCGGTGCCGCCGGTGATAAGAAGAGTCTTGCCGCTGAATCCGTTCATCGCCATGCCTTGTCCCTTCTCTTATCGGTCGCTAGCCCGCAATCCACACAGGTGGATTCGGAGATTTCCGTCCGATGGCCTTGGCGGAGCCTTTCGAAACGAGACGAAGACGCTAGAAAGAGAAGAGGCGTAAAGCGCGGAAACGCGAGCGCCTTGGCAAAGGCGGGAGAGAGTTCCCGCCCTTCAGAGTCAGTTGCCGTTCTCGAACGCCTTCCAGAGCATCCGCCGCGACGTCTCGACGGCGGTCTCCCACTCGATCAGCGCCTCGATGGTCGCCCGGGCCCCTTCGGACCAGCGGACGTACTCTTCTTCCCGCATTCCGACAAGCCTCCTCAAGATTCCCGTGAAGCCATCGACGTCGTCCGGCGGCAGGTCGAAGCCCGCTTTTCGGGCTTCGAGGCCGCGCCAGGGGGTCGTGTCGCCGATGACGGCGGGCAGGCCGCTCAGCATCGCCTCGACGATCGAATGGCCATAGTTCTCGCCCAAGGTGGGAAAGAGGAAGACATCGGCCTCTGCGAGTTTTCGGCGTACCTCGTCGGGTGGCAGCGGTCCGGCGAAGGTCACCCGCTCGTTTCCGGACTTTCGGCAAAGCTCCGCGTACGCGACGTCTTCGGCGGGGCCGACGACCTCCAGGTCGACGTCTGCCGCGACCGCCGCTCGCACCGCGGTCAGAAGGTTCTTCTTTGGATCGATGCGTCCAACGTAGATCGCCTTCAGCCGACCTTGTGGCTTTCGCCGGGCCGTGAAGCCAGGATCGGAGGGCAGGTTCGGGGCGAGGAGGATCCGTTGGGGATCGATCCAAGGCGCCGTCGCGACCATCTCCTCCCGGTCACTTTCCGCTGTGGCCTGCCACCAGGCAAGGCGTCCCAGATCGCTGGCGCGCATGATCGCGAGAGCGGCCTGCTTTTTGCGCCGCCCGATCGCCAAGGCCCCGGGAGCGAACTGTCCGCGGGGAGCGATCAAAAGCCGCCCTCGCGGAGCGAGGGCGAGCGGCAACAGTCCCCACAAAGGATCAAACGGAGTTTGAACGTAGATCAACCCTTTCTTCGCGTTCTTGATCTCGCTTCGAATCGCCTTCGCTGCGCCGTCGAGGGGCAGGTAGACCGCTTCGGAGCGGAGCGTCTCGGGCGGATAGGGGATCGGTTCTCCAAGGTCGTGGTCGAGAGCGAGCACCCGGAACGCGAATTCATCGCCGAGGGCATGGACGAGATTCTCCACACTCGCCACGGGCCCACCCGAGCGGTAACCCGGTCGGTAGCGCCCCGCAAGCACGAGAACGGGCGGCTTATCGGCCATAGGCGAACGATACCGTGCGGAGAAAGAAGCGATTCGTGGAACGAGAAATCACCGAGGGCCGGTCGAACACCCAGGAAGTACTTATGTCACGCCTCAAAGAAATGATGTCCGAACTCGGCGACGACGCTCTATGCACCTTCGGGGTGGTCTTCGCCCTCTTCGTTCTGGCGAACCTGCTGTACGCGGGCAAGTCGATGATGGGTATCGATCTGTTCCCCGGTCATGCCGGAAACTACTTCGCTGCCGGAAGCGGCATCTATCACTCGTTCAACGGCTGACCACCTCCGCGTCGTTTCGGTGCGACGGGCCCAAGCGTCGGCGGGGTAAGGTTGCGCGCATATGAGCGAGATGTCCATCCGTCGCGTGGCCATTGTGGGGGCGGGCAAAGCGGGTAGCGCGCTCGCCGCCCACCTCGTCAACCTCGGATTCTCCGTAACGCTGATGGACGTTACCGCCGCGTCGTCGGTCGCCGGTCTCGAGCACGTTCGCCCTCTACTCTACGTGCCCGAACGAGCGGGGGAGGTGCGTTCGATCTCTCTCGACGATGGCATCGGCGATCTCTACGACATGGATTGGATCGTTGAGGCGCTCCCCGACCGTCTTGACCTCAAGCGGAATCTCTACGCGCGCATCGCTCCTCATATACGATCCGATGCGATCGTGACCACCTGCGACGGCAGCCTGCCGGTAGCGGAACTCACCGCCGGTGCCCCGAACGGATTCGCAGCCCGCTTCCTCGTGGCGTACTTCGCTCTCCCGATGGCCGAGCACCGGCTCGTCGAGGTCCGTCCCGGTCTCGATGCCGCCCTCGCGAGAGATTTCGGGCGATTCCTTGCGGCGCGGGTCGCAAGGCAGGTGGTCCACGTTCCAGACGGACCCGGCGGAGTCGTCGCGCGTTATGGTCTGTGGTGTCTTCTGCTTGCGGTCCACGTCACGGAAAAACTCCGCCTCGACGTCGAAGACGTCGAGGCCATCACCGGCGGCTACTTCGGAGGCACGGGCGGCGGGGTATTCGCCGCGATCGACCGCGTCGGCCTCGAAGAGTTGCGCGAGGTCGCGACGAACCTCCGAGACCGCTTGCCGAACGATCGAGGAGCGCGGTTTTTCGCGCTGCCGAGCTCGATGGTGGGTCTCATGGCGAGAGGCTGGACGGGAGACGGCTCGGGGCGCGGCTATTTTCGCCACGAAGGGCGCGATGTGCTCGCGCTCAACCTCACGACGATGGCCTACCGGCAGCAGCAGCCGAGCGGATTGCGCGGCCTGAGCCAGAACGTGGACGGTCCCACCGCCCTACGCCTCAAGGCGGCGCTTGGAGTGCGCGACGAGGTGGGGGAGTTCCTGCGCGAGTTCCTCGTGCCGTGTCTTCGCTACGCGGAGTATCTCCAGGGCTCGCTCGGCGTCTCCGTGGTGGAGTTCGACCGCATCATGGAGTGGGGGTTTGGCTGGGAGCGGGGGCCGTTCGGACTCCTCGACGACCTCGGCCTCGGCGCGCGCCAGTACTACCAAGGCCCACGCCATTGGACTCCCAGCGGCGCGTACGAGACTACTCCGCAAGACGAGATCTGTCCCCGTATGGAGGAATATCCAGTGATCGACCGCACGGACCACTACGCCGTCCACGATCTGGACGACGGGATCCAGGCGATTGCCCTCACGTCCTCCGTACTCACGCCCAGCGTGGTCGCTTCCCTGCTCCGATTGTTCTCAGGCCGTTCGATCGGTCGGTTCGTACTGACGACGGAGGCGAGCGACTTCCCTGCCTTAGACCTCGACCTTCTGAACGAGGCCTTTCGGAAAGGCGACGCGTCGGGCGCGGAAACGTACCTCGCCTCTCTCCAGGAACTCGGAGAGGCGCTGGAGCGACACGTCTGCGTGGCGGCGATCAAGGGCCGTTGCCTCGGCCCGAGTCTCGGTCTCGCGCTCTCCTGCGCCGGGATCGTAGCTCTCGCGGAGGCTGAGATCGGGTTCCACGAAGGTCGCCTCGGCATCCTACCGACCGCCCGCGCCCTTGCCCTGATGCGTGGCCAGCACGGTGGCGTCACGAAGCGGATGGGAGAAGTGGCGGTGGCCCTCGCCGAAGGCGTCGTGGCGGCGAACGCGGAACTCGCTCGGCAAGTAGGCTACCTTCGTCCGACGGACGTGACCGAACACCTACCGGAACGCCTTCTTACGACGGCCAAGACTCTCGTCCAAGAGGTTCCGCCGTTCGTCCGACCGTCCCTGCCGCCCGTCGAAGGACCGCTCGTCGGGATCATCGACCGGGGGCTGGCGGATCGCCGCCAGCGTGGTGGCCTCACGGATCACGATGTGGCGGTCGGTCACCGTATCCGGCAGGTGGTGGCCCGCACCACGACGTACGAGGAGTGCCTGGAACGTGAACGGCTAGAGACCGTCGAACTGGGGACGAAAGCCCTGACTCAGGCCCGTATGAGGCACATGGTCGAAACCGGGCGCCCGCTAAGGAACTGAACGCCGATCCGAAGGCTCTCGCGTCGGTGTGAGAGCGACCCACCCCCTATAGGCTATAAGAGAACTATGGAAGAGAAAGCCCCCCTCGACGTCGACGAACACATCGCCCAGATGCTCGACCTCTGGAACGCGATCGCTTGGTCGAAACTGGGGCTGACGCCGGATATAATGAGCGGAACGATCGCTCCCGATCTTGGGCAGGCGAAGGCCGCTATCGAAGTGGTCGCCGCTCTCGTAGGAACCGTCGAAGGCCGCCTCGACGATGAGGATCGCCGTCGCGTGCAAGGGCTGGTGCGCGACCTGAAACTGAACTACGTCCAAAAGTCCAGAGAAGGCTCATGAGAAGCAGAGCGGAAGGGCATCGAATCGCAGGCGGAGCGCGGTGGCGCTTTGTGTCGGTCGCCAATCGGGCGCGGATCGCCGCAAAGAACCTCGGCGACGCTCGGTTGCGCCGACGCCAAGCCGCCGGTCCGAGCGTCGCGGAGCGCCAAGCCGATCTCGTCGCCTTCTACGACCGTTTCGAACGCTACGTCGAGATCCTTTGCGACGCCGCCCAGTACGGCCCGACCGCGCGTCTGAACGCTGCCTTCGAGGCGGATCGCGGAACTGTCGTGGCCTCTTATGCCGAACTTCGGCCTTACGTCGGCGCATTTCTCAATCCGGAAGAGCCCGATGCCTTCGACCGTCTCTTCGGCGCGGAAAGCCTCGCTCGGTTCCTGGAGGAGGATGACGGCGGCATGATCTTCCGGATCACCAACACACGCGACGCGCTTTCGCATTACGCCGAGCACCTCCGGCAGCTTGTCGCCCGGACGGCGGTGTGAGTCCGCTCCCAGGGGCCGACGCCCTTGCGAAAGCCTGGAACGCGTCCGCGCCCGCGAGATACCGGATCGATGCGCCCATCGTCGATCTGAACGTTCTCGGACATCCTCTGCTCCATACCGAGGCGTCGGGCTCGCGGCAGAACGCCTTCGTGGCGATAAAGCGGAGCGCTTCGGAACTTTACGCGGGTCCGGATTCCAAACTCGCCCACGCTTCCCTCTTCAGCGAGAACTCCGAAGAGCCTATCCGGCGAGCGATCGACATCCTACGCGCGGAAGGCTACGCCGCTCTCATCGTCGGGCAGGATAGCGGACACTTCCTTCCGGGAGCGCCGACGGACGTGCCTTGGATGGGCCGCCTCCTACGAAGATTTGGATTCGTTCCCGGCGGTTTGTCGTTCGATCTGGAGAACGATCTTTCTACGTGGGGCCACCACGCCGCGCTCGCCAACGAGTCCTCTTGCGACTTCCGCGCCCTAGCCCAAGACGACCTGCCCGCCCTCGACGCCTTTCTGGCGACGGCGTTTCCGGGACGATGGCGATTCGATGTGATGGGAAAGGTCGAAGCCGACGGTGCGGAGACGGTGTTTGGGCTTTTCCAAGGTGAAGTGTGTCTCGGCTTCGCCCTTCTGCAAGGCGAAGGCTGCCGAAAGCCCATCGGCGGTGCGATCTGGCGGAACGACCTCGGTCCGAATTGGGGGTCGCTGGGGCCGATCGGAATCGCGGAGTCGATCCGCAAAGCCGGTCTCGGCACGAGGCTCCTTCACGAAGCGTTGGCGGAACTCCATCGCCGAGGCGCACGACGAACGATCATCGACTGGACGGGCCTCCTCGACTTCTACGGAGCCGAGGGGTTCTCGGTAACGCGGGCGTATCGTTCTTACCGGCTGGAGCTTTAGCGGCCTAGGAACCGCGTAAGGGATTCGCTTAGAGCCCGCGCGGTAAAGGCGACGAGCGGAAGGCCGGTCTCGTACGACATCCGGGTTGGACCCACAAGGGCGATCACGCCGGCCTCGGTACCACCGACGAAGAAGCTGTGTCGGATTACCGAGAGACGGTGCATCGGCGCGGCACGGTTCTCCCTGCCGATGGTTACCGGGCGAGCTTCCTCGCCCGGGGCGATGGCCTCGTACAGCACGTCCGAGTCGGTCAGGTCGTTCAGAAGCGTCTGGAGGGCGGAGAGATCGCGCTGAAACTCGGGCTGGGCCAGCATGTACTCTTCACCCTCGGTTACCAGCACGCCCCGAGATGCCTCCTTGGCGATGGTCAGAATGGCTTTCCAAAGCGACGCCGCCAGCTTGCCCGCCGCAGGGCTCCCGGTCAGAGACAACCCTTTGACGTGGGAGAGGCTCCGCAAGGTCTGACCCTGCGCGGCGAGACCGAGCGCCTCGTTCACCTGCCCGACGTCAGTCAAGGTCAGGCCGCCCGGACACTCGATCATCCGGTTCTCAACATGGCCGTTCGAAAGGGCGAGGACGAGCAAGGCCTGGGTCGGGCCGAGCGCGCTCACCACCGCCGCCCGGACGGTGACGCGAGGGTCGCGCACGGTCGTCGCCACCCCGAGAAGCTGGGTAACCCGCGAGAGAACACGAACGGTGTCACGCAAAAGCCCCTCAAGAACGTCACCCCCTTCTGCCGCCTCTTGCACACGCCGACGCGTCGCGCCTTCGATCGCCTTCCCCTCGAACAGGCGATCCACGAAGAATCGGTATCCGAGGTCGCTTGGGATTCGGCCCGCCGAGGTGTGCGGCTGCTCTAGGTAACCCAGCTCGCTCATCTCCGCCAGCTCGTTGCGGACGGTCGCGCTCTTCACTCCTAGGCCGTAGCGTTGGACGAGCTGCTCGCTACCGACCGGCTCGGCCGCCGCGACGTACTCCACCACGACGGCGCGGAGGATCGTCTGCTTGCGGGAGTCGAGACCGG